>Ga0181589_10003648_pt1 | contig 12259 bp, 12 predicted proteins | sample 071ome_25_FD_132444 | JGI IMG/M metagenome (GOLD analysis project Ga0181589, IMG submission 132444) | Coastal salt marsh microbial communities from the Groves Creek Marsh, Skidaway Island, Georgia - 071410BT metaG (megahit assembly) | ecosystem: Environmental > Aquatic > Marine > Intertidal... | reverse complement strand
TGGACGCCGTTGATTTCATCTCGCCAGTCAAGATGGGCATCGATGTGGACCAAGGTAATGGACTCGTCACGCTCAAGGGCGCGCATAATGGGGATAGGGATCCCGTGATCACCGCCCAGGGTGATCAGGGTGGCGCCGCTCGCGAAAATTTTTCGGGCAGCGGCTTCCGCCCGGCGGTAATGCTCCTGATGATCATTGAGATCGGCGGTGACATTGCCGCAGTCCACGACCTTGATGTCTCGGCCATCAAATAGCGTGCCATCAAGATCCCAGTCGTAACTCGTCAGGGTATAGGGCACATACGCAGCATTCTGGCGGATCGCATCCGGAGCAAGGCTCTGGTCGTTGGCCATGCCGTTGGGGTAGTAAGGCAGTCCATACGGGACACCGAGTATCGCGATATCTGTATCCAACTGATCAAGATCCAACGCCAAGGGAAAATTGAGCAGTGTTTTTGAGGGCGTTCTAGGCGCTTGGGTCAGGGCTGTTGTCATGTCTTTAGAGGCGGTTTTGAGCGGGAAGGATTTCAGGGTGCCGGCACCAGATACTGACGATGCAATGCCTCAAGGCGTGACTGCAGCTCAGCATCGATTTCAAAGTCCAGGGCCTCTAAGGCCCGATCCAGATGCCAGATCTGTGTCGCACCCACGATGGATGCGGTCAGAAAAGAGCGGGTCAGTACAAAAGCATGAGCCAGCACCTCCGGACTGACACCGCATTCGCCGGCAAGATTTACGTACGCCTGGGTTGCGGCCTTGGCTTCGTCGCCAAAGTACCTCGTATTGGAAGGCCAGAGCGTATTGCGCGCGCCGGCTGGCCTCGCATCATCAAGGTATTTTCCAGTCAGTACGCCGGCCGCCACCGGCGCATAGGCCAGCAGACCCACACGCTCACGCAAAGCGATTTCAGCCAGCGCGAGTTCAAATTTTCGGTTGAGCAGGCTATAGGCGTTCTGAATACTGGCGGGCCGGGCGACGCCACTGGCATCAGCACGCGCGACAAAATCCATTGTGCCCCAGGCACTTTCGTTTGATATGCCCCAGGAACGGATTTTTCCGGCCTGCATGAGTTCATCGAGCGCGGCGAGTGTCTCTGCCCGATCTGCCCCCGTGTCGTCGATTGCTTCGGTTTGCCCCAGATCTTTGAAGTCGGTCCAGCCGCGATCCGGCCAGTGCAGTTGGTATAGATCGAGGTAATCGGTGCGCAGCCGTTTGAGGCTATCCTCGCAGGCCGTCTGAATCGTCTCGCGAGTAAACCGGCAGTCACCGTCCCGAATGTGATGTCGACCCGGGCCACAGACCTTGCTGGCAAGGATCACGTCGCTGCGACACTGGCGCTCACTTAGCCATTCTCCAATGATGATCTCGGTATGTCCGTAGGTTTCCGGACGGACATCGACGGGGTACATCTCAGCGGTATCAAAGAAATTGATCCCGTGGGCGAGTGCATGGTCCATCTGCGCAAATCCCTCTTCACGGGTGTTCTGTTCGCCCCAGGTCATGGTGCCAAGGCAGATGACCGAGACGTCTATTCCTGTATCACCCAATGGTCGGTAGCGCATTACAAAAAAGTCCTGTATTCAAGGTTGGATCGAATCTTTCACAAGTATGTAACATAAGCAGGTCAAAACCAATGTTGAGGCTGAGCGGGTGTTTTAGCCCGCATTTGCCTATTCGATTTAACCTGAGCCCATTGTGATCAAGTCGGGATGAGACTTTTTCGATAAGTATGTCCAGACCTCAGACTCACCTAGCAATGTTTAGATGACCTTCTATTCACCAGGTTATCTCGGAACCGATTTACGACGAACATGTGAGGAACGGTAAGACAGAAAAGACCGATAAAAATTGCCTGGGTCAGGACTGCGCTGCCCTGGATGGCAGTCCGACTTTCTACCGCTGCGAAGATGATGACGAGGCTGAGGAGGGTAAACGTAATCCCATAGATCAAGAGGCTCCGAATATTGGGTTTTAACACCTCAATAACATTCAGGATATGGCGGGGGCTATGAAGTAGACAAAAGTAAACGCTGAAGAAGATTAACGGCGGGGTAAGAACAGCTAGAGCACCTAAAGAGAAGACTTCAAGACTCGCCCAGGATTTTCGGTATAGCGAGGTCAAGACCGCTAAGATCATTACTGCGCAGGCCAAAACCCCTGGGATAAAAATCACGTTGGCAACCGCAGTTTGAGACCAATTTACACCCAGATATCCAAAGAGTGTGATGACTTCAACAGGCTGAAAAAAAATCGGCAAAATAATGACTGATGCTCCAACGCCGAGTTGATAGGAGCGCGGCAGCACGGCGCACCAATCATCAGCGAAGTGCCACGCTGAAATAACAAGAAAAAGCATCAGGGAAATTTCCGGCTGCCACAGCCAAAACAGAAACGTCACCGTGGCGCCTAATACGTAACTGAGATAAAACCTGATACTCTTTTTTCGATCTATTTCGCCGTTCGTTTGGATAAATAGTAGCGGGTCGAGCGCGCCATGGGGCAGTCCTGCCAGGATGACCGCGCCCGTTAGAACAACAAGTTGCGTCAAAGTTGACATGGTGAAGTAATGAAAAAGCAAAATCACCAACGCAGACAAAAAGCAAAAAACAATTGAATGACGCTGAGCTATCATCTCGCGACCGGTTTGAGGCGAGGCATTCCGGTTAACCCAGCAATAAAGGGTCTTTTCGGGAGAGCGTATATTGCCCGCAGGAGATCTGTCGGTTGGGCGCTGTCTGAAAGAAAACGCACAAAATGATCGGGACGCATTCTTTTCGCGAGTGCCAGGAAGATTTCTGGTACATCATTACTTGAGTCTTCAATGACTTTTAAGAACAAGCGATCAGCCCATCGCATCCAGGCGGGATCCGCTGTTTGGCGTGTTGGCGGAGAGCCATTTGAGAGAGCAAGAGCGCATTCTAGTGCCCAGGCTTGGATGCGTAGAAAAGCATAACCCGTGGATGGTCGGGCTGCGCCGGCAGTGACTCCGACTTGAACTATGCGGCTGTTCTGCTGAGCAGGTTTGGTGTTGCAAGACATGGGTATGAAGCCCCGCTCTCGACGACACTCCTGAAAACCTACCCCTTTGATTTTCTTTCTAATAGAGGCCTGGAGCTCGGTTTCCAATACTTCTTCGGAAGCCGATCTTGCAAAACGAGTCTCCTCAAAAAGCGCGTGTCTTTTGGAAAATGGCAGCAGATAAGTAAAACGAAACCCGAACTCGTCTTGCTGCATATTTGTCATGATTTGAGCAGCCTGATCATCAAACACTTCTTGATCACATTCTATTTCTATGCCAAGAAAATGTTGACCAAACTGTCTTTCAACGACGTGATCTTGCAACGGGCGGGTGTCGATCACCCATCGTGAGCAGAATTCACCTCGGTCAGTCGTTAGACTGACCGAATTAGCGTTCTCCTGAATATCGTTTACGCGAACGGACATCATTAACGACAAATAAGTCGACTTGTCGATGTGATTCTGAACGTGTTTGTAGAATGACTTTGATCTAATACATCGGTAGGCGAGATCGCTATCCGACTTATGGGAGAAAATAGCATCGTCCGCGCAGGAGAACTGCCAGGTCGCCCAGGTTTTCGCCTCAAGATTTTTCAGGGAATGATCAGAGTTTTCCCAAAAACACCAGGTCCTGTCATCTGAGTATGCGTCGCGATGTTCCAGAATAAGAACTCGCAGAGTGGATTCATCTTCAATGAGTCGTCGGGCTAAAGATAACCCGGCACAACCACCACCGATGACGATCAGATCATAGTCTGGATGCGCTTCTTTCATTGAAGTCCATCACGCTTCGGAATTTGCTCCAGGATAATTTCTGATGGCCTGATGCAAGGCCGGATCGTGGGTGGGCAATTCCCGCGGAGCGCTTGGGAGCAGACCCTTGGTGAATGCTGCCGAAACCAAGACTAATTTTTCCCATTGTGGCACAACCGTCCGTCGCGTCAGGCTCGCCTCTGTATTGGCACGAACTCTAATCCCGATCTGTCGATACACGCTTGCAGCTATGGCAATGGCTTGCCGCGAGGTAGCAGGCAGAAAGCAAAATCCTTCCCGACCGCTTTTGTAATACCGATCTGCGAGATTGACGATTCTATCTACGGCTTCGCAAATATGTTCCAGCGACGCATCAGAGGATGACAGAATTTCGGTACAAGAGAGAGTCCCCACAAAAGTGGTTGGAAGATATCGTCTTTCAGATCGAGCATCCTCGGAAATATCTCTCGTGATATTTGTCAACTGCATTGCAATTCCCAGATCGATTGCATGCGGTATCGCTCGAGAGTCCTTCACCCCCAGGACAGCACACATCATAATGCCGACGCTCCCCGCGACTTGGTAGCAATACTGGATCAACTGCTCTTCATTTTGAATAAGAACTTCTTCGGACAAATCAGACCGACATCCCTTGACGAGCTCAATTGCAGCACGAGGATCGAGATCGGTATCCTCCGCGAGCAGAAAAAGCTGTTGAGTAAGTTTTCCGGGAGGAACGCTGCCTTCTAATTCTGCTAAGACCTGATCAAGACGATCTCGCGCCTCATTTTTTGAAGTCGATCGGTCAGCGATGTCATCTATAGCCCTACAAAATTCGTATAAGCGTGCCGCTCTCTCAGCGGTTGTCTGATCCAGAAATCTACTTGCGAAATAAAAAGACCGACCCCGATTCTTCATCACGTGATCGGGTGCAGGGTGGTGCAAAGACCTGAAATGTTTTGGAGGGAGTGAGGTTTCTAGAACAGAAGTATTCATGCCGCTTTATCCAATTTTTGAGAATGCTGGAAAGTGGGAATTAGTTTTTCAATTACTTTGGCCGAGCAAAGTACCCCGGGAAGGCCGGCACCGGGGTGAGTTCCCGCCCCAGTAATAAATAAGTTCCGGATACCCTCCGCTTGATTATGGAATCGAAACCAGGCGGATTGCTGAAGCGTCGGAGAGCTTGAGAAGCCTGCGCCAGCTTCGCTAAGGTAATCTTTTGAGAAGTCCTCCGGCGTCATCCAGAAGGCCTCGACGGCACTCTCAGTAATCCCCGGTAATAACGTCCTATCAAGCGCAGAGAGGATTCGAGACTTGAGGCGCGGAGCTTCCAGTGACCAGTCAATATTCGCTGTTAAATTTGGAACCGGCGCCAAGACATAAAACGAGTCCATACCTTCAGGCGCAAACGTTGGGTCAGTAGCGGTCGGACGATGTATGTACAAAGAAAAGTCTTCCGCGAGCGTTTTATTTTTGAAGATATCCTCGAGCAATGCTTTGTATCGAGGACCTAGCCAAATAGTGTGGTGAGCAACGTCAGGAAACTTCCGAGTACTCCCGAAAAACAGTACGAATAATCCCATTGACAGTTCAGTCACCCGTCGTTTTATCTTTAGGGAGGTACGTTGCTCTTCTTCGGGCACCATGTGCCGAAACAGGAAGTTAGGATCCACGTTTGAGACAACAATATCGGCGTCAAGGCTTTTCCCGCTTTCAAGAACGGCGCCAGTCGCGACGCGGTCTTTAATTTTTAAATGATCAACGGTGCAGTTGGTTTCAATCTCAATGCCTGCTTTCAGCATCAACTGTTCGAGCGCGTCAACGAGAGCACCGGTGCCTCCTTTCGCAAAGAAAACCCCCCATTTCCGCTCCAGGTAGTGAATCAGGTTGTATATGCTGCTGGTTTGAAAGGGATTGCCTCCGACCAGGAGAGGCTGCATCGACAGTGCCTGACGAAGGTCATCATGTTGAATGTGATGAGAAACCAGATCGTAGACACTTTTATCCGCCCGCAATCTTGCAAGGTTAGGGATCTGCCTCATCATGTTTGTTATTGAGTGAAAAGGTTGATCGGCGAGTTGCGTAAACCCTATCTCAAATCGCTTACGCGACTCTTCTAGGAGGGACCTGTAGCCAGCCACGTCAGCGGGATTGATCTTCCTGATCTGAGATTCGGTATCTTCGACTGTCCCGCCGTAATCAAAAATGCTCCCATTTGAAAAATGGAACCGATACCAGGGTTCCAGGGGAATAAAGTCCACGTAGTCCTGTCGATGCTCTCCGAAGAGAGAGAACAGTTCGTCAAAGAGGAAGGGGGCCGTGATTACTGTAGGCCCCGCATCATGCTGAAACCCGCCCCTATGGAACACCTGGGCGCGACCTCCCAGCCTTTGACAACGGTCGACCAGTTTTACACGGTAACCTTTAGCCCTCAAACGAATCGCAGAAGCGATGCCGCCGAAGCCTGAGCCAATGACAAGCGCTAGAGGTGCATTGGCCATAGGGTGAGGAGGAGAGCCGATAGAGGCGTTGCTTCTGGAGGATTCATTCTAAAAACGTAGAAACCATTTTTGAGGGAACACATCGTCGAGGTCACGCCCCTGAAGGGGTATCCAACTCGATGCGAGTCGCACACCCCTAAAGGAGACGTTTTCGACGATTTAGCCGGAGGCTTTTTCCGCTTCGATCCTTGCGGAATCACGCGTTGCTGCCAGCCAGATAGCAACCCCGAATGCGATCTTGTTCACCAAGTCGGCGAGGTTATAAACGATATTAAGCGAATCAATGCTCGCAGACTGGGTCATGTAACCCATGACATAACCAATCGGGTAAATCGCCCAACCAACCGTGACGATAAGACGAATAGTCTTAAACGCACTCTGACTGGCCGCGTTAGCGCTACTTGCATTGATCTTGCTTGCCTCGCCGATGAAGATCTCATAGATGATGTAAAGCCAGCCGATCATTCCAATGATGAATCCCAGCGTAATGTCCATGAATCCCGCCTCGCCCATATAGCCGCCAACCAACATAACGACGGAAGCGACCAGCAACTTCCAGAAAAGAGAAGTGGGGACGACGGTAATTGCTGCGAGGATGAGGAAAAATTCGATAATCTGAAGCGGGACGGTCAGTAACCAGTCTATGTATCGGTAAACGGTCGGGCTTTCCCCTAAGACGACCCAAACTTCTCTCATGTAGAAGTAGTGGACGGCAGCGATCAAGGTTACGAGCCCTGCTACGGTTACGGATGTTTTCCACTTGCCGACGACGCGGTCACGCTCCAGGAAAAAGAACACGGTTGCCGCGACCATCGCGATCGAGATTAGCCAAAAAGTCACGCCGACCAAGTCAGTCGGTTGAAGCATATTCTCCATTTAAGATCTCCAGATTTTAGTTTTTCAGGGTTATGGATTTTTCATTGTTAATAAAAGACTCCCGCCGATTCCTAAGCTTCGTCGTTGCGTTAACTAAGGCGGAAGTTCGCAATCTAGGTTCCTCATGTAAATTAAATGTGAAAAAAGTAAACCGCTCGTTCCCTAAAATCCGTCCGCTTTAAATATTTGAAAACTATCGCTTATGTATCTTCGTTTCTGCATAAGGAGTACTTTGAACAGGGCCGTTCGATCGTCATGAGTTCGTTTGCGCAGCCGTTGGACGCGGCATCGGAACAACTTTGTCTCGTTGATCAGAACGACGAGATCATTGGAAATCTGGCTAAAGATGCCTGCCACTTTGGCGCAGGCATACGCCATCGTGCCTTCTCACTTCACGTCATGAATTCCCGAGGGCAGTTTCTTATTCAGAGGCGGTCGGAAATGAAGATGCTTTGGCCGCAGTTTTGGTCCAATAGTTGCTGTAGCCATCCGAGACTCGGAGAAACCGTCGAGGAAGCGGTAAAACGACGAGCCAAAGAGGAATTGGGCCTGGCGGTCGATCCGGAATTTCGCTACAAATTTGAATATCGGGAAGAATTTCGTGACTCAGGCACAGAACATGAGATTTGTCACGTTTTTTTGGCAAGAAATGATGACCCCCCTGACGTGCATCCAGAAGAGATATCGGAATTTACATATATTGATGCCGGAGACCTCACTCGGATGATATCTCAGCAGGGAGATGAATTTACCCCGTGGTTTCGTATGCAATGGAAGGTTCTCTCGGCAGAGCTTACTCTTTAGTTCAACGTCGAGAAATAAAGTTTGATAACCCCCTTCTTAACAGGGTGCTATGAACGGTTGCCGACCTCAGACAGGTATTCATCCAGAACCTGATTGAACTGCTCTGACTGTTCCCAGAACATCATATGACCTCCAAAGGCTTCGACGCGTGCTTTGGGCGTATAGGTTTCGGCCCACCCGGATACCACAGCATCCTGCTCTGCTCGAACCACGTACATCAGCGGTAAGAAATCATTCAGCGCTATAAGGTCTTCACGGAAGTCCAGGAAATTTGCTGTGGCATTCAGAAGGCTGGCGTGGTGGTTAGGGGTTTTGCAGGTAAGACCAAGGAGCCATTGTCTGTTCTCTTCAGTGGGATCTGTGAGCAGCCAATCGATGAATTGCGTGTTCATCGTGTCCGGGTCGATAAGTCTGTTGAGGGTATAGAAGGCCTGCTGGCCGTCAGCGTCATCATGACGATAGGTTACCCAGTCTACTTGATTATCCGCACCCACAGCTTTGGGTGGACCATCCAGCATGATCAATCCCGAAAGGTGCTCTGAGCCAAATTGTTTTACATAGGAAAGAATTCCAAGGGTGGCGAAGGACCAACCTGCCAGGACAATGTTCTTAAGATCCAGTCCCTGGATTAGGGCAGCGATGTCCTGACCATGATGCCAATAGGTGTGACCCTCTTCAGGCTGACTGCTTCGGCCGTGTGATCTCGGATCAACGGCGATACAGCGGACGACGTTCGAATTGGCATAGTGCGCCAGTTGGCGCTCGAATACCTCAACGGACATGGTCCATCCCGGTACTAATAACAGACAAAGATCACCGGTCCCAGCCTCAACGTAGTGAAGATCAACATCAGAGGAGATAGTGACGAATCTGCCTTCCACGCTGGATCCAAAATTCATGTTGCGGTCCCTCGGATAACATTGAAAAGACCCTTAGCGCCTCGGTTGATGGGCGTCACATCGATAGCCACGAACCCGGCGGACTGCATCTCAAAAGCCACCTGTTGCGCGTCTGGAGTCAGGTAACCATGACGCGTGTAGCCACTTTTCTTAAGATTCTGGCCGTCGCTGAAGCCCAGCACCAGGTGGCCGCCTGGCTTCATAACCCGACGAAGTTCAATCAGGCACTTGTCAAGCGAGCGCCAGAAGTAAATGGTGTTAACTGATACCGCAAGATCAAGCTCATTCTCCGAAAGCGGCAGATGATCAACCGCTCCGACACGAAACGAAATTTTGACCTTCCCGGGAACTTTGGGTGCTTTGGCTTTGGCGCGGGCAACAACGGCTGGGGACGGATCGATACCAATAACAGACCCTGTGGTGAGGGTGTCAGAGATCCTGAAAAGAAGATCACCTCCGCCAAATCCAATTTCGGCGACTTGTGAGTGAGGTTGCAATGACAACTTCTGAAAAACTGCGTTGTTTGCGACTCGATTGGCGCGATCGAGCCAAGGGGTGATCAGGTATCGACCTATAGGGCCCGAGGGTTGTGCAAACTGTTTTGCGAGAAAATGCGGGACTTTCACTTTAACTCGCCGATCACGCGACGTACTCTGTAGTCGAAGCCAAACAAGAATCGCCGTTTAGCACGACTAATGGGCAAGGATGCCTGCCAATGCATCACTGGCCTCGATGATATCCTCCTGTCTAACATCAAGATGAGTAACGGCTCGCATCTTCTGGTCACCAAATGCGCCGATCCAGATTCCTTTTTCACGCAACCGGGCAGAGATCTCAGAGGCGCTCAGACGAGTCTGTGAAACGTCAAAGAACACCATATTAGTCTCGACGGTGTCGTTGATGAGCTCGATTCCGTCTAGGGCGGAAATTCGATCGGCGAGCAGCCTCGCATTTTCGTGATCTTCCGCCAGCCGATCGACATGATGTTTCAGAGCCCAACTGCCAGCTGCGGCTACGATGCCCGCCTGGCGCATCGCTCCGCCAATCCGGTGTTTCCATCGCCAGGCCTCATGAATGAAATCGCGACTGCCGGCCAGGACGGCGCCGACAGGGCATCCAAGACCTTTACTGAGATCGAGCCAAACGGAATCGACGGTAGCAGAAAACTCAGCCGCAGAGACGCCCGCCGCTACTACTGCGTTCATGAGTCTCGCGCCATCCATGTGAAGACTGAGACCGCGGTCGCGGGCAGTCTTAGAAACCGCCTGCAGTTGAGCGAGAGGCCAGACCGTGCCCCCACCGAGATTCGATGTTTGCTCAACAACGAGCAGACGGGACCTGGGGGCATGCATAGACGTCTGCCTGATTGCACCTCGCACATCATCCGGGCCGAAAATGCCATTTTTGCCTTCCAGCGGATACACCATCGATCCCGCCAGAGATGCTGGACCCCCGGCCTCAGAGTTGATGATGTGAGCTGAGCGATCAGCGATGATTTCATCGCCTGCAGTGCAATGCACTGCGAGCGCGATCTGGTTGCACATGGTCCCAGAAGGAAGAAAGACCGCGTCTTCTTTCCCCAGCAATTCGGCGACGTCTTCGCACAACAGATTTACGCCCGGGTCGAGTCGATGTTGCTCATCTCCGACCGTTGCTTGTGCCATTGCCTCGCGCATCTGGCCGGTAGGCTGCGATTGCGTATCGCTGTAAAGGTTGATCCGAATTGCTGTCACTTCAAAGTACTCCCTCTCTGAGTGGTGTTCCTGGCGCTTACGCACTATACGACAGTCTTGATGACCCGGAGTGCCTGCTAGACACGGCCCATGATTATCCCGCGGTCTTCGACCTGCATGACCTTAACCGCTAGAATCCGACGCCTATCACAGACCCTTTCGGGTATTCGTTTCAAACCGGAGAGCGCCATGGAGTTTGAAGAAGAGTTGAGCCATTTTGATGCTGCCGCTGAGCGGATGATCGAGCTTGGAAACGAACTGCTGGACCAGGATGCTGACTCGGACAGTTGGGAAGTGGCTTCGGGCCTTTTGGCAGGTGCTGTTCAGTTCTGGCTGTATGCACACCAGCCTTGCGGTGATCCCGGCTGTGACTCCTGCGCCGAGGTCGATACGGCAGAAAAACGCTTGCAGACGCTGACGGATCAGATTCGTCAGTCGGCCATGGAAAGCGATTATTACCACACGCGCTTCGATGCGAACGCAGGTTCTGCCTAAGCGCTTGTGGCGTGGGCTCGTCTTTCTCCCAGGGTATAACGCACCAGTTCGGGAAAGAAACTTTCAAAGCCTTCCTTGAGTTGAGGATACTGTCTTCGCAGGACCGCACCTGCATTCTCCATCCCTGAATTAAAGCGAGCCCGCTTTGCCATCTGCAAGAGCGTGCGGCTGATGCCTTCCGTTGACCGATAGTGCAGCAGCGTATCGGTCGTGCTCAGGTATTTAAAGTATCTTCTGGATCTTTCTGGGCAAGTATCAATCCGCTCAGCGAGGATCTGGTGAATCCAGCGGGTGTAGTCTTCGAGAGATCGTGCGTCAAAGCGCTCCCAATCCCGCGCAAGAAAATGATCAAGAAAGACATCGGCGACCACAGTGCAGTAACGGCCAAAGTCCGCACGCATGGGGGAACAGATCTGGCGAAAGATCGGATGCTGATCGGTAAAGCGGTCGATTTTACGGTGGAGCCTTACACCTTCCTGGACCCGTTCGTCCAGTTGAGAGAATTCACCGCCGCGCACTGAGTCGCCAATAAAGTTACCCAGGATCAAATCAGGATCATTTCCTGATAGATAAAGATGCGCAAGTGTGTTCATCAGTTCGAGAGCGCCTTGAAGAACTTGTGCATATCGGCTGGGGCGTCAAAGAGGTGATCCGGTTCATGCTGTTGCAGCAATGCGCCGGATTGCCATCCCCAACTCACCGCGATGCTGTTGACGCCACCAGCGCGGGCCGCTTCGATGTCGCTGATGGAATCGCCGACCATCCAGGCTCGCTCGGCCGTGGCGCCATAATAAGAGAGAGCCTCGCGGATATGGTCTGCTTTAGTGCCGGGCTGGTTACTCCCAAAATAGGTATCGATGCAGTCCTGAAGCCCTTCGTGCGCGAGCCGGGTTTTTACTACGTCTGCGTGATTGGCGGTGACCACGCAGAGGGTATGGTTGGCACATAAATCCTCAAGCAGGTCCTTGATGCCGGAAAAGAGCGGAATGCGCCGCGTGCCGTTCTGCAGGGTATCAAAGAGATAACGGCCGTAATCACGATGCTGGGCCTCGGGTATTCCGCAGACCTGCGCCAACATGGTAAAGGTGGCAGGGTTCAGTCGATCGAAGTCAGAAAGTCCAAGATTGAAAGCAATACCGTGCATCCTGCAAAAGGCAGCCGTTTCATCAAGTACTGGCTGC
>Ga0181589_10003637_pt1 | contig 12280 bp, 7 predicted proteins | sample 071ome_25_FD_132444 | JGI IMG/M metagenome (GOLD analysis project Ga0181589, IMG submission 132444) | Coastal salt marsh microbial communities from the Groves Creek Marsh, Skidaway Island, Georgia - 071410BT metaG (megahit assembly) | ecosystem: Environmental > Aquatic > Marine > Intertidal zone... | reverse complement strand
GGGTTGCAGCGTCTTGTGCGGCGAACAACTCAAAACAGGGCGCAGAAACGACGGCTGCCTTGATCCCTTTGGCCGCCAGCTGATCAGCCGCATCCATGGCGATCTCGACCTCAGATCCAGTTGCAATCAGCGTCACATCGCGTGCTCCATCCGCTTCGCGCAGTACATAGGCCCCCTGAGCCGATTTGTTGTGATCACGGTGGCTTGTGCGCACGGTCGGCAGACCTTGACGGGACAAGCTTAGAACTGATGGCGTTGTTTCCGAGGTCATGGCGATCTGCCAGGCCTCGGCCGTTTCCACCGCATCGGCAGGACGGAACACCATCATGTTCGGCATGGCCCGCAAGCTGGCGATGGTTTCGACCGGCTGATGGGTCGGCCCGTCTTCGCCCAGCCCGATGCTGTCATGGGTCATTACATAAGTCACCGACACCCCCATCAGCGCCGACAGGCGCATCGACGGGCGACAGTAATCAGCAAACACAAGGAACGTCCCGCCATAGGGTTTCAACCCGCCATGCAAGGCGATCCCGTTCATCGCGGCGGCCATGCCGTGTTCACGGATACCATAATGGATATAATCGCCCGAATAGTCATCCGCTGTGACAGCTTTCATCCCGGATGATTTTGTAAGGTTCGATCCGGTCAAGTCTGCCGATCCACCGACTGTGTTCGGCAAAGTTCCGTTCAGGATCTCAAGCGCCATCTCACTTGCTTTCCGTGTCGCAACCTTCGGGGCGTCCGCCGACAGTTGCGATTTATAGGCGTTGATTGCAGCCTCAAGCGCTGCTGCGTCCGGCGCATCAAAGCTGACCTTAAAAGCGTCAGCCTTGTCGTTGTTTTTAAGACGCTTTTCCCAATCAATGCGGGCAGCCTTTCCACGTGCAGAAATCCCCCGCCACGCATCGTACACATCCTGCGGAACCTCGAATGCGGGCAAGTCCCACCCAAGCGCTACACGGGTGGCTTTGATTTCTTCGTCCCCCAGAGGGGCGCCGTGCACCTTGTGGCTGCCTGCCTTGTTGGGCGCGCCCTGACCGATCACAGTTCGGCAAGCGATCATCGACGGGCGAGGATCTTTGCGCGCTTCTTCAATAGCATCGGCGATTTCATCGGCATTATGCCCGTCAACTTTCAACACATGCCATCCGGCGGCGGCAAACCGCGCCTTTTGGTCGGTCGAGGTTGACACATCCGTCGCGCCATCGATGGTGATCTTGTTATCGTCCCAGAACACGATCAGGCGGCCCAGCTTCATGTGACCCGCCATATCGATGGCTTCGTGGCTGATGCCCTCCATCAGGCAACCGTCGCCAGCTAGCACATAGGTATAGTGATCCATCAGTTCATCACCAAACCGTGCGTTCAGCATGCGTTCAGCCAATGCCATTCCCACCGAGGTAGAAATCCCCTGCCCCAACGGACCGGTTGTGACCTCGATCCCCTTCGCATGACCATATTCCGGATGGCCCGCTGTGCGCGCACCCATCTGGCGGAAATTACGGATCTGGTCCATGCCCATGTCGTCATAGCCCAGCAGATGATTGATGGCGTACACCAACATCGAACCATGCCCTGCCGACATGATAAAACGGTCCCGATCAGGCCATTTATCGGCGCTAGGATCGATCTTCATAAACCGGTTGAACAGCACGGTGGCCACATCGGCCAAACCCATCGGCGCACCGGGATGACCCGAGTTTGCCGCCTGCACAGCATCCATCGTCAAAACCCGAATGGCGTTGGCCATCTTGGTTTCCATCGAGGTTGAAATCGCAGTCATCTGGTTCATGATGCCCCCTTACGCCCGCTTTGAATTGCTGACCAAACGCGCGATCATCGGCGTGAAGATCAACTGCATTGCCAGGTCCATTTTACCGCCCGGGATCACGATCGAGTTTGCTCGGCTCATCCAGCTGCCTTGAATCATCGAGGTCAGATACGGGAAATCGATCCCCCGTGGGTTGGCAAACCGGATTACGACAAGGCTTTCATCTGCCGTAGGAATCCAACGTGCAATAAACGGGTTCGATGTATCCACCACCGGTACGCGCTGAAAGTTGATGTCTGTCTGGGTGAACTGCGGCGTGATGCAGTGCACATAGTCGTGCATGCGTCGCAAAATGACGTCGGTGACGGCCTCGGTGGAATAGCCGCGGCTGGCTTTGTCGCGGTGGATTTTCTGGATCCACTCAAGGTTCACAACCGGAACAACGCCAATTTTCAGATCGGCAAGCTTGGCCAAATTGACATCGTCATTCACGACCGCGCCGTGCAATCCTTCGTAGAATAGAAGATCGCTGTCATCATCAAACGACGCCCAGTCTGTAAATTCACCTGGAGGTGTGCCAAGAACTGCCGCTTCCTCGTCCGAGTGGACATAATGACGGGTGCGCCCTTTGCCGGTTTCACCGTATTCACGGAACACGCGCTCTAGTTCGCCCAACTCATTGGCGTCATACGAAAAATGGCTAAAGGTATGATCACCTTCGGCTGTCCGACGCTCGAGCTCGGCTTTCATTTCCACTCGGTTGAACCGGTGAAATGCATCACCTTCAATCGAGACGGCTTTCACCCCTTCGCGGCGGAAAATCTGGTCGAATGTCCCTTTGACGGTCGAAGTTCCCGCGCCTGAAGAGCCGGTGACCGAAATGATTGGATGTCTCGTGCTCATGGTATTCTCCCTTTAAGCCCTGAACAGGCCGCGTTTCCCGAAAAGAGCACTGACCTCTTCCTCGGGTAGATCAAAATAGGATGCCACACGGTCAACCTTTTCGGCCGAGCCGAAGACTAACGGAACGCGGGCATGAAGTTCGTTGGCGGATTTTGACAGAATGGCGTCATGCCCGTCCGTGGCACGTCCGCTTGCTTGTTCGACCAGAAAGGCAATCGGGGCGCATTCATAAACCATGCGCAACCGACCATTTTCATAGCCCGGGCGTGCATCGGACGGATACAGGAATATCCCGCCCCGCATCATGATCCGGTGGGTTTCCGCTACTAATGACGCGACCCAGCGCATATTGAAGTTTTTTGATCGCGGCCCTTCGGAACCCGCAACGCAATCGTCGATATAGGCACGGATCGGACGCGACCAATGCCGGTAGTTCGACGCATTGATGGCAAACTCGGTCGAGGTGCCCGGAATTTTGACACCCGCTGTCCGCAGTACAAACTGATGTGTATCCGGGTCCATGACATAGTGAAGCACTCCGTCACCGAACGTGACCATCATCGCGGTTTGCGGGCCATAGATGATATACCCGCCTGCCAACTGATCCGAGGCTTTCCGAAGAAAACTAGCGTCTCCGTCGTCCAGCGCCGGCATGATTGAAAAGATCGTTCCAATCGACACATTCACATCAATATTCGAGGAACCGTCAAGCGGATCAATGGCCAGCCCATAGGCGCCATCCTGATCAACCTCGATGACCTCTTCACGCTCTTCCGAGGCATACCAGCGGACGCCCACGCCCACCAACGCCGATGCGAACAGCTCGTCTGCTATCACGTCCAAAGGCTTTTGCTGGTCGCCATCACTGTTGCTACCCAGTTCAACCGAGTGGCCATTATCCACCTCGCCTTTGGCGATGCGCCGAGCAAGTTCCACACCGCATCCGGCAAGCGCGCCCATTAAAGGGCGCAATTCTGCGGGGATATGTTGATCGTCTTTAATTACCGAGGATGACATTGGACCATCGACTCCTTTATCAGTCGAGGCCTTTATCAAAGCGGTAAACCGGAAATAGAATTTATTTTTCTATCAGTACTTTTAAATTTAATTAAATAATAAAGCTGATACCGCAAACATGCCATATAAACTTGGTTGCTTCTCTCCCCTGCGCTTACTCAACGCATTGCCCCTGCGTCAGTTAACCTCAGATCAACGGAGAAACTGACCAATTTGGATGAAGCTACTTTGGTAATCCCCTGCGAAATTTAGGGATGTTTGAAAGTAGAGTTTTCTCGAGTGATGAAAGAGGGGATTCTGATTAAGAAATCGGATACCCCTCCACTCCTGGTGGATTTTTTTGAACTTCTGTTGCAACCGGCATTACGATCGTTCCAGCATTTTCCGCACATGCCGTGGAGCAAACAACAAATGAATTTTTGCCATGAACAATCATTTGTGTGCAGCAATAATCTATTTGATGCACTCAATTAGAAAGCGGGCACTAAGACTTCGTCATACGACGCTTCCAAACAATTGTGGTCGCCATTTTGTTCACCGGTGTCGGATGCGGTGAAACCTGCTCCCAGCCTCCAATGTAGCGTACCACAGAAGACGCAGCTATTCTGATCAGGGCACGGACGAAGGGCATCGCAGGAAGACGGCGAACAAGCGGATGGCATGAGCGAAAGGAAATGATCGTGGCTAAACTACTTGATCCATTTCAGCTAAAGCACCTGACGCTGCGCAACCGCATCGTCAGCACCGCTCACGCGCCTAACTACGTTGAGGACGGCCACCCAAAGGACCGCTACAGGCTGTATCATGAAGAGAAGGCCAAGGGTGGCGTTGCTCTAACCATGATCGGCGGCTCGACCAACATCGCTCCCGACAGCCCGTCTGTGTTCGGTCAACTCTACGCTGGGGACGACAAAATTATCCCGTGGTTCCGCAGACTCACAGAGGGCGTGCATTCGCACGGGGCCGCTGTCATGTGTCAGATCACACATATGGGGCGCAGAACCGCGTGGGATGATGGGCATTGGTTACCGGTTCTGGCGCCCTCTGGTGTCCGCGAGCGCGCGCACCGCGCCTTTCCCAAAGTGATGGAACAAGAGGACATCGACCGGGTAGTTGGCGATTTTGCCGCTGCGGCGCGGCGCTGCCAGGAAGGCGGCTTCGATGGAATTGAGATACTGTCACACTCTCATCTTCTGGGCCAGTTTCTCTCTCCCGTGACCAACCAACGCGAGGACGGCTATGGCGGGTCTCTGGAAAACCGCATGCGTATTACCCTGCAAGTGCTGGATGCGGTGCGCGCAGAGGTGGGTCACGAGTTCATCCTGTCTATGCGTATCACCGGAGATGAGTTGATTAAAGGCGGGCTGAGTGCTGAGGACTGCGTTGCCGCCGCCCGGATGCTTGAAGATAGCGGCCATGTCGACTTACTCAACATTCTGGCAGGAGCTCCCTACGATGATTTTGGACTGGCCGAATGGGTCCGGCCCATGGGGCTGCCCGCCGCGCCACACATCACCGTTGCCGGCCGTATCCGCGATGCCGTCAACCTGCCGATCCTCCATGCAGGCGGCATCGCCGACATTGCAACGGCCCGCCACGCGCTTGCTGGCGGCCACGTTGATCTGGTGGGAATGACCCGCGCCCAGATGGCTGATCCCTATTTGGTTGCAAAAATTGCGCGCGGAGAAGAGGAACGCATCCGCCCCTGTGTTGGCTTGGGATATTGCGTGGACCGGGTCAATCAGGGCAAGCCCGCGGTGTGCGGTCAAAACGCCGCCACTGGACGGGAACAAACATTGCCCCATATCATCATACCCGGCGACGCCCGAAAAAAGGTGGTTGTCGTCGGTGGTGGGCCCGGCGGGCTGGAGGCTGCGCGGGTCAGTGCATTACGTGGACACGATGTAGTTCTGTTCGAAGCGTCAAACCGGCTGGGAGGCCAGCTTACTCTGGCCGCCAAGGGCAAGGTGCGTAGGCAAGTCTGGGGTGTAGCCGACTGGCTGATCTCGGAAGTGAATACACTTGGCATTGATTTGCGCATGAACACCTATGCCGAAGCCTCTGACGTGCTTGCAGAGAGCCCCGATCTGGTTGTTATCGCGACAGGCGGCTGGCCCGAACCATTTGGAATATCAGGCGGCGATCTGGCAGTCTCCAGTTGGGACGTATTATCCGGAGAAGCGCTACTTTCAGGTGAAATACTTTTGTTTGACGAAGCCGGCGACCACCCCGCCGCGGTTACGGCCGACGTGTTGGTGAACACCGGCTGCAACGTCGAGCTTGTGACCCCGGACCGGGCGCTTCTGAATGACCTCGGCCCAACAACCTCAGCCGTCGCCCTGCGCAATCTGGCCTCCAATGACGTCACTTTCACGTGCCTCCAAGAACTTCACGCACTAACCCGAGAGGGAAACGTAGTTCGGGTCAGTCTGCGCCACGTGCTGACGGGGGAGATCACAGAGCGTCTTGTCGACAACGTGGTTGTAGAGCACGGGCTGACCCCGATGGACGAACTTTATCATGATCTCAAACAGCACTCGAAAAACCTTGGACAGGTCAATCATAAGGCGCTGATAAGCGGAACGTTTCCATTCACCGATATTTTTCCGAGTGGGCAATTCCAACTCGCCCGCATTGGTGACGCGGTCGCAAGCCGCAATGTGCACGCGGCAATTCTCGACGCCTTGCGAATTTGCAGCGTGTTCTGAACAAAAATTACAACGAACATCTTTCCGTATGTCAAAAGCGGACGTTCGATCACTACACAGCGCAAGCTGCGATTTTTTTACGCTGATGGACGCAATTGTTCCGCATATACAAGTACTGACAATAAGTCTTGCTCGCAAAAATCTAGGGATTTATGCGGAAATAGCGCAGAAAGGCTGGCACATGACTGACAACTTGAAAGCAACGTTACATTTATGCGATACGCCCGAAGCACTTCGGGCACACCTACAATTTCCCTAAAAATCCAGATTCTCCACGTTCAGCGCGTTTTTCTGGATGAACTCGCGGCGCGGCTCAACGACGTCGCCCATAAGCTTGGTGAACAAGTCATCCGCTTCGGCAACATCATCAACTTTGACCTGCAACAGCGTCCGCGCTTCTGGATCCAGTGTGGTTTCCCATAGCTGGCTGGGGTTCATTTCACCCAGACCTTTATAGCGCTGTAGGGTTAGCCCCTTTTCGCCTTCGCGCAGGATCGCATCCAGCAGATCAAGCGGTCCAAAGATATCTTGCACGCGCTCGCGGCGCACCAATTGGGTTTTCTCGTCGTAAACTTCGCGCAGAAGGCCGGACATGCTGCCCAGTTTGCGGGCTTCGCCGCTACGCAAAACGCCACCATCCAAAACGCGGCGCTCTTCTACACCACGCAAGGTGCGGCTTAGGCGGATGCCTTTGTCTTGTGTCTGGCGACCTTGCCAGCCACGCTCGTATTCAGCCGCAATCAGATCAAGGCGGTTGGCAATACCATCGGCGACCGCCTGCAAATCCGCATCAGCCCGACCCGGATCGAATGCGCCGGAAATCGCAGCCTGTTCAAGGATATGGCGCGGATAATGGGTGGGGAATGCGTCTAGAACGCGCTTGGCCTGACGGGCCTCTTCCACGATACGGGCCAAATCTTGACCGGTGATTTCCTCGCCACTGGCAAGCCGCAATATGGCGCCCTCTACACCCTGCTGGATCAGGTAGTCATCCAACGAGGCTTGGTCTTTCAAATAGACCTCGGACTTACCGCGCATCACTTTGAACAGCGGTGGCTGCGCAATGTAAAGATATCCGCCTTCGATCAACTCGGGCATTTGGCGGTAGAAGAACGTTAGCAACAGCGTCCGAATGTGCGCGCCGTCTACATCAGCGTCGGTCATTATGACGACCTTGTGGTAGCGCAGCTTTTCGATGTTGAATTCGTCGCGACCGATGCCGGTGCCAAGCGCCATAACCAGATTGCCAATTTCTTGGCTGGACAGCATCTTGTCGAAACGCGCGCGCTCGACGTTCAGGATCTTACCGCGCAGGGGTAAAATTGCCTGTGTGCGACGATCCCGTCCGGTTTGCGCCGATCCGCCAGCCGAGTCACCCTCGACCAGAAAGACTTCGGTTTTGGTTGCATCTTTTTCCGAGCAGTCTTTCAGCTTACCCGCAAGGAAGTTGACATCCATCGCGGTTTTACGGCGCGTCAGTTCTCGGGCTTTTCTGGCCGCTTCACGTGCCAACGCGGCCTCGATGATCTTGCCAACAATCATTTTGGCAATAGCTGGGTTTTCCTCAAACCATTCACTTAGCCGCTCGTTCATCAAGCCTTCAACAGCCGGACGGACCTCGGACGAGACCAGCTTGTCTTTGGTCTGGCTGGAAAACTTCGGATCGGGCACTTTAACGGACAAAACGCAAGACATACCCTCTCGCGCGTCGTCACCGGTGAAGTTCACCTTTTCCTTTTTAGCGATCCCGCTTTCCTGAGCGTATTTCTGGATCGTGCGGGTCAAGGCCCCACGGAATCCCGCCACGTGGGCGCCCCCATCACGCTGAGGGATGTTGTTGGTGAAAGGCAGCACCGTTTCGTGGTAACTGTCGTTCCACCACATGGCCACTTCAACACCGATGCCATCTCGTTCACCATGAACGTAAATCGGCTCGGGCATCACGGATGTTTTGTGGCGGTCGATATATTTCACAAATTCGCGGACACCGCCTTCGTAGAATAATTCTGATCGCAGCGGCTCTTCTGGCCGTTCGTCAGTCAGAATGATCCGCACGCCTGAATTCAAAAACGCCAGCTCGCGCAGACGCTTTTCCAGTGTCTCGAAGACATAGTTCAGATCCGAGAAGGTATCGGTTGAAGCAAGGAAGCGAACCTCGGTGCCTTTTTCGCCCACGGCATCGCCAACAACTTTCAGATGCTCGGCAGTTTCACCGCGCTCAAAGCGGGCCACGTGTTCTTTGCCATTGCGCCAGACGCGCAGTTCCAGCCAATCCGACAAGGCGTTCACGACCGAAACCCCAACGCCGTGCAGACCGCCTGACACCTTATACGAGTTGCTGTCGAATTTCCCGCCCGCGTGTAGCTGGGTCATGATCACCTCGGCGGCGCTGACGCCCTCTTCGGGGTGCATGTCCACGGGGATGCCACGGCCGTTGTCGCGCACAGATACGCTGCTATCGGCGTGAATCGTCACGTTGACAAAATCCGCATGACCGGCCAACGCTTCGTCGATCCCGTTATCAACGACCTCGTACACCATATGGTGCAAACCGCTGCCGTCATCGGTGTCACCGATATACATACCGGGGCGCTTGCGCACCGCTTCGAGACCCTTCAGAACCTTGATGGAATCCGCACCATATTCTGCGGAATTTTGCTCGGTTTCAGCCATGTGACCCTATCCGTTATATTTTAAGCGTTTTATACGAGGGATTGGGGCACTTGTCACGCGATCCCACCATATTTTGCGTCGGAAATGAGATTTTTCTCGATTAGAGAAATGCCAGCACTATCCCGACACAGATCAGCAACACACCAGAGCCGATATTCAACCGTTTCAACTGTCTGGGCGAAGACAAAAGCGCCCTGACTTTCCCGACAAACCCCGAAAGCATCACATTGCCAAGAAAGGGAATGACGATCGACACCAGCACAATTGCAATCACATCTAATAAGGTCAAAGACCCCACGTCGAAAAAGCCGGGCAGCACGCCCATGTAGAACAGGATGGCTTTGGGGTTGCTTAGGATCACAACCACTCCGGCAACAAATCCTGCCCAGATGCCTGGGCGCGTTAACCGGCTATCGGAAGAAATGCTTTTGTCCGCGTGCCAGATCAATAGCCCGCCCATGCTTACGAACATCAAAGCCGCAACAATACCCAGCAGATGCAGGAAATCTGCATAAAGGCTGACAATCCAGCTTACACCCCATATAGCCAGCACCGGCCAAACCGCATCTCCGACAGCTACCCCAAGCGCCAAAGGCCAAGCCGATTGAAACCCACCGGATAAAGCGCGGGCAACAATCGCCAGCCAGACCGGACCAGGGGTGATGAACAGCACGAAAATAGCCACTCCGTATAGGAACAAATCCCAGAACGCGATTGTCATCCGATGCCTCCAATAGGGCCGCATTGGCTGATGCCCGCGCTCTCCTGAACTTCAAGATACTGTGCCCGATCCCCAAGCGCTTCGAAAAGTTCCGCGCCGGTGCCGGTCATCCACGCCTGCGCCCCAAGCGCGCAGATTTCGTCATAAAGCGCCGCGCGCCTGTTCACGTCAAGATGGGCTGCGACCTCATCCAGCAACAGAAGCGGCGGCATGGCGATTTCACTGGCCAACCCGCGTGCATTGGCAAGAATCAGCGAAACCAACAGCGCCTTTTGCTCACCTGTCGAACAATCCCGCGCTGGTACCTGTTTGTCGCGGTAGACCGCATTAAGATCGGCACGGTGCGGCCCTACAAGCGTCCTTCCGGCAGCCAGGTCACGACGGCGGGTTTCTGACCAGCATCCCGTTAGATCTAACGCCGTTTCGGGTAGCTCTCCCTCGGCATGGGTTATCTCTAAACTGGCCGACGGAAACGCCGTTTCCGCGTTTTCCTGAGCGGCTAGCAACTTGCGCACGGCTTCTGCCCTGTTGCGGATAATTGCCTCGGCGGCCTCGGCCATCTGACGCTCTAACGCGCGATACCAGTGATCGTCCGCCACTTGATCTTTCAACAATCGGTTCCGTTCGCGCATGGATTTTTCATAAGCCAAACTGACCTCGGCATGGGATGGCTCAAAACTCAGCGCCACACGGTCCAGAAACCGCCGCCGCCCGTCTGCGCCTTCGATCCATAAGCGATCCATCGACGGCACCAGCCACAGCACCCGCGCAATCCGACCTAGCGCCACCTGTGACGCCGCTTTGCCGTCAATCTTGACCTGACGCGCTGCCCCGTCCTGAGACCATGTTTCAATTTCGTGAACCATATGCTGGCTGTGTAACTCGCCCGCCAACTTCCAACCCAGTGCCTCGGGGCGGCGCACCATGTCTGCAGCCGCAGCCCGTCGCATCCCGCGACCGGGCGAGAACAGCGAGACCGCCTCGAGAATGTTGGTCTTGCCCGCACCATTCAACCCATGGATCGCCACAGGGCGCCCATCAAGCTGCAACCGTGTTTTCTGATGCGAGCGGAAGTGCGACAGCATCAAAGAAGACAGAAACAACTGTGTCATCTTTGAACGCTACCCTTTTCGTCTTACCGTTTAATCGGCTTGTCCAAGTGCTTGCGCAGCCGTGACGGTGTAGATTTCTTCTTGCCTTTATAGGGGTTTTTATCCCCCTGCCCGCGCATGTGCAGTCGGATCGGGGTTCCCGGCATGTCAAAGTCTTCGCGCAGCCCATTCACCAGATAGCGCGAATAGCTGTCAGGCATTTTGTCGGGATGGCTACACATCACCACAAATCCCGGCGGACGGGTTTTTGCCTGCGTCATATAACGCAGCTTGATGCGCTTTCCTTGTGGTGCTGGTGGCGGGTGTTGCTCAAGCATTCCCACAAGCCAACGGTTCAATTGCGCCGTCGTGACACGACGGTTCCAAATATCATGCGCCCGCAGAATTGCTGCGTGCAGACGATCCAGCCCCCGACCGGTCTTGGCCGAAACCGTCACCAGCGGAGCGCCACGCAATTGCGGCAGAAGCCGCTCGAACGACTCTTTCAAATCGCGCAGCTTTTCCTGCTTTTCTTCTTCGATGTCCCATTTGTTGACAGCCACAACAACGGCACGCCCTTCGCGCTCGGCCAGATCGGCGATACGCAAATCCTGCTGTTCAAACGGGATCGCCGCATCCAGCAAAACCACCACGACCTCGGCGAATTTCACCGCGCGTAGACCGTCGCTGACAGACAGCTTTTCCAGCTTCTCTTGCACCTTAGCGCGCTTACGCATCCCCGCAGTATCGAAAATCCGCGTATGGGTACCGTTCCATTCGGTCAGAACCGAGATCGAGTCGCGTGTAATCCCGGCCTCGGGGCCAGTCAGCAAGCGATCCTCGCCGATGATCTTGTTGATCAGGGTGGACTTGCCTGCGTTCGGGCGACCGACAACCGCGATCTGCAAAGGTTTCGCTTTGGTCGGCGTATGATCCTCAAGATCGCTTTCGCCATCTTCATCAACCGCAACCTCGGTCTCGGGCGAATGATCCTCGGCCTTTTTGGCAAGCTCATCCGCAATCGGCATCAGAACCGAAAGCAGATCGCCCATGCCTTCACCGTGCTCGGCAGACAGGCGCATCGGTTCACCCAGCCCAAGGTTCCAGGCTTCGAGCACACCGGCGTCGGCGGCAGCGCCTTCGCCTTTGTTGGCAGCCAGAATCACATGCGCCGAGCGCTTGCGCAGGATATCTGCGAAAATCTCATCGGTCGGGGTCACACCCGTACGCGCGTCGATCATGAACAGGCAGATGTCGGCCATGTCCACTGCACGCTCTGTCAGGCGGCGCATGCGTCCCTGCAAGCTGTCGTCGGTCACTTCTTCAAGCCCTGCGGTGTCAATGACCGTAAAGCGCAAATCTCCCAGTCGCGCCGCGCCTTCGCGCAGATCGCGTG
>Ga0181589_10003635_pt1 | contig 12287 bp, 20 predicted proteins | sample 071ome_25_FD_132444 | JGI IMG/M metagenome (GOLD analysis project Ga0181589, IMG submission 132444) | Coastal salt marsh microbial communities from the Groves Creek Marsh, Skidaway Island, Georgia - 071410BT metaG (megahit assembly) | ecosystem: Environmental > Aquatic > Marine > Intertidal... | reverse complement strand
TTCATCGAGTTCCTCGAAACGTACGGGGCTTCGCGGCAAGCAAAAACCCACGGCAATTGGGGTCGTGCAGAGTATGGCCGATTCAAGATCGATGTACTCGAATACGAAGAAGACGACGTGGATGTGGCAGAACGCCGGCTTTTCGAAAAATGGTTGAGTGGCGCTCTACCAGTTGACGGTGGTGGAAAGGAATCATGAACAAGCAAGAACTTGAAGACTTCGTCCGACAAATGTACGGACAATACAACAAAGACCTCTTCGAAACAGACCGCCCACACATCATGAGAGGCTGGCACAACCAACTCGAAGACACAACCCTACAAGAAGCCCAAACACAATTACGGCATATCGCAAACACAGAAAAATTTATGCCAAACGCCGGCACCATACGAAAAAAAGTATTAGAAGCACGCACCCAAAACCCACCCCCAACACCCCTACAAATATGGGTATATATAACAACCCTACAAAAAAACACCCAACAAGGAACCCAAACACCAAACACCCCAACCGCAAACCACCCCTGCACCCAACAACTCATCCAAGACCTCGGCCCAACACTCTGGAACCTCAAAACAAACCAAGACCGAGACTTCACCATCGACCACTACAACACCATCGTCTACAACTACATCACCACCGTGGAGGAAACCCCATGAAAAGAAACGCCGGCAGACCCCCAAAAGACCCCGTCGGTGACAAAAGTTCAGTCACAATGAAAGTAGACGCCGATTTTAAGCGTCGTTTGATTGCTGCTGCTGATGGTTATGGGTTGACGATCACTGAGTATGTGCGTTTGTTGGTGGAGCGTGATTGTGGGTCGTAGGGCTGGTCGTGTTGATCCGGATCGTATGGTGCATGTGACGGTGCGTGTGCGTGGTTCGGTGAAGAATGGGTTGTTGGATGTGTGTGAGGAGTGGGGGTGTGCTTTGTCTGATGTGGTGTTGTTGGCTGTTGAGGATTTTGTGCGTGCCCGTGGGGGTGTTCCTCGTTTGTCTGATGGGGTGCGTCCTGCTGGTGTGGATGATGTGTTGCGGGCGTATGTGTCTGGGGAGCGTGTGTTGGAGCCGTGTGGGCGTGTTGCGCCTTGTGGGCGTGTGGATCGTCAGGTGGGGTCGTTTAGGTTTTGTGATGTGTGTGGGGTTCGTGTCGGCTAGTTTCCCCACATTTGGGAGAGTGTTGGTCGTAGGGCTTTGATGCCGCGTCGTTTTTGTTCGTTTGCTAACTGTCGTGAGGTGAGTCCGGCCCATACGCCGTGCATGTCTGCTGGTGGGTATTCGAGGGCGTATTCGAGGCATTCTTTTTGTACGGTGCATTCTGAGCAGATTTGGCGTGCTTGTGTGATGTAGGTGATGTCTTTGTGTTCTTTGGGGAACATGAGGTGGGTTTTGTGTTTGCAGTTTGCGTGGTCGAACCATGTGGTTTGGGGTTTATCGTGGGTGTTTGTTGGTTCGGGTTTTTGGTTTGCCATTTTTTATTTTGGGTTTCTGGTTTGGGTGTGTGTGGTGTATGGGGGTCCTGTGTGGGGGTCCCAGTGTGCTGCTGTTTCTAGGGCTCCTATGCAGGTTTGTTCGAGGTGGTTGAGTTTGAGGTTTGGGATGGTGTGTCGTAACGTGTATAGGTGTCCTAGGGCGTATTGGGCTCCGCTTCCTATGGCGTAGATTCCTAGTTGTTCGGTGAGTACGGAGTAGTCTCCGTCTATACAGAAGATTTGGCCTTTTGCGGCGATTAGTATCGTTGAGGAATGTTCGGCGACGTGTGTTGATTGTTCTCTTTGGGGGAGGCTGTAGCCGTGTGTGTCGAAGGTGTTTCTGAGTTCTGGGATGAATTTGGTGATGATGTGTTTTTCGATGTTGTTGTGTGTTGGGGGTTTGGTTGGTTTGTGGGCGTGTTGGAGTAGGTTGATTGCTCTGAGGTCTCCGCTGGTGCCGATGATCCAGCCGTTGTTTTTGATGACTTTGGTTTGGTTTTTGGGGAGTGTGTTGATTTGGGTGGTGTAGCCGTCTTGGTCGATGCTGGAGATGCGTCCGTCTGCGGCGATGCATGCGCCGTGTTTGTTGGTGATTCCGATGATGGTGCTCATGTTTTGAGGTGTTTGGCGAGTTGTTGTAGGTAGTTGTTGGTTTGTTGTTGGTCCCACTGGTGGTGTGGGTATTTCCATTTGATGTGGTTTTGTAGGAATTCGTTTTGTTCTTTGAGTTGTTGGATGGTTTGGGCGGCTTGTTTGGCTTGGGTGGGGCTGATCATGATGGCGGTGTTGAGTGTGTGGATGATTTGGTCTACGTTTTCCATTTGCGTTTAGATTTATCTGTTTTAAGTGTGGTTTACATGACCACTGCGAGTGTTATATATAGGGAAATGAGACCCAAAAGAACGATACTTACCCCTTTGGTGAACCTTTTCGGGAAGTCATCGTTGAGATTCGGGAACGTGTCTTTCATCTCTGACGCCTTTCCCTACTTACAAGAGGTGGAGATTGTTCCAGCCGTGTTCGTCAACAGTGAAGTTCAAGGTTCCGGCGCGCGTTGACACACCGTACGAATCTTGGAAATATTCCCCGACAGCAGTCAAAGACGGGCAAATAATGACCGCCCTGCCTTCTTGTTCCTTCACGTTCAAATGGTGATAATGGCCGGTGAGCAGAATGTCAGCGTCAGCCACACCTTCATGAGCCCTACCCATCGACTGATCTTTCCACCAGTTCCATACCGCTTGAGCAGCATTCGCTCCCGGCTTGGAGAGATGTCCGTGCGTAAACGCAACAATCTTTCCGGATAGATTTATCGATAGGGAGAGTTTCTCCAACGGGATCTTGAAACCAACATGTCCGTAGACATCAGGGTTCATTGAAAAAGTTTCCGCCAACTGCTCAAAGATTGCGACGTCGTCGTTATCTCCTGTTGTGGTAAACGCCTTTCCGGATAATCCCCGGTTTTCGCCATGGTTTCCGCCCACCGCACATACCGTGAGTCGCTCCACAACCGGTGCTGTGGACTGAATGATGTCCCTGATTCCGCGCCGTACAAGTTTGATCTGTTCACGACGGTCGGCTTCGATTCGGAACTGTTGCGACGGATAGTGGCCGCACGTTCCCTCAACCAAATCACCCAAACCGACAATAACAGCGTGGCCGATATCAACGCCGCCATCACGCAAATGAGCAATTCGCTCAGGGATTGCGCTGACAAGGTCTGCAATTCTTTCCGCCTGTAACTCAATTCCGCCTCCATCGCGGTTTCCGGTCTGCCAGTCTGACAGTGCAACGACAAAATGGGTCTCACCAGAGGGGGCCTTTTTCTTCGGCTTTTTCGCCTTCAGAATGGACTGATATACATCCTCTGGAATCGGGTTATTGTTCTCGACAGCGGTTCGCTTTTTCCTGAGTTCCGCTTTGAACGAGTAACAAATTGTGCTGTAAGCCTCTTCGCCGGGGGCGTCACGCTTCCAGCCATCGAACGATGTCCAACGAATTGTGTCGCCGACAATCTCGTAAATCTCAGGATCCAAACCTCGAGCGGCCAACAAATCATCCCAGTCAGCATTCGGATCAAACGCCGGATCGGTCGTGATTTCGCCTTTTTCGCCGTCCCACACAACTCCGGGTTCCCAGCCGGAAGGCATGTTCCGCTGCTTGATAGCATCTTTATATTCGTCTTGTCCCTCAAGGGCAGCAAGCCGTTTCCGTAAACCTTCGTTCATGACAAAGAATCCCAATCACACTTGCAGGCGTCAGTTTTCATACATTTCCTTTGCTGTCCAAGGCTGTTTCGGTCCGGAGCAATCCCCTCCGACTGCAAAACCATATGCAGCCGTCGAGTCGACACATTTGATAGCAAGGTGTCAATGAACGATTTGCGTGTCTCGTCATCCAGAGATGCAGCCAACTTGTACGTCGAACACGTGTTCCCCGTACCGCAAGCAATTTGGACAAAGTCCAACTTGTCTTTGAGCATTCGTGCTAACCTCCACGATATGAATTGGCCGGTGTGCCACATGGCACTGTACTACATCGATGTAATTTGTGCACGAATGGTGATCAGGTGATGCCAAAGAATACCGATGACCTCGTATCCGCAGAGGAACTCAGGAAGTCACTCGCTATTGCCGTAGGCGCAGAGCCAGATTCAAAACTCGTTGAGGAATTGATGCGCACTCTCGACGAGAAGAAACTCTTCCGTTACCACCGAGATGAACCGGCGGCACTTATCTCTTTACAAGGACGTGTTCTCATCGCCATTCTCGAAGATCCAACCTTGACGCAACGTGCGATTTCGGTGTATCTCGATTGCAGCCTTGGCGCAGTAGAGAAAGCAATTCATGCGTTACTCGAAATGGGAATGATTACAAAGACAAAACTCAATCGCAAAAATATTTACCGTGTCGTTCCAGAAAAAATCGAAGAACATTCCGACATGGAACACCTGCGAAGCGTGCTGAAAACACTCGACAAATTACGGGCGCCAAAAACGAGTGCTATCACCACCCAAACACCCGTGAAACCCAATGAAATCAACGGTTCCATCGTTCCGACGGGCCCTCGTGCTGTGCCTCGGAAAGTCGAACAAAGAACGGTTTCTGGCGATTCGCCGTTCTGAAATGGTCTGCTATCAGACCCTGCTCTGCATCCAAGCGTAAAAAACTTCGTCTTTAATTGGGACGAACCAGAGTTGAGCGGCATCAATGTCGTAATCGTCACCGACTAGCGCCCAACAGATTTCCATCACTTCCTCTGGGGCACATGCACCGATGTTGCATTCCAGCCCGTATCGGCTGACGAAGTATTTGACGACACACCCAGAACGACTACTGCATTCGTCTCCGCCCGGACACGAAACTTCAACAATCTCGATTTCTGATCGATTGATTCTCATCGTGATCGTATGGCCGTCATTGTGCCATCGCATGTCGTGCTGAGCGGCGTTCGCGGTATTCATCTCATGAAGCGTAGTAGATAGATTTACAACTAACAGGTTGTTTTGGGCAAAGCGGAAAACCCGCTGTCCCCCATATTTTACACCACTTTCTCCTCTAATCCGGTTCTCCGTGCATGAACTTACGCACGAAGTGAACACCTCGCCAGTTTCCGGGTGGTTGACCACTTACACCACTTTGGACGGATTATTCGCCGTGACCATTCGTAGCGCGTCTGCGACATGGGATCAATTGACCACTTGGGTCCATTCGGACCCGATGGGGCTAATTGAAGTGGTGTTACTGAGAGGAGAAAAAATGAACACTTGGCCAGAACATATCGAGAAGTGCACGAAGTGCGGCGCCATTGTCGGAGTCGTCTTCGCGTTGTGTGAGGTTTGCCATCACAAACGCCTGAAGTGGATGGCATCAATGCCGGAAAATGCGCGAGAACGGACTCTCCGGCGGCAACTGGAAGATGACGACAGCGGGATGAATACCGAAACCATGTCGGGCGAATCCAAACGGTACTTGTGGCGAGAAGTCGCAGATTTCAAAAAAACTTTGAAAAAGGCTTAACAAATCGTTAAAACCACTTTCATTTTGAGGCCGACTGCACGTCATCTACAAAGTAACCAGTAGAGCCAAAACGGACCCGAAGGGAGAAATATCAGAAACGGAACTTTCATTCTGAGAGGTCCTGCCCGTCATAAGCCTTCAGAGAAGAAAATTTTTTCAACTTTTTTCTCGAAACCCTTATGAAAGGGCTAATCACAATGATGTAAGGGCAGAGGACATTCCTCTGCAAAACAACCGGGCAAACGCCCAGAAGGAAATTGATAACCATGATGTTTTCATCACACATTGACCCACGCGGAGCAAACGTAATCGCGTTAATGCGGTTCAAGAAGGAACGCTCAGTTCACCCGGCAGCGAAGATTGCTGCTGGAGCAGTTATTTCTGTTGACGCAACGATTGGAGCAAATGCTGCAATCGGACCACGAGCAGAAGTAAGCGGAAACGCTTACGTTGACGGCTCACTGATGAACCGCGCACTTGTTAAGGACAGCGCAATCGTTGACCGCAACGTAGCGCTTATTCAAGAAGCAATGGTTTCAGGCGAAGCGCATGTCTTTGGTTACACGCAAATCTCACAGAATGCCCACGTTGGGGACTGCGCAATGATTTCCGGCGAAGTACGCCTCGAGGGTGGCTGTCGAGTTGGTGGACATGCCCGTGTTCGTGGAGACGTTGTTATCCGGGGAGCAACCTGCATTGCCGGCAACGCCAAGATTCATCAGCAAACAGACGAAACCTTGGATTACCAAGATTTGACCTTGCATGCCGGCGTGTTCACCCGAAACTGCGACATCACATCATCGCAGGATTTCACTCAGATCACATACCGAAACGTCGTGTGGACCTGTTACCGAACCAACAAGTTTGGTGTTTATGACATCACCTGCGATCACGACGCCTCAATGCTTGACGGCGGAGCGCCAGTGAGTGGCCACGACGGACCTTGCTATTTCCCGATCCCAGAATTTGTGGAACGTGTTTTCGACCAATGGAAGTTGGAACATATGGAGATTGAGCGTGCGCGATGCGAACAAGCGGAACGCGACGAACTTGACTCAATTGTTCGCACCGAAGAAATGCTCGAAGCGGAAGGGGTGAAGTGAAATGAGGGCAGTGTGCGGAAAGAATCCAGATACTGGAGAATGGTCGATGATCATCATGTATAGCCACAAGGGGAAAATCAACCTTGCCATCTGGGATACTTACTGTTGTGGCAAACATGCGATGGAAGCACGCAAATGGTTTAACGAGGTGATTGGCAATGCGTAAGCAGCGACCAAAGAAGCGATTGATGTCTCCCGGCTTAGACAGTAATGGCGTCTGTGAAACAACAGGAAAACATCAGTATTCAAAAAACGCTGCTGCCAAGCGTGCAAGTTATATGCGGCGAACAATGGATGGCGTTCTACGAGAGTACAAGTGTGAGTACTGTTCGTCTTGGCATATTGGCAACTCGATGCGGAGCGTATATACTCGAAACTGACAGTATTCAACATTCAATGGCAATATATTGAGCGCTGAAACTCGTCGCTGACGTGAGAACGGCCCCCTAGTGGGGTCGTTCTCTTTTATTTGGACAACAGTAAGAACATTCACAGCAGTTCTTGCACGATTCGGCGCAATCGTGTTGGACGCAAGTGCAGCAGTGGCTGCAAGAGGCACAGTAAAAATGGTGCCGCTGATGGTTCTGTGGCTCCCTATCTATGGCCGCTACCTCAGTCGTCTTTCTTCATGCCTTTGGCACCGAAGTAGCCACCGATGATACCGATGACACCACCAAGAGCAGTCTGGACAAGAGTCATCACATCAGAAGAAACTTCAACTGCCTCACCAGTTGTCTGGGTCTCAATGGCAGCGACCACATAGTCGCCAACAATGGCAAACAGGATCGCCAGCATCACACCGACGGCCAGCACGTACATTGTCTTTTCTTTCATGTCGTTCACTTTGACACCGCCTTTCTGCGGATTGACGAGATTCCGATGATAAGGATTCCAGCATTGATCATGATGATCGCCAAGAGGAATTTGCTATCAGTGGAGTTACCTGTTGATGGGAGTGTGCCGTGGTCATGGCTTGAATGATCGTGCTCTGTCGTGGTTGGAGCAACCTCAGGTGCTTCCGTCGTGGTTGGGGCCTCAGTCGTAGTTGGTGCCTCGGTTGTTGCCGGTACGGGAGCAGGCGCCTCAGTGGTGGGTGGCGCTTCGGTCGTCACTGGCACAGGGGCGGGCGCTTCGGTTGTGGTTGGCGCTTCGGTTGTGGTTGGCGCTTCGGTTGTGGTCGGAGCCTCGGTTGTGGTCGGAGCCTCAGTGGTCGTAGTTGGTGGGTTCCAAGACACCGTCGCAGACACCGTCTTTTCGACACCAGCGACCGTCGCGGTTGCCGTGTACACAGCGGAACCTTCACTCTCTGTTCGCACCGTGATCGTCGCAATTCCACTAGCGTCAGTGGTTGCCGTAAAGACCTGACCAGCATCAGGGCCAGAACTCACCGTCACGGTCACCGTCACACCTTCTTGTGGCGTGCCATCGAGGGTTTGGGCTACCGCAGTGATCGTGAGATCTTCTCCAGCGTTTGGGTTCTCTGGAGAGATTGTCAACGTGAAAGAACTGGGAAGTGACACTTCGCCACCACCGATAGAAACAGCCACGATGGTTGACGATCCGGTCGGATACTCCCACTCGGCAAGAGTCTTCAAACCACCGAGATCCCCCGTGAAGTAGCCGTGCCAACAGGCGACAACGTCTGCGTTGGTGAGGCCAAAGTCGGTAGTGCCGTCAGTCGTGGCATCTGGTCCACCGTTGCATCCACCGTTGTTGAACACCGCATCTGGAAGAAGTGCGGTCAACCAGCCGTAAGTGTTGTAACTCGAAAACAAGCCGCCGCCAGAGTTGACAAAGTCAGCAAGTTTCTCAGCATTTGTCGTGAACTTCCCGTGGATGGCTGCGCTGCGCCCCCAGTCGTCGGGAATCCAAATCATACGTGGCGGGTCAGACACAATGTTTGTGGCAAAAAATGCGTCAATCTCTGCCTCTGTATTGAAAAACTCGGTCTCCGGAGCAGTCTCAAAAGAAGAAAGGAAGATAGGCAGTTGAGTAGCCCAGTCGCTCCCGCACCCGCCAACCGAAGAACCAACACCAAGAATGGCGATTTTTCCGTTGTTGCTGGGCATCAACGACTGCGAGTAAACACTATTTAGAACTTTTGAAATGTAGTTCTCTGTTCCCTCGCCATAAACCGCGTGACATGCTGGATCCATGCCGTCAAGAACGATTGGCCCACCACCGCTACCTGTAGCCAAAGCGATGTTACGAGGGGCAGACGGGAGTAGACCCAACCCCCCGATAAAGATTAGAGCAGCCCCAAAAATGTTGGCGAAATTTCTGCGTACCAATTTCACTTCGCCCCCGGCTTCTTTGTAGGCGCAGCGTTAAACACAGCATTCACTTCGTCTTCATCGAGTTCCCCGTCATTCAAGAATGCGCGAGCAAGACCCTCAACGACAGTGGCGACACCTGCAAGCCCGGCCACTGCCATGGACTGCATAATCGAGATTCCGGCAATCGCGCCAGCGCCAATCACACTTAGCGCAGAAGCCACAAATACTGCAATGATTCTCAGCCCAATGTTTTGCAGAAACTTGAGATTCATATCGGTCCCCCCAGACCAGCAACGCTCGAAAGACGTTAGTCAAACGATCCTTTAGCATGCTCATTGATGTGATTGTCCAATTTCTCTTCAGCGCGATGAACGGACTCTTCAACGCGATCAATTGACTTTCCGAGACTTTTCCCCATCATGTCAAGTTTCGTTGCCACAACACCGTGGTCACGCTTGTTCTCGCGGCGACCCTTTTCGGTGAGAGCAACCGCTACTGCACTTAGCGCTCCGATGCATGAAACAACAATTTCGACCATCATTGTCGGTCACCCAAACATGCATTTCCATGTTTTGGGGCCGACAACACCGTCGGCTGGCCCGCAACAAGCAGAATTTTTCTTCTGCCAATCCTTGACAGAGGCCTCGGTTTTTGCTCCAAAGTCGCCGTCGATGTGGGCGCCAATCTTTGACTGGACAGCCTTAACAGCGTCACCCTTCGAACCCTTCTTCAGAGATGAACCCGGATAAGCAGGCTTTTTGTCATCGACGGCTGGGAACATGACCCCCCAAGTCTTGGGCCCAACCACACCATCGGCAGGGCCACACTCAGGATGCGCTTTCTGCCATTCAATGACTGCTGCCTTGGTTTTCGGCCCGAAATCACCGTCCTGCTTGGCGCCAATCGCGCCCTGCACCAACTTGACATGATCACCTTTGTCACCAAGGTTCACCGTCTCTCCGGGATACTGCAAACCGGCGAGACCAGAAATGTCAACAACTGAAGGCTGACTGGTTTTCGGAGCAGGAGGAGCGGCAGGAACGGCCGGCGCAGGCTTCGAACCTTTGATGCTCTCGAATGCGTCAATGAAGAACTGTTCATTATCTGCAACAGCGGGAGACACCTCCACATGGAACCAATCTCCGCCGGGAGCCGAACCAATCGTGGGTTTGTCATAGACCCTCCACGACTCGCGGTCACAGCGCCACCCGCGACCATAGGGCTTGGGGTAGTAGTCGTGTAGTTCCATAATTTGGAACAACTCTGCATTTTCGGCGAGAAACTCGACAACCTTGACGGCCTGTTCGTAGTTCCCGTATCCGCCGTATTTACCTCCACGCCAAGAAATGTCGAAAGCGCGGCCCGTTCCGTGGACCGACCAAGCGTTGACCCGTGGGTTGTTCATCTTGCGAACACCCCATGAGCCATTACACCAGACACCCCCACCAAAGTATTCCTTTAGGAGTTTGTGAAATTTTTCGGTACCTGCACGCCTTCCAGCAGAGTTACCATCCCAACCGATATATGGACGACCCATTATTGCTCCTTAAAGCCTTGGCTACACCTACATTGTAACCCATTAATCGCCGTCGGTCTTGAAGAATAATGCCCCAATTAGATGCATGACAAGAGATGCCCCACTAATCCAAAGCCCCCATTTAAGCGTGTCGCCAGACAATGTGATTAGAACAAGACCGGTGCCGCCGAGAGTCCAAGATAAAGCAAGAATCTCATTGCGCATATTTCTGAAAAACCCCATATGGACCCCTATTTCTTGCGCTTTCTGCCGGTGCCGCTATCTGATGAACCCCCGCCACCAGAAGGCGCCGTTCCGCCAGTTCCGCCAGAACTCGGCGAGGCAGGCTTAGGTGCCGGCATTGGTGCCGCCATTACAACCGCAGTCGCCGCAACAATTATACGTCTTTCAGCAACACTGACGGCAGAACCAGAAGGGACATATTCGTCACTTGCGCCAGAAAAAATGTTTACCTCGGCCTCGAAAACCTCTTTCACTTCGTCTGCTTCGTCGTTAAGAGCATTAGCAATAACACCGATCTGCTCATCGTCAAGTGTGTCGAAATTGTCGTCATTTACGAGTTTTTCGATTTGCTCAACAGTCACCTCTTCTTCAGCGATGATTGTGAACACCTCACCCGCAAGTTCGTCATCCTCGATTTTTGTTGTGATTGCGATGGCTTCCGCAATTTTTTCTTGATTTTGGCTGACGATTTCTGGTTGACGTACCGGATTTGTTGTGGTTGTTGTTGTGGTTGTTCTGGGAATTGTTGTTGTTGGTGCAACTATGACCTCCGTTGTAGTACTAACTGTTGTTGTTGGACGTAGAGGCACAGTCGACGTCGTGGTCGTCGGCGGAAGTGTGCTCGTAGTTGTTGATGTAGTCGTCGTTGTAGTACTCGTAGAGGTTGTCGACGTACTCGTGGTTGGGGGAACGGTAGACGTCGTAGATGTCGTTGTTGAGGAAGTCGAGGTTGGGGGTGGTGGTGTAGTCGTTGATGGCGGCGCCTCCGTTGTTGTGGTCGGCGGCAACGTCGTTGTTGTCGTCGAAGTGGTTGTTGTGGTTGTTGTGGTTGTTGTAGTAGAAGTTGTCGTGGTGGTTGGGGGTGCTGGCTCCTCAACCGTCAAGGTCACTTGGGTAGACCACCCGGAGTACACCGCAAGAGTGTCGTTATCGGCGCGAACATCAAAGACGTACTCTTCCCCGAGACCACCAGTGCTTTCAAAGAGACTGAATGGCAGCGTGTATTCGGTGTTTAAGGCGTTTTCGTCACCGACGTTTCCGGTTGCTACACCCCAGCCTGCGTCGGGTGGGATTCTGAATGAGATTGCGTAACGCTCTGGCTGCACGTTGCCAGTGTTTGGTGCGTCCCAGTCAAGGTAGACGCCATCTGAGGTAATTTCCCCGGTCAGGTTCATTGGAGGGCCAATGGTCTGAGGGACAGTTGTCGTTGTGGTGCTAGTAGTTGTCGTAGTGGTGGTAGCAGGCGTTGCCCAAGTCCAAGTGTTCCGCACAAATCCACATAATGTTGAAGATGTCAAGCCTTGACAAGTGTCCCAAGAGGCGTCAGATGACCAGCCATCGGGAGGCGAATTGCTGTTGATTGAATTGAAGTACGGGTTAGTGAGCAGGTTAGTTAGGTCTGTCCATTCGGTGCTTCCGTCAAGTTTTGCCTTGAAAGCGACTTCTTTAATTTCGGTGCCGTAGTTGCCGCCCCAACCTTCGCCATCTTTTGCCCAGATGCGAATCTTCACGGTGTCCCACGATGTCGAATCTTGGACATTCGTAGAGGTAGACGCTGAGAACCAGAAGGAAGGAACCTCAACCCAAGATGTTGGAGCGGATGAAGTTATGTTGCCTTGCAGCAGGTTCCCAGCAGAGTCGTATGCGGCATATTGTGTC
>Ga0181589_10003632_pt1 | contig 12289 bp, 13 predicted proteins | sample 071ome_25_FD_132444 | JGI IMG/M metagenome (GOLD analysis project Ga0181589, IMG submission 132444) | Coastal salt marsh microbial communities from the Groves Creek Marsh, Skidaway Island, Georgia - 071410BT metaG (megahit assembly) | ecosystem: Environmental > Aquatic > Marine > Intertidal... | reverse complement strand
GGCACCGGAGGATGTGCACGCCCGACTTCCATGTCGTGCACGCAATCTGCGCCGTTCCAGGCAGCTGATAGAGGCTCAGGACCCCCGCTCGGGCAATCTCCTGCTTCGTGAAGGTCTCGACGTCCATACCCTCCGGGATGGCCTGCACGCCGCCGACGGACGGGTTGCTCTCCTCGTCGCCCGAACCGCCGTATTCACGCACAACCTGCTCGATCGTCGTCCCCCGGTTCGGCAGCCACATCTTTATCTCCCCTCCAGACGACGACGACGACGACGACGACGATGCCGCGGGCACCGAGGTCCTGTCCAAGTGCGCGCCGGTGCAAATGGTTCCGGGCGTGAACGGCGCGCCCAGAAAGCAGGCCCCAAACACGCAGCCCAGATGCCCGCCGAGAGTCAAGGGCGCCTTGCGAGACAGGTTGCCAGTCTGCCAACATCGCTCCCGGTGGTGCCGCTTCTTGTACTCTGTGAACCACGGGACATGGACCCCGCTGTCGTTCGGGTCATCGTACGATACGAATCGCCGATCGCGCCGACGACGCGCGACGAGGTTGCCGTAAAAGTACGGAAAGTCTCGCTCGTAGAGACGGTCCCAGACGTGCTCGCTATGCGCCACCTCGTGAAACGACTTGTTCACAGCCGCCAGGCTGAGGAGATCCTCCTTCGACGACGACGCCCGGCAGATTGCCGCGAGGGCCGACTTGGTGGCCACGAGCTCCTCCGTCAGCTGCCGGAAGGTAGGTGCGTCGTCGTCATCGCCGTGGTGGTCCATTTCCCCGCCGAGCCCCCACCCGTCAGCTGCTCCGGGTACGAGGAGGTACGAGAAGGTCGGTGCGTCGCCGTGGTGGCCAATTCTCCTACTCCTCCCAGGAACGCGTTTTGCTGTCGCTCGCTCCGGGATTGAGCCAATTCGTCGCCTCCAATGGGTAGATATATGTGTGTTATAGCCACGGTCGAGGCGCGAAAGCCCCGAGTGCGATATTCAGATAGTTGTGACTGCCGAAATGGCTCCGGAAGGGCTCGGATCCGGAAGGGACCGACGCCCTTACTCAGGATACTCACCATTTTTTCCTTGCGTTCGTCTTCGTTTATTATAGTGTGTGTACACACGCATCAAGACAGTTCCAATCGTCCTTCATCGCGCATCGGCGAGATCCCGCGATGCCGTCCGAGGAAATTACACTCAAGGTGGCCATGGCGTGCTCGGGTTGCAGCGGGGCCGTGGAGCGGGTGCTCAACAAAACCAAGGGCGTCGAGTCCGTGGAGTGCGACCTCGATACCCAGCTAGTAGTCGTCGTCACCGACGGTAGCATCGGCAAGGAGAAGGTACGATGAGTGGTCTGGGCCAGGTCGTCGTCTCCGCGACACCAGCGACGCAGACAACCCTGCTCACCCTCTGCCCTTCTACGCACTCGTCAGGTTTTGGAGATTGTGAACAAGACGGGCAAAGCGGCCGAGCTGGTGTGAGGAAACTCAGTGTAAACACATACGGCTTCCCTTCCACCCTATATCTATCCGTCTTTTTCCTCCTTCTCGCGTCGCTTGAACTTGACGTTGCCTTTGACGTTGGCTTTCGCTTTGACCTTCTCCAAGTGTCGTTCCGACAGCTCGACGTCCCGATGCCCCGCACCGTGCACCCGCCGCTTCACGTCGACCGCCTCTTCGTAACACCGCTGCGCCTCCCCCCAGTCCTCCATCCGCACGTACACGCCCGCCATGTTGTGCAAGAGCGCGCCGACGCGAGCGTCTGCGTATCCGTACGCGGAAACGAGTGTGCCCAACGCCTCCTTGTACAGCCCCAGTGCCTCTTCCAGCCGAGGATCGCTCGCGTTTGTCGCACTGATGCGCAAAAGCTCGGCCAGGTTCTGCTTGGCCGCTGCCACGTGCGGATCGTCGGGACCGAACCCGGCGATGGCATGCGTCAGCGCAGTGCGGAGGAGGTGCGTGGCGGACGGGTGGTCCGGTGGGGTCGCCGACGCGGCGCGAAAGGCCCTGTCCGTGTAGATGCGCCATTTGGCCGTGCCGTAGGCCGAGGGGGCCGAGGAGGCCGAGGATGGCTCGGTGGGATCTTTTGGGTCGTTCCGGTTGCTGGGGTCGTCCGAGGCCGCGTCGCAGGCCGCCGCAGAGGGGAGGGCGAGCAGCGAGGCGAGGCCCGTGGCGACCACCGCTGGACACGGCATATCGCACTCACGGGAGGTCGTACATTGGGATTTCCATTGTCTGTATGCTTCAGAGAGCGCCGCGGCGACGCGTGACACCTCCTTGAGGCGCCGCGGGGCGACGACGGACATTTTCGGGCAAATTCGAAAAGCGTGTCGCGCATTTCGTTCGTACGCGTCGTGCGCACCGTTCCGCTGGCATGCGGGAAGTCGACTGGAAGCTTGCGGCTGTCGTCGCCGGTGCCGCGCTTGTTGGGTGGGTGGCTTCCGGCGTCGTGAACAGACGTACGGACGACGACGACGCAACGGCAAGCCCGACGGCGATACTGCCCGACCCGACCGTGGCCTCGCTCGTCGGGAACACGCCGTTGGTCCATCTCAAGGCGCTGTCTGCCAAGACGAATCGGACAATCCTCGCCAAGGCCGAGTTTCTGAACCCCGGTGGGTCCATCAAGGACCGGGTGGCGCTCCAAATCATCCAGGACGCCTTGGCGTCTGGCGCGCTCCGGCCCGGCGGGCTGATCACGGAGGGCACGGTCGGGTCGACGGGTGTGTCGCTCGCGATGCTGGCGCCGAGTTACGGCTGTCGCGCGTTCATCGCCATGCCGGACGATGCGGCCGAGGAAAAGTCGAGGATCCTCGTGGCGCTGGGGGCGGAGGTGGCGCGGGTGCGTCCCGTTGGTATCAGTCATCCGGACCACTTTGTTCACGTGGCCAGGCGACGGGCGGCGGCAGCGTGTGCGAACAAGATAGACGACGAGGGAGAGAATACGCCCGCGGCACCGGCACCGTCGTCGGTGTTTGCGGACCAATTCGAGAATCTTGCCAACATGAAGGCGCATCTGCGGACCGGGAGAGAGATCTTGCGGCAGGTGAAGGCGCTGGGGCTGCGGCGTATCGACGCGTTCGTGTGTGGGTGTGGCACGGGTGGGACGATGGCCGGGGTGGGGCGGGTGCTCAAGGGGCACGACGACGGCGTCCGGCTCGTCCTCGCTGATCCGCCCGGCTCGGGGCTGCTGAACAAGGTCAAGCGGGGCGTCATGTATACGAGGGAAGAGGCGGAGGGCAAGCGGCTGAAGAATCCGATCGATACGATTGCAGAGGGCGTGGGCATCAACAGGTTGACGGGGAACTTTGCGCAGATCGTTGGCGAGGTGGACGACGCGGTGCGGGTGACTGATCAGGAGAGCGTCGACATGGCGCGGTGGCTGTTGCGAGAGGAGGGACTGTGGGTGGGAAGCAGCAGCGCGGTGAACGTCTGCGGTGCGGTCAAGGTGGCCGCCGGGCTGCCGCCGGGCGCGGTCGTCGTGACCGTGCTGTGCGACGGCGGCGCCCGCCACTTGAGCAAGTTCTGGGACGGTGCGTACGTCGACGCGTGGCTTGCGAGCGTCAACAAGTGATTGTTGTTAAGACATCGACATCTGTTTGTCGTAGAACCGCTTCACTTCGGGCCAGTAGAGCGGCGCGTGCGTGTGATAGGCATCCATGTGGCGCGCCTCGGCGAACTCACATAGCCGCCACGCCTCGTTGGCGCTCCCGCCGCCCGCCACGAAGAGCTTCTGCATCTGGCCGGGGTGCACGATCTCGTCCGCCAGCGACACGAGAAACAGGATCGGCACGTCCTTCAGCTTCCCTATCCGCTCGATGCTGCGCCACTTGTTCCTGGCGAACGCGCGAAGCGCGATTGTGTGTGTGTGTGAGAGAGAGAGAGAGAGAGAGAGTCGGGAGAGTTCAAACACCCACCGAACGAGCCAGTTGAACCACTTGCCCTCCCCGACAAGCAGCCGCAGCGGCGGGAACGCCACCCCCGCCATGGCTTCGATCGACGTGAACGTGTTCTCGACGACCATCGCCTTGTACGCTCCTTTGTGCTGCACCGCCGCGTAGATGGCCACCGCGCCGCCCAACGACCGTCCAAACAACAGCGTCCGCTTCGCCGCGTAGTCTGGCCGAGAGGTCACCCAGTCCATCAGCGCGTCGACGTCCCGCTGCAGGCCGACCTCGCTCGGCGTCCCCTGACTCTCCCCGTAGCCGCGATACTGCAGGATGACGCACTTGCAGTTGAGGATGTGGACGAGCGCACGAAGCCAGTGGAGACGGTGGCTCATATTGCCCGCATTCTCCTGTAGGAAGATGACGTACGGCAACTCGTTGACCTGTGCCTGGTCCATGTTCTTCTTGTGGACCAGCCACGCGTGCAGTTTGACGCCGTCAGAAGTCTCGATCCTGGTGGGCGAACCCGTGAGTGAGCGCGTGAGCGAGCGCAGAGGGGGTGTGTTCAAGTAAGCGCACCATACGTCTCTGTGATCCATGTCGTACTCGAGCGGCTTCGCGATATACTGGCGTGGTAGGCCGGGGATGCGCGGCACGTAGATGATCTTCTCCTGGAGCAGGTAGAGGGCCGAGACCAGGAAGGCGGAGAAGCCGCCCGTGACCAGCAGGGGCCACCGCAGCCAACCGGGAAGCAACTGCAGTTTCGACAAGAACATGTGGAAGTCTCCGGCGGAGTTCGCTCCTACTGGTGCGACGACGTCTACTTGTTGGTCGCACTGGGTGACGCTCAAAAAGCCCTGTCAAGTCTCAAATTCGCGAGTTAAAAAACACGAGAAGGATTAAAAGTCCTACGGGAACTTGAGCTTCAACCCCGAGCGAGCCAACTTGACCCCCACAGGCCCCGTCACCTCGCCCCGAAGGTCCGCCGCCGACAGGTCCAACGTGTTGGGCAACGTGATGAGCGCGCTGCCCATCATCACCCCACCCTTCCACACGTCGAGCAACCGGTTCCCAGCGACTTCCAATCCACCTTGCGTCAGGCGTATCCCGTAGTGATCCGTATCGTCGACCGACAGAATCAATCTGGCCGGCGACTGGAACGCCCGATTCAGACTGAGCAAGGGGCAGAAGTAAGAGAGACGCAGAGAGAACCCCGTCTTGGCGATCGGGATCCGTCGCTGGACCTTGACGTGGGCGCACGGAAACAGGCCGAGCGACACTATCCGAAGAATCCTGACCCGCGCCTTCGGTCTGAACGAAGCATCGTCGAGTTCGAACGAGACGCCGGCGGCGATGTCTATGGCGCGGAGATTCTCCTCCCTCCCGTGGACGGTCTGCAGTCGTGTTGGGCCGAGTGTGACGTGCCGCATGACCTTGAAGCGGACGCCGGAAGAAGAAAAACGGGCCGAAGGTGCCGTTCCGGAGGCCCGAAACGGATTCGAAGGGTCTAGCTTGACCTCGAGTGACTCGGTCGCGCTCTGGTCGAACGCATCGTCGAGCACGTGGTTTCTGGCCACGTCCACCGTGAGCGACCCATGCGTGTGCTCCCTCCAGAAGCGCGCAAAGACTGTGTCGGGTTCAGCCATGCGCGTTCTCTGTGCACGCTGAGATCCCCGCGCTCTCCTCCTATTTTTCGTAGTGTACACGGGGTATGCGCTATGCGCCGGGTGAAGCTGAGCGGATTCCGAGACAGGCGAATCAGGGAACTGCTTTCAAATTCTTTTCTTGGTAGAAGCCAATTGGCATGACTCGCGTTTCAAGCCATTTCAGACACCGTGCGGCATATCTTTGGAACCTTCAGACAGACCCTCAGGCATCCGAAGGCACGGTACAAGCGCCTCGGCGTCAAACCGCTGGCCACTTGCATTCAAGCGAAAATGAACTCGGCCGAGGCTGCCGACGTGGCGATCTTCGTCCTGTGCGTGTCGCTGTTCGTCCTCTACAATGGGCTGTACTACTTCTCTGGCAGCTTGTCGCGACACACCCCCGACATCTTTCACGTCTACAAGTCGGCGGGGTTGCTCTGGTCCACGGGCAAGAAGGCTCGAAGCGTCTGGGCTGACCGGGTGATGAACTCATCGTCCGAATCGATTCTTGCCATTCACACCTTCCGTAACCTGCTGATTTCCGTGGCTTGGTTCGCCGCCGCGGACTCGGCCCTTATCGTTCACACGCTGAACGTCCTGACCTCGCCTTCGAGCATTGCTCAGATCGAAGAGTACGAGGCCACCGACCCAATCACGCACGGTGACTCGTTTATCAGCGTGCCGGTGAAAATCTCGCTGGCGCTGGCGGTACTCTTCATGAGTCTGTTGTTGTTCGTCCAGTCGGCTCGGATGGCGGTCCATCTCGGGTTCCTCGTCAAGGTTGTGCCGGAGAACGCCAACAGGAAGATACCGTTCAGAGAAGGTATGTACGTCGGTCGGACGGTCACTCGCACGCCCCGAAGCTCACTCGCACGCTCCGACGCTTGCAGTCACAGTTGTATTGATACAGCGGATGAACTTTCAGTTCAGCGTCGGCGTACGCATGCTCTTTGCGTTCGTGCCCCTCACGTTCTACGCCATGTTGGGCACGTTGGCGCTCCTCATCTCCACACTCGTCCTCCTGGTCCTGATGTTCTTCCTGGACGTTGTCCCGTCCTCCAGCCCAGCCGTGGACTGGCTCATGCGAACCCACCAGGAAAGCGTGGAGGAGGCGAGCATCTGCGCCGAAGGCGGCTCCGACGTCAGCTTCCGATCAAAACCCGATACCCGATGACGATGGTTATGATGATTACATGAATATGGCGATGGTTACATGTACATGTACATTGTTCTTGAATCCAAAATCGTACAACCCCACCGCGCTAATGAGGAAACAGCAGCCCGATGCACACCCCGAGCAAACCGCCCATCAGTACTTGCCGGGGCGTATGCCCCAGCACTTCCTTCAGCTTCCTCCCGCTCACCGTTGGATGGTCCTCCAGCACGCTATTGACCACCGCGTTCAACACCTGCGCCTGCAGTCCCGCATGTCGCCGCACACCCATCGCATCGTACATGACGATCACCGTAAAGCACGTGCACGCCGCGAACAAACTCGACGAGAGGCCGTGGTGGATCGCCACAGCCGTCGTCATCGCCGCGCACAGCGAGGAGTGCGACGACGGCATCCCCCCCGAGTCGAAGAATGCGGTTGGGTCAAACACCTTGGTCTTGTACCACTTTGTGAATATCTTCGCCGCCTGCGCCACGAACCAACCCACGAACCCGCACGCAAAGACGTAATTGCTCGTCAGCTCCGAGAGGGACTGGGAGAGGGTGTGCGAGAGAGACCCGAACGGGGCCAGCGGCAGCGCCACGAAGGGAACCGCCAGGGCCAACGACGACGAGGACTTGATCGACTCGATCCACGACTCGAGCGGCCGCGATTCCTCCCCGTCGGTGCACGTATGGGGACGGGAAGAGGAGAGCGCGACAAGGCGAGCTGGACGACTCGCACGACTCGGACGAATTGTGCTTCTTGTTCTCGCGTGTCCCGACACTCGCCCGCTATGGGCCGCGATTGCCCGCGATGTCATCGTCGCAGAGTCTACTACTTCTAAGATCGTCTACTACGACTGTGTTCGGTAAATGCACGCCAATGCAGCACTGACTTCGACGAGAGCGTGTGTTTTCTTTGAGATTCCGTTCGAGCTGATCAGCTCATGAGCTCACTGTTCATTGCCTCACAATTTCATTCGTCGTCGTCCAATATCATTCGTCCGAATCCGAATAGAACGATAGTAGTAGTACGTAGTACGATGCGTGCATGTGGTACGCGTGCGATGAAGTTGGCTGGCGCGACGGAAGGCAGACACGTGGCTCTGCCGCGGCAGCAGCGGCAGTCTCTTCTGCGTGTGCGGGCGTCTGAGGGAGAGGAGGGGAAGGTTGAGGGGAAGGTTGAGGGGGAGGCCAAGGTCGAGACCACCACGACGGTGGAGGACGAGCCGGTGTGGGTCAAGCGGGAGAAGCAGCGGGAGCTCGACTCGCAGAACAAGGACTTGCCGTTTGGCGTCTACCTGCTGTTCTCGTGCATCGTGACCATCGCCGCGGTGGGATCGTGTTTCGAGTTCGCGAACCAGAACCCGATCTTCGGGGTCGTGGGGCCTGATTCGCCGCTTTATGCGCCGGTCCTGGGGCTGTTCGCGGTGACGGGGATTCCGACGGCCGGGCTTCTGTTCTTCAAGGGAGTGACGGCAGCGAACGCAGAGGCCGAGCGGATGGATGCGATGGACGGGGTCGCGAGCCGGGACTCCGTGCTCAACCCGAAGAATCGAGGGAGTTGAGGAGGCGATCGCTGTCGGACGGTCGCAAAGCCACAATTTATTTCCCATTTGATGCACCAACAACAACGACAACATGAAGGGCGTTCGTATGCTTTATCTCCGGTAGCGCGCTGCTTGAGCGGGCGTGACTCGCGCGAGCAAGCACCGCATGGAGGCATCACCAATCTCCTTCGTCTGGAACTGCCGCGATGTCTCGGAGCTGATCCTCGCGCATCTTCACATCGACGACCTGCGACATCTGCGGGCTTGCAATGCGCTGCTGCGTTCGGCGGTGGACGACTGGGGTATCGAGCGGCTCGTCGTGTGTGACGAGTCGCTCACCTCGCTGTCGCCGGGGCGCTTTCCAGTCGTGCGGTCGTTGGTTCTGAGGACGGTGTCGGCGAGGGCGCTCGACGTCCTGCGTGCGTTCGGGGCCACGGGTCGACTGCGCCACGTCGAGTACAGCGAATGCACGCTCGGCGAGGTCGAGGCGCTGCAGCTGCGGCAGGTTGCCCGTCCCGTCGAGACGCTGGTCGTGCGCGACTGCGTGTTCGAGACGCAGGAGACGTTGGAGTGTCTGTGTGCGGCGCATCCCGCGGACGTGGTCCGGATCCAAGGGGTCGAGCTCGTCGCGGTCGGGAAGGCGCTGGAGATTATCGGGACGGACGAGCAGCAGTTCCTGGCGCGATTGGGAGCAAGTCGCAAGCAATGCGTGATCCCCGGGCTTTCTCGTGCAGCGAGGACGTTCTCGTGGTCGTACAATGTACACCTGTCACCCCAAAAGCCGCTTTGGAAGTCGCCGGCGGCGTTGTGGGCGTTCCAGGAGACGCTGGAGCGGCTCGATCTGTCAGGCAACGCGCTCGCGCTCGAGAACGTGCAGCTGCTCTTCTACGAAGGGGCATGGAGGTCGCTCGAGAAGCTCCGGCTGCGGGACTGCGGGCTCACCGAGTCGCACATGGAGATTGTCAGCGGAGCGACGACCTGCGTTGCCCTCAAACACCTGGATCTTGGACAGAACCGGCTCGGGACGCCCATCGCGCTCTACTACCTGGCGTCCTCGGCGCAGCTGACGTCCAACCTCGAGTACCTGTCGCTCGCCGATCAGGAAGAGACCACCGAGGATTGGCTCTACGGTCTGGCGTTGACGACGTCGAGCTGGCAGCTCAAGACGTTCAACGCGAGCAAGTCGTCCAACTTGAGCGCGACCAGCATGCTGGGCATCTGCGAGAGCATGCCGCGGCTGCGGAGGTTGCTGGTCCGGTCGAGCTACGTCACGAAGGACGCGCTCACGGTGCTGGGCCGGTCGGACCTGTTCACGACGATCGAAGAGATTGACTTTTCCGTGGGTGCAGGCGCGTGCGTCTCGCGGGGCGTCGAGGCGCGCAGGTTGGAGGACTGCTTCTGCGTGCGGCGGGCCGCAAAGCTCAAGTGTCTCAAGCTTCGGGCGAGCGCCACGAGGCAGTCGCGGAAATACGATCGGAAGGCGGTCAAGGCGCTCGTGGAGATGCACGGGCGGGGCGTGTCGGTGGTGGTGGTCGAGCACTGATGGTCGTGGTCAACGGCGGCGGTCAACGAAAGACACCTCGTGCTTCAGTTCCACCCGCTGTCGCCAGGTATTCGTCGGTATTCGTGTTCGTTTCTGTGATAAATCTCATACGTAACCGACCAAAGAACCAACCAACGAACCAACGAACTCATGGGGGACGTGACCGTCATCGAAGACACGCTTCGTCGCATCGCCTCGTATGGCGTCAAGGCGACCATCGTACACACGCACGACGGAATCCCGATCCGTAGCACCCTCCAGGACACTTCGGAACCCATGCTTGCGCCAAAACTCGCCAATCTAAGCGCACGCCTCTTCTCGACCGCTTCGGCCACTGCACGAAGCGCAACGGGCGTCCGGGCCGGCCCGAACAACAACAAGGAGAACGAGGGGGAGACCGCGGTCAAGAGCCGGCCCAAGCACGCGCCGACCGTCGATTCGATTCGGATACGGACCTCAAGCGGCGGCACTGCGACGGAGGTGATCATCATGAACGGCGCGGCGAGCGGGAACGGCAGCTGCTCGAGCGACGAGCCGCCCATCCTCGTGACCGTCATTCAAGACTGTAGCTGATTTTTTGCGGTTACTCTAACACCCACGGACGCCGTGTCCAGAACCCGTTCTTGATAATGTCCTCGTGGACGACGCGCAGCACCCTCTTTGGCTTCCGCCGCCCGCTGTCGCCGCCTTCCGCCCGTTCCGCCCGTTCCCACACCACCGTGCTCCCGCGTCTCCACATCGCCGGCAGGTCGTTGTAATTTATCCCCCTCTGGAACATGAGCTCGTTCTTATCGCACGTCAACGTCCCCTTGAGCATCCCCTGCACCCGCGACCGGATCTCCCCGTCGCCGCCCGATGCTGCTTCCTCTTCCCCGCTCGCTTCCTGTTTCCCCCTATCCTCCTTCTCCTTCTCTGCCTCTTCCCGATACAGCAGCCAGTAGCACGTGTTGTACTGACAGTTGACGTGCACGTCCACCTGGCGCCACGCCAGGTAGTCCCGGACCGTCTTCTCGCTCGGATACAGCACGCACCGCCCGTCGAACATCGGCACCGACTTCAGGGCCTTTCCCGGGAAGAATCGGGACCAGGCGTGCACGTAGTTGCCCGTGAAGCACGACACGATCAGGGACGTGAGCTTGGACGCTCGCCGTTTGTACAGGGTCGTGTCCTTCTTGAAGAGGAACGAGTACTCGTCAGAGTGACCGAATGCGAGGACGATGTCGCCGGGGTACTGGTGCATCGTGGCGACCGCGGCGGCGTTCATGAGATCGAGACCGGCGGTATCGTGCGGCTTCTCAAAGTCGTGGTCACGCGTGAAGGCGGTGAAGGACTTTCCGTCGATGCGGACGACGATGAACGTGCCCGGCAAAAGTTCGTCGGGCAATTCGAAGTCTTTGACGTATTCATAGCGCGAGTTCGCCATCCTACATTTCGTATGGGTGGAATGCCATCCGTTCGAGCAAAGGTTTGCGTTCGGAACGGCAAAATGAGTTGATTTTGATTGACTACGCAAGCCAGCAGAGGCTGAACGAGGCGTTCGGCGAGGGGTGGGAGAAGGAGTGCTTCCCCATCCCCAACCGGTGGTCTTTTCCAGCCGGGCCGCCAGGTGAATCCCAGGGACGAGGCCCAGTGGGACGCGATCCTGGAGGCCGTGAAGCTGTTCAAGCGGACCCACGGCAGCTTCCCGAGGTACACCGCGGTGATCCGGACGAGAGGAGGAGGCTGTACTGTTGGCTGCAGAAGAACATGGACACCACCTCCGGCCACTACACCCACGAGCGCGCCAACAAGCTCTTTCTGGCCTTCTTCGGCGACCGCTGGCAGGCCGAGTGCTTCTTCCCAGGTCCATCGATGCCACGAAGATTTCAAACCCCCTCTTCCTGTTCCCCCTCCGCCTTCCCAGCGCAAAACCGGCATTCACAAAACACAAACTGCATCTGCAAACAAGAGATATCATTCATATATCATCTCATAGCTCCCAAAATCCACCAGACGTGCGCACGGCAAGGTTCAGACGTCGTCGAATCCTGTGATCAGAACGACGGTATCATCTCCGGCTGTTCGCTCAATTCAAGGGCACTCGCGGCGCGTTCTCTGCGTTAACATCGTATATAACAGTTATTGTCTTCGTGTGACGAGATTTTTCCGCGGGTTTTGCGCCATCCTGGAAAACGGGTTCCCGCCAAAATTTGAATCTACCTAGCCAACGCTGCCCATGGAACACAGCCGTCGACTCGACTAGGTAGTTCGTCGTCTTTCGTAGCTGTAGCATAGCTGTAGTCTAGGTACGATAGGTAGCTGTAGAATCGTCTATAGGCAGCCGTAGGTACTCTCTATCACCATCATCATCAACCGAACTGTGGTCTGACATGTGGTCGTCGGACGAGCCGAACCCGTGGTCGGCATACGCGCTTCCCCTGACGAATCTGGGGTCTCTCTCGGACGAGGAGTGGGACGATGCTTCGGTGACGTCTCCGATGCCCAATGCGGTCGGGCAACGGGCGAGCTACCTGGACAAGGTCC
>Ga0181589_10003626_pt1 | contig 12292 bp, 14 predicted proteins | sample 071ome_25_FD_132444 | JGI IMG/M metagenome (GOLD analysis project Ga0181589, IMG submission 132444) | Coastal salt marsh microbial communities from the Groves Creek Marsh, Skidaway Island, Georgia - 071410BT metaG (megahit assembly) | ecosystem: Environmental > Aquatic > Marine > Intertidal... | reverse complement strand
CACGTTTGTTGAACTATCTTGTTCATCACAAACATTGGTCACCATTTGAAATGGCATCAGCTACTCTTGAAATTCAAACAACTCGAGATATTGCTCGACAAATGTTACGTCATAGATCATTCTCATTCCAAGAGTTTTCACAACGATACGCAGAACCACATGACTTGGATTCTTTCAAAGAAAACTCATTTGTTATTCGAGAAGCTCGTTACCAAGATACAAAGAATCGTCAGAATTCTGTTGAGATGGATGTAAATAACGATCAAGATAGATCTCTAATGTGGCAATGGGAACGTCAACAGGAAATCGTTATTACTGCTGCTAAATCCGCTTATGAATGGGCTATTGATCATGGCATTGCAAAAGAACAAGCACGTGTCGTATTACCAGAAGGCAATACAAGATCACGCCTCTATATGCAAGGTACGATTCGTTCATGGATTCACTTCATTGAATTGAGATCTGGTAATGGTACACAGAAGGAACACATGGAAGTTGCTCGTGAAGTAGCATCTGCTATCGCAAAAATCTATCCTCAGGTCACCAGATACGTCCAACCTAATAAGAAAAGCTTATAGTAATAATAAAAAAATATTATTAAAAAAAGTGCAAAAAAGTGTGTACAACCTCTCAAAGTCATAGTATAATATACATATATTGATGATTAAGAGAGGTTTTAATGGTTAATTTTGACAGACAATCTGTCCTCGCAAGACTGATGGCAAAGGAGAATATCTCCGTTCGTCATGGTAACTATAGGACAGCATTCTTTGACGTAGAGAATCGTATCCTAGGTCTTCCGCTTTGGAAAGATCATGGTAAGGATGTCTATGATCTTCTAGTAGGTCACGAAGTTGGCCACGCACTCTATACTCCAGCTGAAGGCTGGCACGACTCTGACAAAGAGATTCCAGGTGTACCACGTGCCTATGTAAATGTCATTGAGGACATTCGTATTGAGCGCAAAGTTCAGGAAGCTTATCCTGGTCTTGTTGCTGCATTCAAACGTGGTTATAATCAATTTAATAAATCAGACTTCTTTGGTATTAAGGATGTTGATGTTAACACATTGAGTCTGATGGATCGTATTAATCTTAAAGCTAAGCTTCGCGACCTTATTGATGTTGAGTTTTCTGAAGCAGAACAACCTTATGTTGATATGGCATTTGCTGTTGAGACATGGGAAGATGTTTTGAATGCATGTCGTGAGCTTTATAATTTCGTAAAGGAAAACAAAGAAAATGAGCAACCGAATGAAAATCAATTTGGCCAAGCTGAATCTGACAATGGTGAATCTATGTCAAATGATCTTGGAAGTGATCTATCTAGTTCCGATTCCGGTTCTACAGATGAAGATAGCTCAGATGGAGACGAAGTTGCTGCTGCGGAGAATGACTCTGCTTCAGACAATTCTGACGACGCCGAGGACCTAAAGTCACAGATCGAAAAGATCCTAGGTGAGTCTGCTAACAAAGAAGAGCCAAAACATACTATCGAAGCTGTCAGTAAGAATCCTACTGATTATGCTGATGACGAAGTTATGACTGATTCGAACTTCCGTGGTAACGAAGAGTCATTACTTGAAACTGGTGAGAATGACCGTTATCCACCTGTGGCTGCTTATGCTTTGACACGTAAACAGGTTATGAGTCAGATTGCTACTATTGATGATGTATTCAAATCACGTAATGAACGTTTGGAATACTACTCAGACTGGCCTGGTAAATCAGAAATGGTTAGAGAAAAGACAGTCGAGTATAACAGTCAATTGATTGAGTTCAATAAGGATGTTAAGAAGTTTGTCAATGTAATGGCAAAAGAATTTGAGATGCGTAAAGCTGCATTCCAATATTCACGTGCGTCTACTGCTCGTTCAGGTTCATTAGATGTCAACAAGCTTCACAACTATAAATTTAGTGATGACATTTTCCTTCGTGTGACACAGTTGCCGAATGCTAAGTCTCACGGTATGGTTATGTTCATTGACTATTCTGGTTCTATGTCAGATGTTGTTGGCGATGTGATCAAGCAGACATTGATCCTTGCTTCATTTTGTAAGAAGGTCAACATTCCATTTGATGTTTACTCATTCACTACTGGTCGTGCTGATTACATGGGTGACTACAAAACATCAGCTGGTCAGATCGAAGCTCACTCAACTATGATGTTGCACTTGTTATCATCTAACTTTGACAAGGTAACTTATGAGCGCGCTTTCAAAGATTTATTCTTTAATGCAATGGACGCGTCATGCAGTTACTATGATCGTTTGTTTGGTTCAGAGCTCGAGCAGATGTCAGGTACACCATTGAATGAAGTTATCATGGCAGCAGATATTCTACTTGATGATTTCAAATCTAAGCACGGTGTACAGAATGTCAATGCGGTATTCTTGACTGATGGATATGGTCACGGCTTACGAGTTAACACTTCTGGTTATGATGGTGACTACTCAATGCGTGATATCAAGTTGCACTTACGTCATGGTGTGGTTACTTCAAAGGGTGATCGTCAATTGACAAAAGTATTGTTGAACTACTTGCGTAAACGTTACACCGTGATCGGATACTTCTTGTCAGCACGTACGTATGATTTCCGTGGTGCTGTTTGGGATGCTTCAGATGAGCACGTGTTTGATCCTCAGATGAATGCATATCGTAAAGAGTATAACAAGAACAAGTTCATCACATTCGATAATGCTTGTGGTTATGATCGATTCTTTATCATCAAAGCCGAGCGCAACTCATTGAATGTTGACGAAGAAGAGTTCACTGTGAGTGAGCATGCTAAGAAGGGTGAGATCACCCGAGCATTCAAGAAGCATGCCGCTTCGAAGAAAACAAACCGAGTGTTCGCCACTCAGTTCGCTGAGATGGTAGCATAATTTAAATCAAAGTCAAGGAGGACTATGAGAAAACCAAATAAGAATAATAAAGTAAACACTAGATTTACTAACACCGTTATCGTCAAGGATGGTAACTTTGAACATGCAATGAGAGTCTTCAAGAGAAGGACCAAAAAGTCTAATATCAGACAGGAGTGCAAGGATAGGATGTTCTTCACCAAACCGTCTGAGAATAGACGAATTGCCAAGAAGAGGGCAGTGAGAAGACAATTTTTGATCTCAGAATCGCAAAAAAAGTTCAAAAAAAGTTAAAAAAAGTGTGTACAAATGCGATGGGTCGTGGTATAATATACACTGGTTAGTTAAATTGATGGAGAAATTATATGATGAATTTAGTTGAACGTACTCTGGCTGAGAACCTGGCAGCTCGCTATCCAGACAAGACAGAGTTCTTCCCCAAAACTGTTACTGCTCTTGCCGAGGAACTTGGTATCAAGTCCGGTGAGGCATACAAGTTCACCACTTCATACCCTAAGGTACGTCGTGGTTTGTATAACCTAGAAGCTGCGGTGGTTCCATTCCGCGAAGTAGCTAAGAACAAAGAGGATAAGACTGTGTCGTCAAGTGTACAGTCAGTCGTTAATGACGAGGTCTTTGTTCCAGATGCTGATCCATGTTACATCCCATGGGGTAACTCTAAGGACGTTGAGTCAATCATTCGTTCTGGTATTTTCTACCCTACATACGTAACTGGTCTATCTGGTAACGGTAAGACTTTCATGGTTGAACAATCATGTGCTCGTCTCGGACGTGAATACGTTCGTGTTCAGGTGACTCCTGAAACTGATGAAGATGATTTGATCGGCGGTTTCCGTCTTGTGAATGGCGAGACAGTATTCCAGAAAGGTCCTGTTATCAAAGCTATGGAAGCTGGTGCTGTGTTGTTGATTGATGAGATCGACCGTGGTTCAAATAAGATTATGTGTTTGCAAGGTATTCTTGAAGGTAAGCCAGTTCTGATTAAGAAGACTGGTCAGGTAATCAAACCTGCCGAAGGTTTCAATATCATTGCTACTGCAAACACCAAAGGTAAAGGTTCAGAGGATGGACGCTTTATTGCCGCTACGATTATCGATGAGGCATTCCTTGAGCGTTTCACCATTACTGTTGAGCAACCATATCCTACTGCTACTACTGAGAAAAAGATTCTTGGTAAGCACATGGAGAAATTCGGTAAAGTCGATACTGAATTTGCAGACAAGTTGGTTCAATGGGCTGAAACCATTCGTAAGACTTTCGAAGATGGTGGTATCGAGGATATCGTATCAACTCGTCGTCTTACTCACATTGTTCAATCATTTGCGATCTTCAATGACAAGATGAAAGCAATTCAGCTTTGTGTGAATCGTTTCGATGAAGATACTAAGGAAGCTTTCCTTGATCTTTACACAAAGGTTGATGCTACTGTTGAAGCTGCGGCTGACACAGATGCATCTCAAATGAATGAAGATTCATTACGAAGCGCAGTAGATGAGGCTATGCGTAATGTATAAATTTAGAGAAGATAAACTAATTGACGAGTTCAAGAGGTACATCGACTCAACGTATGAGGGCCACTATGGTGGTGGCCTTCAGTCTTCGGAAGTTATTGTTGCCCGAGGACGTGGTATGGATTTCTTTCTAGGTAATGTAGATAAGTATTCTGCACGATACGGAAAGAAGGGCACGGTGTCTGATCATCGAAAGGATTTGGTTAAAGTACTTCATTATGCACTTTTAGCATTGTATGAGCATGATAGGAGACATCTAAAACAAATTGAAGAAGAGTACGACTCTACGATATAAATAAGTGTGTGATATTGAAAAGGTTATAATATGAAACTAAGTAATGATACAGTCGCTGTGCTGAAAAACTTCGCAGCAATCAATTCGAACCTCGTAGTCAATGAAGGTTCAACAGTCAAAACAATTTCGGAAGCAAAGAACATTCTTGCTACCGCTACTATTTCAGAGTCGTTCCCTACCAACTTTGGTATTTACGATCTCAATGAGTTCCTCGGGGTCATGTCCATGTTCGATAGTCCTGAGTTGCAAGTAGCTGACGATAACAATTCTGCTATTATTAAGCAGGACAAACGTTCCGTCAAATACTTCTTCTCAGACCCATCAATACTAACCTCTCCATCAAAGGACATCGTCATGCCTGACCCCGAGGTAACCTTTAAGTTGACAAATGATGATATGAATGCACTCAAACGTGCATCGTCAACTCTAGGGGTTACCGATGTTATTGTGAATGGTGTAGCTAATGAAAACAAAGTTACACTACAGGTCACAGACGTACGTGATGCCACAGCAAACTCTTTTGAATTAGAACTAGATGAATGTACTCGATCTACAGAGGCATTCAAGTTTGTATTCAATATTGCTAACTTCAAGTTTGTGCCTGGTGATTACAACGTGGCGATCACATCTAAGCTGATCTCACATTTTAAAAACGCAAATGTTCCGGTTGAATACTGGGTTGCATTAGAAAAAACTTCTACGTTCGGAGGATAATTATGACTGAAGAAGTGAAACAAGAAGCAGCAGAAGCTGCACCGGCTCCAGGTCTCAATATTGGTGATCTTGGTTTTATGTTGAAAATGATTGATGTTGTCACAGAACGTGGCGGCTTTCGTGGGAGTGAATTAGTAAATGTTGGGACAATTAGAAACAAACTCGAGGCTTTCCTCGCAGCAAATGCTCAACCTGCAGAGGAAGATGCAGAATCTGGTGATGATGATGCTAAGTAGTCCAAGTGATCGTGATAAGTTATTGAATGGTGTCAAAGAGATCTCTAACTCAATGACACGTGTTGATGCTGAGAAAGATTATCAGCGTGATGCTATTGCAGCTCTATCATCTGAACTTGGTATTGAAAAGAAATATGTTTCAAAGGTAGCAAACATCTATCACAAACAAAACTTCCATCAGTTCCAGGCAGAACAAACTGAGATTGAAGATCTGTACGAATCTATTACAAGCAGTAATAATAATCCATAAGAAAAATATAGGGATAGTGTAGTAGGCAACACGACAGTCTCCAAAACTGTAATCTGAGGTTCGATTCCTTGTCCCTATGCCAGATCTCACAGTAGCTCAGCAGGATAGAGCAACGGCCTTCTAAGCCGTGGGTCGGGGGTTCGAATCCCTCCTGTGAGGCCAGATAGGATGCGGGTATGGTGGAATTGGTAGACACAAGGGACTTAAAATCCCTCGCGATGAGCGTCCGAGTTCAAGTCTCGGTATCCGCACCAATGCTATGTACAAATGAATGAAAATATGGTATAATATACCTTTATATTATGGAGTTTTGAATGTCTGAATTTTTATGGGTCGAAAAGTATCGGCCGAAAACCATACAAGAATGCGTATTGCCTAAAGGTCTGAATAAGACTTTTACTGATATTGCTTCCACTGGTGAATTGCCTAACATGATGTTTAGCGGTACGGCTGGCGTCGGTAAAACCACAGTTGCTAAAGCATTGTGTAACATGTTAGATCTGGACTATATCGTAATCAACGGTTCAGAGGAAGGCAATATTGATACACTACGTGGTAAGATCAAGCAATTCGCTTCTACCGTGTCTCTGCACGGTTCTTATAAAGTTGTTATCCTCGACGAGGCTGACTATCTAAATCCTCAATCTACTCAACCAGCTTTGCGTGGATTCATCGAGGAGTTTTCTAATAACTGTCGTTTCATTCTTACATGTAACTTCAAGAACCGTATCATCGAACCACTACACTCACGATGCAGTGTCTATGAGTTCGGTATTCCTAATGCAGAAAAACCCACTATTGCTGGTGGTATCTTTAAACGAGTAACTCAGATCTTAGATTCTGAAGGTGTTGAATATGAGAAGCCTGTCGTGGTTGAATTGGTTAATCGATATTTCCCTGATTTCCGTCGTATTCTTAATGAGTGCCAGCGCTACAGCGTTAGCGGTAGGATTGATAGTGGCATCCTTGTCAATCTCAGTGATCAAAATGTTAAATCCTTGATGGAGTATCTGAAGTCTAAGAACTTCAAATCCATGCGTAAATGGGTTGTAGATAATATCGATACTGAACCACAAGTTATCTTTCGTCAGATCTATAACAATATGACTGATCACCTACAACCTCAATCGATTCCTCAGGTTGTATTGATCCTTGCTGACTATCAGTACAAGAATGCTTTTGTTGCAGATCACGAACTCAATGTAGTTGCCTGTCTAACTGAGATCATGGCCTCAGCGGAGTGGCAATAATGGGACCATTTGATTATCTAAACGCAATCAACATGACAAAGAAAGATGTCATGGTTGATGATCTGGCAGAGAAGGATTACAATGCATTTGTTGTCAATCGTTCTCTGTCTTACTTTCCTGATACTGTTTTATTGGCGAATGAGATGAATATCAGGCACCATGCAGACCACCGTCTACAATTCGACTTTTTTATAAATACTATCAGAAAAGCAAAACGTTTTTCTAAATGGGCTAAGGCAGATAATACCGAAGCTCTACAGACCGTCAAAGAATATTATGGCTATAGCAATGAGAAAGCTCGCCAGGCTTTGACATTATTAACTGACGATGAAGTCGATGAATTGAAACGTAAGGTCTATAAAGGTGGAAGAAAATAATATACAGGTGACCTGGACACCGGCTATGATGCTGGAAGTCAACCTAAGGGAGCCGGACGATTTTTTAAAGGTGCGCGAGACCTTGACACGAATCGGTGTCGCATCTCGCAAAGATAATAAGTTATATCAGTCTTGTCATATTTTACATAAGCAAGGCAGATACTTTATTGTTCACTTCAAGGAACTATTCTTGTTGGACGGTAAACCAAGTAACCTATTAGAAAATGATATTCAAAGAAGAAATACAATTGCTACATTATTGTCTGACTGGGGTTTGATTGAGATTACCCATAAGGATCAATCGAAAGATGTTGCTCCTTTAAGACAGATTAAAGTTATATCACATAAAGATAAACACAACTGGGAACTATGTCCTAAGTACAAAATTGGTAGTAAGTAATGCAAACATTTAAGCAGTATATTAATGAAGGTATCAATGATCCGGCTATCTTCAAAGTAGTATTTACCGCAGGTGGACCTGGTTCAGGTAAATCATTTACTGCTGAGATGACCGGATTGGTTCACATGGGTTTTAGATTCATTAATTCTGATGATGCATTTGAAAGAATGCTAGATAAAGCGGGATTAGATGCAAAAAACCCTGACCATGTGTTTAGTCCTAAGGGTCAAGAAATTAGAAAGAGCGCAGTAGAGCTCACCGGTAAGAAGCTACAAAGTGCAATCGATAATAGACTTGGTATGGTTATTGATGGTACCGGTAAAGACTACGACAAGATTAAGAATCAAGTTACTAAGTTAAGAAGAATCGGTTACGAATGTGCTATGATCTTTGTTAATACTAATCTACAAACAGCAATCGATAGAGATAAAAACCGTAGACGAAGCTTAGGTGCAGATGCGGTAACTCAAATGTGGAACGAAGTACAAAAGAATATCGGTAAATTCCAAAACTTATTTAAAGGCCAAATGTATATCGTTGATAACAATGAAGGCCAAGACATTAATAAAGCTACAATGCCTGTTTATCGCAAGATGAAGAAATGGGTAGATAAAGAACCACGTATGCCGCAAGCACAAGCTTGGATGTCACCTAAGAAAAAGGCATAAAAAGAATTTGAAAGATTTTATACTTCGTGTATAAATAAAAGTGGATGCCGAATAATTCGGGTCCTTATTTGTTAAACCTTGCTTAATAAAGGAGGTCATGAAATGACTAATCTAGCATTTGGGAAAGTATTCCCACCCTCGTTCGTTGGTTTCGATCGTCTATTTGACGAATTAGAAAGATTTTCATCTGTAGAACAACCAACGTATCCCCCTCACAATATTGTAAAGACTGGCGAAGATCGTTATGTCGTTCAATTGGCTGTTGCTGGTTTCTCCCAGGATAACCTTGAGATCGAAGTTAATGACAACGTTCTAACAATTAAAGGTGAGATCAAAGAGAAAGATCCTGAAGGATATGACTTTATCCATAAAGGAATCTCAGCACGTAAGTTCAAACGTTCATTTACTCTTAACGAATATGTTGAGGTTAAAGGTTCAGAGCTTGTCAACGGTATTCTAACTATCGGCTTACAGCGCGTCGTTCCAGAAGAGAAGAAGCCACGTAAGATTGAAATTGGTAGTGGTGCTGCACAGCAAGAACTATTGTTTGAAGGTTAAAACTTAGGGGGAGTTTCGGCTCCCCCGTTCATAGGAATTATATTATGAGTGATATCAAAATCGTACGTCTTTCAACTGGTGAAGAACTAATCGCAACAGTTGAACCAATCAAGACTGAAACATCTGCTGGTCTAAAGCTTAAAGATGTTGCAATCCTAATCCCAACACAACAGAACTCACTTGGTCTTGCACCATTCATGGCATATTCAGATGCTGCTAATGGTATGAGTGTGGATCATTCGTTTGTAATGTTCATGGTAGATCCAGTATCAGATCTAAAACAACAATATCAAAACATGTTCTCTAAGATCATGACTCCAGAATCGGCTGATAAGAAAATTATTGTGTAAATAGTATGTACAAACGTACACAACTATGTTATAATATTAACTTATCAACTGGAGAATTGATTTGGAATTTTACACGTCTGTAGTCCGTTACGGCAACATCCTGCTTTATCGCGGGTATAAGGACAATCATCGCTATGAGGAACGTATCAAGTTCTCTCCTACGATGTATGTTGCTAATGCAAACGGCACTGCATTTACCTTAGATGGCACACGAGTTGCTCCTAAACTATTTGACACCATGCGCGACGTAAAGGACTATGAAGCGCAATGGAATGGTGTATTTGGTAAAGATCAGACTCTGTATGGTAACAAGAACTTTGTTGCACAGTTTATCCAAGAGAAGTTCCCTGGCGAAATCAAATTCGATCGTGATCGTATCAATGTATCCACTATCGATATCGAGGTTGCATCAGACGACGGATTCCCTGAACCTGCCGAAGCAAACCACGAAGTTATTTCGATCACAATCAAAAACAATATTGACAACATCTATTATGTCTGGGGTCTATATGATTATGATGTGAGCAAGTCCATCATGACAGACAACAATGTTCGTTATACCAAATGTTCATCAGAACGTGAGCTACTCATTCAGTTCGTTGCGCATTGGCACAGCGGAGTTCATTGTCCGGATGTTATTACAGGTTGGAACACGCGATTCTTTGATATACCGTATTTGGTCAATCGTATTCACAAACTATTCGGTGAAGACATGGCCAAGAAGATGTCTCCATGGGGTTTGATCCAGTCACGTGATATTCGTGTGGCTGGACGATCTCAACAATCATGGGATCTACAAGGTATTGCTCAGCTTGATTATCTCGAACTGTTCAAGAAGTTCGGCTACTCTTATGGTGCACAAGAATCATACAAACTGGATCACATTGCTCACGTTGTTCTTGGTGAACGTAAACTATCATACGATGAGTACAGTAATCTACATTCCCTCTACAAACATGACTTCCAGAAGTTCATTGACTATAATATCAAGGACGTAGAACTGGTTGATCGTCTCGAAGATAAGATGGGACTGATTACTCTAGCACTAACTATCGCATACAAAGGTGGTGTTAACTATGCAGATACACTTGGTACTACTGCTATTTGGGATTCGATCATCTATCGAGATCTATCAGAACGTGGTATCATTGTTCCGCCTAACGAAGAGAAGTTTAAGTCAGACTATCCGGGCGGGTACGTCAAGCCCCCGCACGTGGGTATGCACGACTGGGTAGTGTCATTCGACCTTAACTCACTCTATCCTAACATCATTGTTCAATGGAACATGTCACCTGAAACTATTGTTGAAGGTATGCGTGAGGATCTTACACCAGATGAATGTCTGAGTGGTATCACTAACAAGCATCCTGAATATTCACTTGCTGCGAATGGTGTCTACTTCAAGAAAGACAAACAAGGTGTTCTACCTAAGATCATTGTGGATTACTATGACGAACGTAAGGCTGTCAAACGTAAAATGCTTGATGCGCAGCAAGAGAAAGAAAGGATTGACAAGAATGATAAGCAGGAACTCTATCGTGTGGAAAGAGATATTGCGCGTTATGAGAACCAACAAATGGCTATTAAGATCCTACTTAACAGTCTTTACGGCGCTCTCGGCAATAAGTATTTCCGTTATTTTGACCTTCGTGTTGCAGAAGGTATTACACTAACCGGTCAGACAGTGATTCGATGGGCTGAGAAAGCTGTGAATCAATTCATGAACAAGGTATGTCAGACCGAAGGTATTGACTATGTTATTGCTATCGACACGGATTCTGTCTATGTGAATTTCGGTGGCCTCGTCGATAAGTATATCAAAGACAATCATGTAGAGAACATTGACAAGATTTGTGAGGATCAATTCATTCCGATGCTTGCCAAAGCTTATGATGATCTCTATAATCAATTCACTTGCTATATGCCTCGTATGGAAATGGCACGTGAGGTAATCGCAGACCGTGGTATATGGACTGCAAAGAAACGTTACATTCTAAATGTACACAACTCAGAAGGTGTTCAATATGCACAACCTAAACTCAAGATCATGGGGATTGAAGCAATTAAGTCTTCGACTCCAGCGGTATGTCGTGATGCCCTTAAAGCATTATTCAAAGTTATTGTTACTGGATCTGAAGATAAAACTCAAAGAGCGATATCTCAATTCCGTGACCACTTCAACGGACTCAACCCTGAAGATGTAGCATTCCCTCGTGGAGTGAATGACATAAGTAAGTGGGCAAGGAAACGTGAAGGAATCTATGCCAAAGGTACTCCGATCCATGTGCGTGGTGCTTTGTTGTATAACTACTATGTGAAAGACAAAGGACTGCAGAAGAAGAATGAGCTCATTCAGAATGGTGAGAAGATCAAGTTCTGTTACCTCAAGGTACCGAATCCGATCAAAGAGAACGTCATTAGTTTCCCTCAGTACCTTCCGCCCGAACTACAACTAAACGGTTATATTGATTATAACACACAGTTCGAGAAGACATTCTTAGATCCAATCATACCGATCTTAGATGCTATCGGATGGAAACCTGAACCTACAGTTAGTCTAGAGGACTTTTTCGCATGATTATAAAAACTGTGTACAAAGACCAGAAACTGTGTTATAATATACTATATAATCGAGGAGTAATATGGAAATGAACCAAGCATTAGAAACAATGGAGTTACTTGTTATCTTCATGGAAGAATGTGCAGAGGCACAAGTAGAAGCATCTAAGATTATTCGATTTGCATCAGATACCCCATCTAATGTTCCTCCCTTGGAACGTGAAGTAGGTGATCTATTAT
>Ga0181589_10003625_pt1 | contig 12292 bp, 9 predicted proteins | sample 071ome_25_FD_132444 | JGI IMG/M metagenome (GOLD analysis project Ga0181589, IMG submission 132444) | Coastal salt marsh microbial communities from the Groves Creek Marsh, Skidaway Island, Georgia - 071410BT metaG (megahit assembly) | ecosystem: Environmental > Aquatic > Marine > Intertidal zone... | reverse complement strand
CCCTTCTGCTCGCTCAGGTGGTCTTGTGGTGGAAAGACCGTCAGACATGGATGGCCCTGAAAAGGGTGCAGCGTTGGGTCCCATTTTTCATTGGTTTCATCTGGGGAACCTACTATCCGATCATTGGTATGGTTCAAAAGGAACACGGAGTGTGGAACACCTTGCTGTTGACCGAATATGGTGTTTTTATCACCCTCGCGGTCGCATTCTTGACCCAGGTTCAACGGCAATGGAAGGGGCTGAAATCCAGGGAAAACATCCAATCTATGGGGGAGCAGGCCCTGCTCAGCATCATGGGTCAAGGCTTTTCAGCCCTCTGCATTTCTTGGGGTGGGGTCCTCCTGCATAGCATCCTCACGAATTTCTCCACGGTCATCAATGTTTCCGTTTTTCGCCTGCGATTTGGGGAGCGCATAGATTGGCGGTATATGGGCTTCTTCCTCGCCTATGGGGCCTTGATGATTGTATTGATCTATTTCGACTAGGCGGCTGTACGCCCCATATTCTTGTCTAATTTTTTCGAAAAAGAGGTAAACGGCTGTCTCGAATTCTCGATTTAGTTTCGGTTAACCTTATACCCAAACAGATGACACTTGATTCTGCCGTTCAAAGAATGGCTGACGAATTAAAGCGCATCCGTCCTTTTGAGTCTATACCTATGCATGCGCTCAGGCAATTAGCTGTTGCGGTTCATATGGATTTTTTTGAAGGGTTGGATGCATTGGAGCCGAATGATGAGCCCATTAAGGGCTACTATCTCGTGCTTCGCGGAACCTTTATTTTGCGCCAAGGGAATGAAGTCCTTTCTCACCACCAGGGCCCAGCCATTCTGGGATGGAATGAAGCAATGAATAACCAAGCATGCCACTATGAGGTGCTTTTCACAGAGGAGTCGGTGGTGCTTGAAATGCCGGTAGCCGAGACCAGGTACCTCATGAGTCAATTTCCTGCATTGGAGACCTTCATGGCTGCCGCACAAGGCTATGTGGTCGAGCTGGAAAACCCAGCTTGACGCGTCCATAGTATGTGGGATTGCTCGCGCAAACTCACTTCGCATCGGGGCCACTCGTCCCATGGGACCTCCATCACCAAACGGCATTCCACCCCAAAATCTTGCGAATGCAGACTCCCGTTGCATAGCCGGGCGATGCTTTCCAATGCCCCCAATGCAGAGTAGGGGAGCGTGCAATGAAGAGATACTTTCGGGATCATCTCCACCTGTCCTGCTTGCAAGATGGCCTCCAAGGTGGCCGTTTTGTAGGCATGAATGAGCCCGGGAACGCCCAGTTTTGTCCCGCCAAAGTAACGGATCACCACCGCTGCGGACTGCTCCAGTTGGGCACTCTGAGCGCGTGAAGGATGGGTGTTCCCGCGGAATGAGCGGGTTCGCCACCATCGTTGGAACGTTCCTCTAAGGGGTTGCCCCAGCGTGCGGCCCAACAAAAATGCCGCGCTTTGGGATGTGCCTTTTTTAATTCCGCCAATTGGGTTTCAAATTCCTCCATGGTATGGCATGGAAATGCGTAGGCATAGAACTTGGAGGCGCGATCCTTGAAGAGGGATTCGCCACGGTGCGCCAAACGGGTATAGGGGGCTGGCTGCATGGCGTAAAGGTAGCACTGGGTAGAAAGCGGGAGGGCTAGAGGGGTGAAAGAATGGATAAGCTCAATGGGGCTATGGGCTGAATGAGGAGAACTGCAGGCAAAGCTCTCCAGCCCTCTAGCCCTACAGCCCTCCAGCTCTCTAGTCCTTTGTGTACCTTCGTTTTATGAAATGGACGCTGCTGGTTCCCACCTACAACGAAGAGGATGTGCTCGAACGTTGCCTCTCTTCGGCTGCAGCATTGGCCGATGAAATTCTTGTGGTGGATTCCTTCAGCACAGATGGGACGCTGAAGGTTGCCCAGAGATTCGGTGCAAAAATCCTTCAAAGGGAGTACCAGAATTCGGCCTCTCAAAAGAACTGGGCCATACCCCAGGCATCGCATCCATGGATTCTCTTGCTCGATGCGGACGAATGGCTATCACCTTCTCTTCAGCAGGAATTGCGCCGTGTCAAGGATGGGCGGGATCCCATGGAATGCGGATTTTGGATGTATCGGGCCAATCATTTCCTGGGAAAGCGGGTCCGCTACAGTGGGTGGCAAGGAGATAAGGTGATTCGGCTCTTTGAACGCGATAGATGCCGCTACGAAGAGAAGCATGTCCATGCAGAAATCGAAACATCTGGAAGAGTGGGGAAGCTGCGCGGAAAACTGAACCACGACACATTTAAGGGTATTCCCGCTTGGGAAAAGAAATTACGCCGGTACGCTGCATGGCAATCGAGGGATTATGACCAAAGGATGGGAGCGATCACCCTCTACCACTGGTGGGTAAAACCCGGATTCCGGTTTTTCAAACATTTTATCCTTCGCGGTGGGCTTTTGGATGGCCGGGTTGGATTCAAGGTCAGCGCCTATGCGGCGTGGGCTGTGCGACTCCGCTATGAGGCCTTACGAGACCTCCGGGCGGGAAATCCTTGGGAGGCGTAAATCTTGCACGGATGGCTTAAAGGGTATTCGCTATCGACCATTTTTAATGCGGTCCCGCATACTTGGTGCCCGCCAAGATGGGAATGGAGAGGATGTTCTCGTGGGGCACTTTGGGGCAGGAGTAGCGCCCCGAATAGGCACAGTAGGGATTGTAGGCCTTATTGAAGTCCAAAATCCATTCACCTCGCGTGACTTCCACATAGCGGCCACCCCCATATGTGTCGGAACCGTTCGTCGCGTCTCCAAAGGGTACAAACAGGTAATTTTCATATTCTTCCTTGTCCAGCAAGGCCTGGGATTGGTAGGCTATGAGCGAATAGGTTTGGCCGTCGGAATGGGTAAAATACAGCGTGGCGTATTTCCGGTAGATGGGTTTGCGCGCCGTCGTGGTCGGCATTTCAAACCACGCGGAATCAGCACAGCGCTCCCATTTCACAGCCTGATAGGCGCCATAATTAATCGGATAGAAGGGTAGCCTTTTAAAATGGGCGAGCGCAGCAGAATCCAATGGGCTAGTGGCCGGGTCGGAAAACGCTCTTTTCTGTTCCTTCTGCCAAGCGCGAACCTCTTTGCGGATTTCACGTCGACTTGGGTGATCTTCGGTCGCCTTTTGCGGCGAGAGCCAGAGAACCATTGCTGTAAGAACGCCGAAGAAGGTTGAGGTAGAGACCATAGGGTTAAAGTACTTCAAGTTGTGCCTTCATCTCCATGGGGGTGAGGCATGGTAGGGGGCCGCGTTTAAATTCTTTGGTGTTTCGTGTGACAATGTACTCACATTGTGCTTGAAGGGCATAGGCGCACTGCACGGCATCTTCCAAATCCGTCAACTCAAAGCCCAAAGCCAGTTGAACAACATTTTCAGAGCCAGGGCTCACTTGAAATTCGCGCAATAAAGCTTGAATCTTAGATTTAGCCTCTATGGGACTGCTCCATTTCCTAGCGTGGTAGTAGATGTGCACCAACGCCATGGGAGAGACGAACATGGCCACTTTGGAGGCCTTTAGGACGGAGACACAGGCCGCAGAAGCATAAAAATAGCCTTCCCGACTAAGTACAATGTCGAGCACCACATTGGTGTCCACGAAGACCCGATTCATGAATTCTTCGAGAGAATGTAGTCCCGGTACTCTTGTTGCGGATCCCGATCCATAGGGAAGGGCCGCGATGGATGGAGTTGCAAGGCGAGTATGCTTGGGTCAATGGTCGGTGATTTGGTTTCCAAGCTAGTGAAGAAAGCCTCGGCCAAACGAGAAAGGCTCGTCTCATGGTGCGCAGCATACTTTTTCCCGGCGTCAATCGCCTGTTCTGACATTTTCAGGGTGAGTTTTTTGTCCATACGATAAAAGTACGTATAGTTTTTTTAAATCGTACGTATACATGTTTAACGCTTAAAAAACCGCCTCGGCAAGGAGGGGTTTTCGTTGAAAAGTATGGCTCTAAACAACTCAAATATTCAGAGTTTCTTGATCTTAATATTGCGGTACCAGACCGGGCTTCCATGGTCTTGCAAGCACAATTTCCCGCTCGAAAATGTACCAAAGTCGGGGGTGGCCACAAACTTGGATCCCTCCACCATGGCGTCCCATTCTTCGTTCCACATGGTGGTTTCCATTGCAATTACACCGTTGATTACGAATGTGATATCTCCGTTGTTCGCGATGATTTCGACGTGATTCCATTCCCCGGTAGGGTGAACCAGGTCTTCGTAGCAGGACACAAGATCGTAGAGGTCGCCCGCGCGGTGCTTGGTTGTGGCGGCATCGGCGTGGCCAGGGTTGCCCTCACCGCCATTGTCTAAAACCTGCATTTCTGGCCCGGTCATCCAAGGGTAGGGGTATTGTGGGTCCTCTTTCACGTAAAACAGGATTCCGCTGTTGCCTCCCTCGGAAATTTTCCACTCCAAACTCAGGTGGAAATTGGCATAATCGGCATCACTCACGAGATCGTGTCCATCTTCAGGTTGCGGCCCAAAAGTGATGGCGCCATGCTCCACAGTCCATCCAGACCCTTCGGTGGCCGAACCTCCATACATGTGCCAGCCGTTCAAACTGCTGCCATCAAAGAGTAAATCCCAACCGTCGAGAACTTCGTCGTCGGATAAGAAATTTTGAGGTGCCACATCTTCTGAGGTTGTGCCAACGACCTCCTCTTCTCCGCTGGGAGATCTGCAAGCAACGATGGTCAAAAGACAGAGCGGAAAGAGGTGTTTCATGGCGTGGAGTGTTTAAGCGTGAGAACGTCTCTCGGGAACAGGCAAGGTAGGAAGCATTTAAAAACGTATGCGTTTCCTGGCCGCCACATTTTTCACCCTCTAGCCCTCTAGCTTACTAGCCTTCTCGCACTCTTGCTTACTCCTGCACAACTGGAAGCACCTGGACGCCGGATGCGGTAGTAATGCGTAGCCAGTATATGCCCGGGGTGTCTCCGGCCCAATAGAAGGGTCCCTCTCCCTGGAATTGCTGAACCACTTGACCCAGGGCATTGGTGATTTCAACCTGCGCCGGGGTATTTTCGGGGGATTGAATCCATGTGCCCGCTCGGAAGGGGTTGGGTGCAGCCATCCAGGCCATGGCTGTCTTGTCTTCCGTCTTCAAGGATCCGGCATTGGGCATCAAGGGAGTCGGATGTTCCGCAAAGACCACCCATTGGGCATGCCCATCGGTCAATCGTCCATACGAATGATCAGAGGCCAAGGCTGGAATCTGAACTTCATCCAAAAGGTGGTAAGTTCCTTGATTATCAAGAAAATACAATCCCAAAAATTCACCCCCAGAACTCAGCTTGAACGAAGCATGGTCGAGGTATTGGCTCGTGTCGCCACTTGCCCACAACATCGCGTGTGCGTTCCCTCCGATGCTGCCACTTTTGAAGCGAAACGCACCCGGATTGCTTGGGTCGTCAGTCAGGGTGAGGCCCACCAATGGCGCACTGGAAGCACCGAGGTTGTAGAGCTCCAACCAATCCGAGTCATCCCCGTTTTGGTCATATACCGTATTTTGATTTGCGCTCTGGGCTTCATTAATCACGATGGCTGGAAATGGGTGCAGTGAATGCGTCGTATACGTGCAAGGCCAGGTGCCCAGCAGCCCTTGGGCGTCTTGCGCCACAAATCGGTATTCAACCTCCGTGACGGAAGTCGAGACGGAAAATTGGTTCCCGTAGGTCCGGTCTCCCGCGGCACCATCCCCATGCAATCCATCGTCATAGAGATCGGTGGACGTCCAAACGGTGCTTCCAGCTGGGCGGTATTGGAGCAACACAGAGGTGGGAGTGCCTTCATCCATGACCACTACGCTGACCTTTACGGGCGCTTGGTTGCTCGCTCCCATCAGTCGGGGCCTCCAAAGTATCGGTTTGGCATTTCCAGCCAGCCATTGATTTTGGGTATGACCCACGCGCTGATTGATAAAGGGGAAAATTCCCTTTTTTACATGCCCGCCTGCGGCCACATGCCAGGCCTCATACAAATCGGTGGAGTCGTAGCCATAATCCAAAGGATAGGCCGGGTCCGCCGCGACATAGCCCAACATTTGGTTGCGATAGCTCAAGGAGCGATTGACGAAAGCGTTGGAGGATATTTGAGCGTTCACCTCCTCCAAGAATACTTGAAGGCGTAGTTTGTATTCGGGGACCGAGGTAATGCGGTGGTACATGGGATAGTTATTGTTTTGATCCCCCCAGGCATGAATGTTCTTGGACGTCCAGTCTTGGTTAATCCAATCCACTCCCAATGTATTGTCCAAGTCGTAGGCGATGTAATGCATCAAGCCGTCCACGGGGGAGTGGTAGAGGTAAAAATTGTTCTTATTGTTGGCATGGTTGTCCCAATGGCCGATGCTGATTTCGACCGCCAACGTGTAGAGGTATTCATTGACATCAAAAACGTCCTCAAGTGCGCAGGGAAGGTCGGCCAAGGGCGTCTGATTCAGTACCTGGATGAAGTGGGCCAAATCACTGTAGTCATCCGCGGCCTCGTTGGTTTTCAGCTCGTATGCACGCCGGCCGCTGGAGGTGAATTTGTAATCGTTCGGGTCGTTGGATAGATACTCCAGGGTGGCAGGCCATAAGCACTTGTATAGGTTGCCCGCCTTGCCGCCATAGCGTCGTTCGACAAAGTCATCGTTGATGTGCTCCACATTGGCATATAGGCCATAGTAGTCGCCATTGATGTAGAGCCGAACATGACTTGTACGCGAAGCGCTTAATCCCAGGTCGCTCAGCAAGTGCCAGCCTATGCGTGCACGGTTCATACTGGGGTCGTTATGTTCCCCATTGAGGTTTAATTCCTTGAGGCCTTCCCAACGCGTGCCTGGCGTGAAGCTGTTGAAACTCACCTTGAAGGACTTTTTCCCCGAATACCGTGAAGTGTTCCCTCGAAGTCGAAACCCCACATCATGCATGGTATCGGCCTGCCCATTGTGGACATGAACAAATTGTGCGTGCCATTCCCTGTCGCTGGTCACATTCTGCAGAATCCAAGCCATCGTATCCGCGGGCAAGGTCATATAGACCCTGGGGACAAATGCCTCCTCAAAGACACGTCCATTGTTGGGATGCGGAATAGGTTGCGCGAACGCAGCAAAAGAGACCATCAACCCAGCCATCATAGCCAGGGAACGAAGCGAAATGTGCATTAATTCTGGGGTTTGGGAGACATGACAAAAGTAAGCGTGCCTCCTTGGATAAGTTGTTGGTGGTAGATGCTGTGACTGGGTAGGAGCTGACCGTTCCAAAGCACTTCCTTCACATATACGTTTTTGGGCGATTGCTTGACGGTTTCTATGCGAAGCACGTTGCCATTCTCTAACTGAATGTTGGCGCTTTTCACGCTGGGGCTGCCCAACTCATAGGTGGCCGAACCGGGTGTCACCGGGTAGAAGCCCAAGGAGCTGAAGAGATACCAGGCGGACATTTGGCCGGCATCGTCGTTGCCACAAAGGCCATCCGTTTCAGGGCCATACATGTCGCGGCATATCGTTCGGACCCAATACTGCGTCTTCGACCGATTACCCGTCCAATTGTAGAGGTAGGGAATGTGGTGAGAAGGCTCATTGCCGTGCACATAGTTCCCTAGGATGCCGTCCCTCGTGACATCCTCTGTGTGCGCAATGGCTTCGTCGGGCAATTCCATCGTGAATAAGGAGTCCAAACGCTGCACAAAGACTTTCTCTCCGCCCATGACTTGCATCAAACCAGGTACGTCATGCGGCACGTAAAAGCTATAATTCCAAGCATTCCCTTCAATGAAGCCTTGGTTGTGGGTGCTTAGTAGGTCGAATTCTGACTTGTAGGCTCCGCTGCTGAGCTTGGGGCGTGCCCAGCGAAAACTCGGGTCAAAGGTGTTTTTAAACGCTTGTGAACGCTTCAGGTAGGCTTTGTTCAGCCGAATATTGGGATGATCCGTTCCTGTATAGAAATTATGATAGGGGGTTTGACGTCGAGCGAGCTCTGCGACGCACCAATCGTCGTAGGCGTATTCTAAGGTCTTGCTCACCGATGCACCCACGACATCTTCCGGCACATAGCCCTTGTCCATGTACGCGCCCAAGCCGTCGTAGCCACGCCAGCTGGAGGAGCTCACGGCCAGCTTCAGGGCTTGGTCCCAGTCTACGCCCGTCATGCCCTTGGCTGCGGCATCCGCTAACACACTCACGCCATGGTAGCCGATCATGCACCAGTTTTCATTGGCCCAGTGACTCCAGACCGGCAGGGCTTGGTGCACGCTCTGCTCGCCGTGGGCGAGCATGGATAATACGGCGTTCCGGTTGTGTTCCGGTTGAAAGAAATTGAACCAAGGATGGAGAGCGCGGTAGGTGTCCCAAAGGGAGAACACGGTCAGATTGGTGAAGGCCTCCGCTTGGTGGATATTGCCGTCCAAGCCGCGGTATTGCCCATCGACATCTTGAAAGACGTGGGGGGCCATCATGCTGTGATAGAGTGCGGTATAGAAAGTGGTTTGGTCCGCTTGCGACAGGAATTCCCCTTGAATCCGATTCAACTGCGCATTCCAGTGCCCTTGAGCCACCTCCATGGCCACCTGAAAGGGCATGGCTTCCGCTCGTAAGTTGGCGAGCGCGCCGGCTGTTGAAACCCCACTGATGGCAAAAACCACTTCTAAAGGTTTTTCGTCTGGGGCAAAGGTGAATTCTGCTCGCACCGCTCGGCCGGCCATCTCGGGAAAGTTCTCAAACTCCTTGAATCGGCGGTAAAAGCCGCGGTAGGGCGTTTGGTCGTCCTTCTGGTGCCGGTAGCGCTGAATGGGCCGGCTAAAGGACGCCGCAAAGTAGATGTAGCGATCGCGTGCCCAGCCCGACACATGGCGGTAGCCCGTAATCAGGGTGTCATTTTCCACGCGAAGGCTCGACCACAACACTTTCCCTTCGTATCCGTAAATGCCGTTGACGAGGTCAAGCAGAAGGGCGGCACTATCCTCGGCGGGGTAGGTATAGCGGTGAAAGCCCGTGTGGGTGTTTGCGCTGAGCTCCGCCAAAACGCCCGAACGTTCCAACTGCACGCGGTAATAGCCTGGCTCAGCGGCCTCTGTTTCCTTGTCAAAAGTTTCGAAGTAGCCCGTAGCGGGATCCTTCCCATCTCCTGGGCGAAGGGATTCTCCTTTCTTCACAGGAAGCAGAGAAAAATCCCCTAAATCGCTGTGCCCCGTTCCGCTGAAATGCGTGTGACTGAAGCCAAAAATGGTCCGGTCTTCGTACTGGTACCCCGCACAATAGCCATATACCTCGGGGTTATAGGCGCCATTCGGCAGGGCATAGGGGACCAAACGCGTATCTGGACTCAGCTGCACCATGCCAAAGGGTACGACGGCTCCTGGAAAAGTGTGGCCCATGCGTTCCGTCCCCAGAAAGACGTTGACATCCTTTAAATGCTGACCTGCAGCGCTCACCGCCCCGGCCGCTAGTAGGCCTACGAACACTGATTTCATTCTTGAATGGAGATTTCGTCGATGAAAATGAAGGTTTCACCCCCAGCGCCCAAATGCCAGTCGGGGAGTGGGCCGGCATTCTTGAAGACAAAACGGATCCCTGCGATTTTGGGGCGCATGCGGGGCCCTTGGTCCATGTAATCGGTGCGCCAATGCATGATTTCCGCCGGGATGTCTTCAATCTCCTCGTAATCGGACCAAGCCGCCAACCATTCCTCCCCATTGGCTTTGATGAGGTACATCTCCACGCGCTTAGGGTAGGTGATCCAAGAGCGCTGGTCATGGAGGAGGCTGAGGTCTACTTCTAAACGTTTGAAACGTTTGGGAGAGGGAGGTGTAACGAGTACGGATAGGTCCTGCCCTTGAAGTCCAAACCATTCGCCCTTGCGCCAATCGACATCCCCCCGAACGCCGTCTATCAGTGCGGCCTCGCCTGGGTTGTATTGGGGGTTGGGCTGTCCTTCCAAGACGCGAACGCTCCAGTCGTTTGGCTTCTTGGTGGTGTACGCAGTGCTCGAATGGCCGGGTTCCGAGGAAATTTGGATTCTTTGGCTTTCCGTCAATGTCCGTTGAGCTGGTGCGTGCGCGGAGGGGGTCACCCACACGCTAGCCGTTGTACTTCCTACAAAACGCCGAGCGACCTCAATTCGTGGCGCAGGCAAGAGGTCCAAATCGCGGCGGTCTACATAGGGGTGCATATTGGCGTACGTGGACCAATTTTTTCCGAATTCTGGAATGGCGCTTCGTACCAAGAAGTGATGTTCGGGTTGCGTTTCTAGGTCCGCTTGACTTAGGTAGGTTTTATAGGAGGGGATTTCAGAACTCAGTAGCTGATTTTTGGGCATGCAGCCTTCGAGATAGGATCCGTGACCAGTTCGGTGGAGGGTAACGCCGTCTGCGCCCACCTTGGGCAGGTGAACGGATTCCCACAAGGGTGCTGCCAAGGCATATTGGGCCTCGCCTGGAACCAAGGGATACAAACCCCAAGAGCTCATGACGTACCACGCCGACATCTGGCCGCAATCCTCATTTCCTTGGTATCCATCGGGCTGGTCGCTGTACATGGTTTCAAGAATCTCCCGAACACGGGCCTGTCCTTTTTCCGGGTGTCCGGTGGCGGCATAGAGCCAAGCGATGTGGTGGCTCGGCTCGTTTCCATGCGCATACTGACCAATCAAGCCTGTGATGTCGGCTTGATCGCGACCCACTGTTTGGGAAGGTGCGTTAAACAAGGCGTCCAGTTGGCCCTCCAAGCTAAATCCCGATTGGGCCAACATGTCTTGCCAGCGCTTGAGGTCATGGATGGGCGAGAAGCTGTATTGCCAGGCGTTGGCTTCGGTGAAGTTGTTGTTGACCTCGCGTGGTTCATAGCGTTTCAGGAAGGTTCCGTTGTCGCGTGGCCGAGCCAAACCGGTCTCCGGATCCAGCAAGGATATCCAAGCCTGTGAACGTTGCCAAAAATGATCCGCAATAGAGTCCTTTCCCACTTTGGCGGCCGTCCAAGCGATACACGCGTCGTCGTAGGCGTATTCGAGGGTTTTGGACACAGATTCAGACTCGTCCTGAATGCTGAGGTAGCCTTGTTCACGGTAGGTGGGGAGTCCAAACACATCCGATTCTGCCGTCCCAATCATAGCGGTTAAAGCACGGTCGACATCCACGGGAAAGCCTTTGGCGATAGCATCTGCGATCACGCTCACGCTGTGGTACCCAATCATGCAGTTGGTTTCGTTGGCGGCTAGCTCCCAAACGGGTAAACGTCCCGTTTGGTCGTAGTGATCCAGCATGGTTTCGATGAAGTCCATGGCCCGTTCGGGCTGGGTGAGAAGGTAGAGCGGGTGCGCGGTTCGGTAGGTGTCCCAAAGTGAAAAGACCGTGTAGTGGGGGTGTTCTGGGTCTTGATGGATGGCGTTGTCCATGCCGCGGTAACGGCCATCGGCATCGCTCCACAAATTGGGCACACTGAAGGCATGGTAGAGGGCTGTGGCGTAGATGCGCTTTTGTGCTTCGGTGCCGCCCGAGACTTGTGCGCGGTCAAGTTCCGCTTGCCAGGCCTCTTGGGTTTGTGCCCTGGTCCATGTAAAAGGGTTGGTCCAGCCCTTTTTGGCAACAGGTAATCCCGTGCGCCAGGATTGGTAATTTCCCTCCGCACCTTCGGGATCTACGCCGCTCAGAGCGACGGACAATTGGACATGGGGAGGGTAGATTTCTACCTCTTTTGAAGAGGTCATGGCCTTAGGCCGAGGAAGGTCTATTTCCAATATATAGCGGCCCTCTTCAAACTCCGTAAGGCCTGAAATGCGCATAAACGGAGATTCAAGGTGAAAAGAGGCATAAACGGATTGTTGGCGCGCCCAGCCTTCAGATATGCGGTGAATGGCCACATAGGGCAGGCCTTGGGCATCTCGGGCGACGGTGGCCCCTTGCTTCAGGGTGCGGTCGCGGTAGGTGAGATCCAAAAGAAAATAGGCGCGGTAGTCCGCTCGGTCTGGCATGACGTAGCTGTGGATTCCGACGCGCTCTGAGGCGGTGAAGGAGCATTCAATGCCGTTCTGAAGAAAGACCGAGTAATAGCCGGCTTCGGCTTTTTCGGAAGCCTTGAGAAAACCCACCGTTTCCGCCAAGTCCTCCGGTCCCGTCAAGGGCCGAATTAAGATGTCAGAATAGTCGCTGACCCCGGTTCCACTCAAATGCGTATGGCTAAACCCATAAAGGGTGGAATCTGTGTAGTGGTAACCACTGCAGCCATCCCAACCCTCTTTTCGGGTATCAGGACCCAATTGTACCATGCCAAACGGTGCGGTGGCCGATGGATGCGT
>Ga0181589_10003612_pt1 | contig 12301 bp, 10 predicted proteins | sample 071ome_25_FD_132444 | JGI IMG/M metagenome (GOLD analysis project Ga0181589, IMG submission 132444) | Coastal salt marsh microbial communities from the Groves Creek Marsh, Skidaway Island, Georgia - 071410BT metaG (megahit assembly) | ecosystem: Environmental > Aquatic > Marine > Intertidal... | reverse complement strand
TTATATCTTCTTCAATTTCTTTATCAATTGCGAGCTTAATATCTCTTCCTGAATTAGTTAATAAGTCTTGGGTTTCAAAAAAACTAGCTTTTAGCTTTTTTCCCGCTGCAAGGCTAGCTTGCTTTGCAGCATCTAGGCACTCAATTTTATTCATGAAAATCCTATTTTAAAAATAGAGCTCTGAAATAAGATCCTATAAGGCCACAAATTACCATGTGAAGATCTTCAGCAGGTCCATACTCACCAATTTTGGTTGGCACATGAATATTTAAATCAGTATGCTTTTTTAAATATCCTCCATCAAACGCAGTTAAAGAGATAGTATAAATTCCATTAGCCTTTGACCACTCAACAGCCTTTACAAGATTCTGAGAATTTCCAGAAGCAGAAATACAAACCATAGAATCGCCAGGCTTTGCTTGGGTTTGCAACTGTTGTAAAAAAATATTTTCATAACCGTCATCATTTGCAATTGCAGTAATAACTGCCTGGTTATCACAAAGACTGACTGCACGAAATGGATTTTCAAATTGTCTGCTTCCTAATGAAATATCGTTAACAAAATGACTGGCTGTAGAAGCGCTTCCACCATTTCCAAGGAAAAAGATAGTTTGCTTGTTATCTCTTACTCCAAGCACATGATCTACAAACTGTGATATATGACTTCTATCAAGCTTAGAAATGAGTTCGGAGATATAATTTAAATAATCATCTGAAAATTTTTTTGAAGCTAACATAATCAGCTATTGTAATACTTTTTTGCCCATAACCTATCAGCCTTGTATATTTGCTCTATGAGCCTCATCGTTAAAAGAGCCTCTTCATAGGTACCATGGATAATATCTTTTTCTTGTTCTATTGCCTTAATGAATTCGTTTATTTCTTCTGTCCAAGAGATGTCTCTATTGAATGTATAGGTTCTCTCTTTAGGCAAACCTTTATCCCTATCAGGTTTAGATTCAATCACTGTTAAAGTTTCATCTCCATAGCTTTTTGAGCCAGTTAGCAACCCTCCAAAAACCAAGGCTCCCTTTTCAAGAATAATTTCAAGATTAAATTTATGCCTCCATTGAGTGGCTGAGGAATGCAGCTGGGCAACAATTCCTGAGGATGTTTCCATAAGAGCGAAGGCATTGTCTTCTACATCATGCTTCCAAAAATCATTTTTAACAATCGAAAATACTTTTATGAATTTTTCTTTTGCAAAAAAAAGCATTAAATCAAGCATGTGAATCCCCTGATCTAATAAAATGCCGCCTCCAGCTTCAGATCTTTTTGAGCGCCAATCACTTTGATCAAAACTAACAATCTTTGATTTTCCATAAATCCCTCGCATAGCAACAATTTTACCTAATCGTCCTGAATTCATAATTTTAGAAGCCTTGAGAATGGAAGCATGATACCTGTGGTTAAAGCCATACTTTAATTTTATTTTGTTTCCTTGAATAAGATTCTTGATGGAATTTAATTCTTTAAATGACCTAGCTGGTGGTTTTTCGCAAAAAACATGCATGCCCTTGTTAAGTGCCAGTTTAGTTGCATGTGCAGCAAAACGATTTGGAACGCTTATAAAAACTACATTGCAATTGCTTTCATTGATCAATTTCTTATAGTCATTAAATTTATGAATATTTTTTGGAAGAGCTTTTAATGATTCATCATTAATATCTGAGACTGCTGTAATATTAAATTGTTTATATTTTTTTAATATAGAGTGTCGTTTCTTTCCAACAACCCCATAACCAATAATCCCAATTTTGAGCTTTTTATTGGATATAGGCATGCAGATTATATTTTTACAATTTTAAAAATTGTATTTGATTTATCATCTGACAATAATAATGAACCATCCTTCATGAGCATGGGAGCAGATGGGCGCCCAAGAACAGTTTGATTATCTAGAAAACCTGTAACAAAATCTTCCATTGAAACTGCATTCCCTGAGTCATCTAATACAACTCTAATTAATTTATAGCCAACTTTTGAGGTTCGATTCCATGAACCATGTAATGCAATAAATATATTATTTTTATACTCAATGCCAAATGCATCATGATCATAGAAAATTAGACCAGTTGGCGCAACATGAGCCCCAAGCTCTAAAATTGGTAATCTAATATCATACCCATGAGATATATTTCCAAATTCAGGATCTGCTACATCTGTGGCATGCAAATAAGGAAATCCAAAATGAGAACCCTCTTTTTCTAAGCGGTTTAACTCGCACGATGGTGAATCATCACCTAACCAATCTCTACCATTATCACCAAAATACATTTCATCTGAGATAGGATGAAAGTCAAATCCAACAGAATTTCTTACTCCTCTTGCAACAGGTATCCAAGTATTTCCATCAAGTTTAACAATGGATGAATATCGTTGATCATCTTTAAGGCAAACATTGCATGGAGCACCGACATTTGTATATAGACTCCCCTCTTGATTATGGGCTAACCATTTCCAACCATGCCACTCATCATCAGGCAAAGCATCAGAAACTAAAATCTTTTCAGGCATTCCAGTGTTATTTCTTTCAAGCCATTCTTCTATATTCTGAATTTTCCAAATCTTATCAATCTCTGAAAAATAAATATCACCATTATAAAAACTCACTCCAGCTGGTTGATTAAGTGAGTTGGCAATAACTTTCTTAAAGTCGATTATGCCATTATTATCAAAGTCTCTGATCGCGATGATCTCTCCAGCTTTTCTTGAGCCAACAAAGATAAATCCACTATTACCCTCAGCCATTTGTCTTGGAGCTTCTATATTTTCAGCAAATATAGAAATTTGAAAGCCGTCTTGCACAACTAAATCTTCAATAGTTAAAGCATTAATAGAGAAAGAAAAAAAACAAATTATAGTTATTAAGCTATTATTCATATTGACCATTATACCCATCCACAACCGATCTAAGGATATCTTTAATTCTTTCAATCTCTATTTTTGCAACGGAATCTCTCAGATTTACTAAGGTTTCATTTAGCTCATCAAATGATAGACATGATTCTGTGGATTTAAAAATTTTATCATAATTAGTCTTTTCTTCGGTGCCAGAGATTAAGAGCTCTTCAAACATTTTCTCACCTGGGCGAAGACCAATTTCAATAATTTCTATTCCCCCATCACCACTTACTCTTGACACACTTCTTCCAGATAATCTAATCATTCTTTCAGCAAGATCATAAACCTTTATTTGCTCTCCCATATCCAACAAAAATACTTCTCCGCCAGTAGCATTAATTCCTGCGCTAATAACCAATGAGGCTGCTTCGGGAATAGTCATAAAAAATCTTGTTATTTCTTTGTGCGTTATAGTCACAGGGCCGCCATTTGAAATCTGTTCTCGGAACATTGGAATGACTGAACCAGAGGAATTTATCACATTACCAAACCTGACCATTGCAAAAATAGTTTCAGGAGACTGTTTAGCATAACCTTGGCATACCAGTTCTGCCATTCGTTTAGTTGCCCCCATTACATTTGTTGGACGAACCGCCTTATCTGTAGAGATCAAAATAAATCTTTTAACATTACTTTCTGCAGAAACGTGGCAAATGTTAAAAGTCCCCAAAATATTATTTTCAACAGCTGGAATAATATTTTGATCCATTTCTACTAAATGAACATGTTTGTATGCAGCAGCATGAAACACTATATCAATAGATTTCTCAGAGAAGGTTTGCCTGAGCTGAGCTATATTTCTTATATCTCCTAATATTGAGAGTAAATTAACTTCAATATTTCTCTCTTTAATTACCTGCTTACATTCTTCTAAAAGTTTGTAAAGATTAAACTCTGACTGTTCAAATAATATTAATTCTGCAGGTTTATTGAGCAAAATTTGTCTTGTAAGCTCTGAACCAATTGAGCCTCCAGCTCCAGAAACAAAGACCGATTTTCCATTAAGGTAATCAAAATTTATATTATCCATCCTTCCTGAAGGCAAAAGATCTTCTAGTGGAAGCTGCTGAAGATTGGCAAGAGCACTACTATCAGCAATTATTTCATGAAGTGCTGGCACACTCCTTACTGATAATCCAAGAATCTCTAGTTTCTCAATTATCTTCCTTCTTTGGGTGCTTGAGAGGCTTGGAATTGCTAGATAAATTTGAAGGTTTGGATACATTTTGTGAAACTTTTTAAGGCTCTTCTCTTTTGAGATAATTGGAACACCATATTTAGTAGTCCCATGCAAATCTTGATCATCATCAAAAAATGCTATAACTCTTCTTGTTTTATCAATAGTAATAGCTTTCAGTAGTTCCCCACCAATCATGCCTGCACCATAGATGATTAATGGTGTAGCATCGTGATCTTTTGATGAATAGCCAAAAAAATATTTTGCGACTTCCCTAGTGAATAAAATACCAGAAAGGAAAATTGAGCCAAGCAAGAATCCCTGAATAATAAAAACAAATATGAAATTCTTCTGAATGATGTCTTGTTGGGCAATAAAAAACAATATATAAGTAAACCCAAAAACTCCGGAACCTATGAATGCCTTAATAAAACCCTCCTCGGCTGCTTTGAACCTGATTAGAGATTTATAAAATCCCAAAATATAAAGGACTATCAGTGTAAAAATTATTGGGTAAATAAATGTTAAGTATTGATTTGAAATTACTCTCAATAAATTATCATTAAAATTTGAGGATAAAAATGTTGCCATTGGTGATCCAAAAATAATCCAAACAAAAAGACCGATAAAAAAATCACAAGAAATTAAAATTAGTAACTTTTGAAATCTTGAGAGGTTTACTAAAAATTTTTTCATTTAAGATTTAATGATTTTATATGGACATAATAAATGCGATTGATTCTTCTATTCTTGAAGACCATTTAATTCCATATTTATTTTAGTATCAAGTAATTTTAAAGATGTAAAGTCTGTCTTTAATTTTTTATTTGAGAGAAGGTTATTTTCATACATAGATCTTAATTTTTTTCCAATTACAGGAAAATTTAAGATTGCGGGCTCTATAAACTTAGGTAAATAAAATTTATTAGCGTTAGGTCTATACTTTTGAAGAAAGGACTCTATAAGATCATTTGTTGATATGGGTGCTTGATCACAAAGATTATAAATCCTTAATCCTTTGAAGTTTACTGTCAAAAAAAGCAGAATAAAATTTATTAAATTATGCATACTCAAAAAACTTCTTTGATTCTCGTCACCTCTTGAAAAAAAGGGAATAAATGGCATGATTTCACATATTTTGAATAGCATATTCATATTCGATGAAGGCGATCTTACTAATACAGGCGCCAATCTTAAAATAGTTATTGATTCAAAGTATCGCAAATTAACTTTGGTAAGTTCTTCACACTTATGCTTGCCAATTGTGTATGGATCGTTTGTAAAAATCTTGGAATCCTCATTTACTTCACTCTCATCATTGCTTGCGGGATATAGTTTAGAGGTACTAAAAAAAACAAAGTGTGCTACCTTGTTTTTCTTAGCAATATCAATTGCGTTATTAAGAATTGAGACTTCATCAACAATGTTATCGATGTTCATTTTTGAATTATTTGAAGCTAGATGAATAAAAAATGAATTTTCAGGATATGATAATTCACTAATTATGTTTGATGGGTGTCTCAAGTTGATATCGGTTACTTTAAAATTGTTCTCTTTAAGTTTCGATGAAATCACACTCCCAAGTGCCCCACTAGATCCACTTAATAAAATTTCTTTCATAATATTGTCATGCTAATAGTAAGAAACTCCATAATATTAATAGCCCTTATCCCAATAATCCCTTTGATGATTCTTCTTAGTATGCTCATTATAATTGAAGATGGGAAGCCAGCCATTTTTGCTCAAAAAAGAATTGGGCTAAATAAGAAGGTTTTCACTTTATTTAAAATAAGAACAATGAAAAATAATACCGTTCAAACTGGAACTCACAATATAGAGGCAAGGAATATATTAAAAGTTGGAAAAATAATTAGAAAACTAAAACTAGATGAATTCCTTCAACTTATTAATGTACTTCGAGGTGAAATAAATTTAGTGGGGCCAAGGCCCTCACTTGAAAATCAGTTTGAGCTAATAAATGTAAGAGATAAGCTCAAAGTTTTATCCATAAAACCAGGTATTACAGGCCTAAGTCAAGTATGCGGGTATGATATGAGTGACGAAAACTCCCTAGCGAATGTGGACAGGCTTTATATTAATCATCAAACATTTCTATTAGATGCAAAAATATTAGTAGCTACATTTACTGGGGTGTTCAAAAAAAGTTTAAAGAAAGAATTCGATATTTAACCTAAGGTTTATTAACGAAAATGGGAGATGACCACGCTCTTTCTTTCACAGGTTGTAAGCAATCATCATCAATATCTGTTTTATAGCTTCCCTTACAAATATTTACATTAATCTTATTTAATTCTTGAGATAAGTAAATTTGCTTACCATTAATTGCTGGTGTTGTTTCCTGAATAGCTCGGATATAGTAAATACTGTCCCTAGAAAATTCTTCATCAGTAAAAGTTATGTCACAAGTCTCTTCTTTTGAACAATCAAAAACTTTCCAAACATCGTGTATTAATTCATTTACCGGTTCTCCCTTATATTCTTGTGGGGTAATCTTAATAACTTCAACTTGCTTGATAATGTGTCTTTCATCACTCGGGTGATAACATTCCCCAGAACAAAGATAATCAACTCGCTCTGAGGAGAGGTTGGTCAAAGTATCATTTGGACACCCTGGCTTTTGGATAAAGCTTCCTGCTGCTTTGACCCTAAATATAGGTGATTCAATCATGGTAACTTCGCTGCCCATAGGAATTGAGCCCTCAGCATTATTAATAAGTTCAAACCATAACAATATTCTTGGCCCACTCGTTCCATAGGTTCTTTTTGCTTTAAGGGCTTCCCAAATATCATCTTTTGATCTTGATCGCGCATGCACAGCAACGATGCCCCCAGGATAAGAGAAGCTTGAATTACGCTCACTATCAGGTTGAGTATTTCCTGCAATTGTACTGGGTTGCATTGGAAAATTAGGATCCTCTGCTCTGTATAAATAATCAAACCATGAGGATCTTACTCCTGCTGCAAATGTCATTTTTCTGCGTTCATATTGTTTGTAGCCAGTTCCTGGTCTGGCGGTATGATCATCTGTTGAAGCAATGAACCCAAACTTATATCTACTAAATTGAATCTCATCAAAATTAGTTATGGCTAATGCATATTGAGCAGACTGTTTGGGTCTGTAATTAAAAGAAGGTTTAAAACAATCCAAGCACTGATTAGCATTTAACCACTCAGCAGGATCTGCTTCAGGAAAGACCATATTAGAGTATGGACCTGCCTCAATAGTATATCTTTTAGCTAGCTCTATCCTAGCTGCACACTCAGAGTCTGAAATGCCCTCACACCGAGATTTCATCATTTCACCTGCCTGCCAACATCCTGGCAGAAAATTGCCGGCGGGTTCTGGACATATTTTTGTACCATCTGAAAGTTCTTGAACTGAGATAAAATCTCTGTACTCTTCACTATTACCGTGACCAGACATTATCTCTAATAAAATTTGTTTATTAGGATCATGGCCAAGTGGATTCAGTCTATTGTCCCAGCTCGCATTGTAGGGAACATGATTGCCCCATGTTGTTCCATGAGGAATAACAATGCTATCAAAGCCCCATTCATCAAGCTTAGAAAAAAGATCGCCAGGTGTTGCAGCATACTCATAACATGAAAGAGGCAAATCCTTACTGGGAGTGCTTTCATCGCAATATGGAATGCTTTCAACCCTGTCCAACAACCATCCCAGATCTGAATAACGTTTGAAATTTAGGGGATCAATTAGCCTTGCATTAATAGCAGGTCTAGTAGCATTAAATATTCCAAGCCCCATCCCGGGATGACGAGATCCTATTGGTCTTTCTGGAATTTCTTGAGTTGATTTGAAGATAACATTTCTATGTCCCCAATGATTATCTTTCGTTGTACCTACTTGAGTCCACTCCCAACCAGGGAAAACAACCAAATCTTGTTCTCCAGAGTCATTTGGAATATTGCATTGATTAATAATTGCTTGCTGCTCTTGCCAATGCTCAGGAGTTAGAGATTCTGCGTGATCGTTGAAGCTAAAAAAATCTAAGCTTGCGCAATATCTTGCAAAATCACAAGCCATCCCACTGTCGTGAATGCCTTGCAGACCCATCATTGGTAATTCTAGGGTGAATGCATCAATTGAATAAGAAGTATGCACATGTAAGTCACCAAACAGAATTTGGAATTGCTCATCATGTTTTAACGATAAATCATGAATCGCCTCTAACTGCTGAATTTGAGAGCTACTTCTTGGCAATCCCTCAACTTGACCTGGATCTATATCCGATCCACAACTACTTATGCATAAAATAGCAAAGAAGATCCTAACATTAGCCTTAGTCATTATAAGACTGAGAGACTGCCATACTTATCCATAAGTTCTTTTTCGATTTTTCTGTACTCATGGTCAAGATCATATAGATTACACTCACCATTTGATAATTTAGGAAGTGCTGAAATTAGATCATCTCCAACATTTTTTAAGGAATCTCTTGCCATAAGACATTTTTGGAGGGTGGTTAAGCCAACCTCAGAAGAAAATATACCAGCAACCAATGAAGCAAGATCATTGCTTTCACCGTCAACTGATAAATCAGTATCAAGCTTCATAAATAATTGATTGGATGCATTAAATGTTGGCCATTGAATATCATCGCTCAGGCTTGGATTTCCTGTTTTTGCAAAATTTGCCCACACAGTCATCATTTTTTCTTCCATAGCATCCCTAGATTTACTTTTAGGATAGACATATCGCGTAATAGGGCCATACTTATAATCCCCGGTTAAAAAAGCAATTTCGTAACCATGTGCAGCTCCAAGTAGTTTAGGGAAATTGGCAAAAAAGCTCTTTTTTTGTTCATCCCAATCAAAACGATATGCAAAGAGCTGATCATTGCCTGACTCAAGTAATTTCAATAAGGGTTCATCCGTTCCCCTCACTTTCCAAGCATGAGATCTGGTTTGAAGCCAATATTCATAAAGCTCCGGATTTTTTAATTTAAGTTTTGGAAGGGGTATTAATTTCGTAAATGGATAAGATTTCTCAGTAAAATAGGTGCTGACTCCAATCCAAAGGGATACCTCATCTTTTGTTGTGCCTGCGAGTACTGGAATATTCTTGGTCAATTTTGAATTGCCGAGTGCTTCTTTGAGACCTTCTATTGGAATTACAATTCCATCTCTCTGAGTTAAAGGGAGATAGTCATAAGTGCTCTGTTCTATTTTTTTATATTGTTCTAATAGTAAATTTGGATCAATGGCCCTTAGTGTATTGGAATCATTAAAAGTTAATCCGGTACTCAGCTCTAGAGCCTCTAGGGCATTTTGACTTGATAAATCTGAATCTTTTGAGGAATAAGCATACTCTAAACTATGGCTGGTGGTGTAGCCAGATTGGCTAATAGCTTTATGAAAAAGGTTATTACTCAATGGAGAAGCCAATAAAGCAAAAACATTATGGCCCCCAGCAGACTCTCCAAAAATAGTGACATTATTTGCATTCCCTCCAAAATGATGAATATTTTTTTGGACCCACTGAAGTGAAGCTATGATATCGAGCGTGCCAAAGTTACTGCTTTTATCTAGGCCGTCCTGAGCATCTTGAATTAAGGGATGATAAAACCATCCAAGAGGGCCTAACCGATAATTAATAGCTACGACAATGACATCATGCTTTGAAGAGAGTTTAGAAAAATTATAGTAATCTTTCCAACCAGAAGTATTTCCACCACCATGGATCCAAAACATGACAGGAAGTTTCTTATCCTTAAAATCTAAGGGAGAATAAATATCTAAATAGAGACAATCTTCTTGGCCAACAATTCCTTTTCCTGAAATTCCGGCATATACGGAAGCTTCTTGCACACAGCCATTATCTTCTTGATTAACAATCAGATTAGTGGGATCAAAGAATTCCCTTGGAGCCTTCCACCTCAGATCTCCAACAGGAGGCATAGCATAAGGCAGATCATTCCATCGTAAACCATATTTAAGTTTTTCAGCTTCTACAATTCCAGAAGAGGTTGAAACTCTTTCAGCAAAAGTAAAACATGAAAATAATAGAACTAGTACTAAGTAAGCATATTGCATCGAAGGTATTATATCGCTCTAATAATAATGAAACAAAGCATAATTAATCGCAGGATTTATATAAAAAAATTCGTAAAATTTAATATTTTTTGGTAAATTATTTATTTATTAATAAATAAATGGAAAATAATATGCCCTATAAACTATCTGAACCTATTTTTAGAACAAATGAATCACTACATAACAAATTAATTAGTAATGCAGAAAAATTAGTACCAGTTCTTAAAGAAAGATCTGCTGAAGCCAATGAAGCGAGAAGAATCCCAGTTGAGACAATTAATGATTTTCGTGATGCTGGATTCTTCAAAATTTTACAGCCAAAGAAATATGGAGGGTATGAATTAGATCCTCATACTTTCTTTGAAGTTCAGATGAAAATTGCAGAAGGTTGTATGTCTAGCGCTTGGGTTCTTGGAATAATTGCAGTCCACCCATTCCAGCTTGCGCTTTATGATGAAAAAGCACAGGAAGAAGTATGGGGCGAAGATCCCGATGCTTTGATTGCCTCCTCTTATGCACCATTAGGAAAGGTAGAACATGCTGAGGGTGGGTTTAGATTATCTGGACACTGGCAATGGTCAAGCGGATCAGATCATTGCAGCTGGATTTTCTTAGGCGCTTTAGTTTTTCCGCCAGAAGGTGGAGCACCTGAATACAGAACTTTCTTGCTCCCTAAGAAAGACTATGAGATTGTGGATACTTGGCATTCAATGGGCTTAAAGGCTACTGGAAGCCAAGATATTCATGTGAATGATGTATTTGTTCCAGAATACAGAACCCATAAGCAGTCTGATGGCTTCAATCTTACAAATCCTGGGTACTCCATAAATACTAATCCACTTTTTAAAATACCCTGGGGCCAACTTTTTGTTAGAGTGGTTTCCACACCTGCTATTGGAGCAACCAAAGCATTACTGCAAGAATTTATTGCCGGAGCAAATAATAAGTCATCCAGCGATCCCTCTAAATTAGCTGGTGATACCAACACTCAAACACTTATAGCTGATGCTGCAGTACAAATTGATGAGCTAGAAACAATCTTGTATCGGAATTTTGATGTAATGGTAGATATGTCCTCTAATCAAGGTGGGGTTCCAATGATTGACAGAGTGAAGTTCCGTTATGAAGCGTCATTAGTGATAGAAAAATGTTTGGGTGTGGTTGATAAACTCTTTGCAAATGCTGGGGGAGGATCTGTCTTTAAGGGAAGCAAAATCCAAGATTTATTCTTAGATGTCCATACAAGTAGAGCCCATGTAGCTAATAATCCAGTAAACTTTGGTAGAAATTATGGCGCAATGCAGTTAGGCTTGGAAAATACAGATTACTTTGTCTAAGGGCTAAATATGATACCCGCCATCAACAGGAATACAGTGGCCAGTGATATAACCTGATTGACTGGAAGCTAAGAACAAAGCTGTATTAGCAACCTCTGATTCGTGGCCAAATCTCTTTAATGCAAGGGTTGCCATCACTGCTTCGTGCCACTTTTCATCAAAAAAAGTATTTTCTTCATTTAATAGTCTATGAAAGATACCAGTATCGATTACCCCTAGAGCAATAGAATTTGCTCTAACTCCATGAACACCCTCTTCTTTGGCGATTCCTTTAATAGTGTGTTCAATGGTTGCCTTTGGTGCCACTGACAATACATCTCCAGGAGGGTATTTAAATAAACCAGCTGAACTTATGAACACATATGATCCTTGAGATTCTCTTATGAAAGGTAATGAAGAAGAAACAATATTAAAAAATCCATTTACATCCTCATCAATAACTTTTCTCCAAAGCTCTGGTGTGATTTCAGAGATATATTTTTGAGGAATATTAAAGCCAGCTGCATTAATAATTGTATTGATACCTCCCTGCTTTGAAGCTATTTCAGATATCACATTATGAACTTGGGATTCGTTTTGATTTGAAAGTTGGACAAAATCTACAGAGTCTCCTAAATCTTTTTTAATTTCTTGAGCCGCTTGAATATTTTGATGGTAGGTAAATACTATCTTTGCTCCAGCCTCAGCAAATCGCTGAACACATGCTCTTCCAATACCTCCACTGCCTCCAATAATAAATACGCAGCCTTTTTTAAATTGCTTATCCATGATCCATATTCTCCTCTATCCAATCAGTATTGGACAAGCT
>Ga0181589_10003604_pt1 | contig 12311 bp, 13 predicted proteins | sample 071ome_25_FD_132444 | JGI IMG/M metagenome (GOLD analysis project Ga0181589, IMG submission 132444) | Coastal salt marsh microbial communities from the Groves Creek Marsh, Skidaway Island, Georgia - 071410BT metaG (megahit assembly) | ecosystem: Environmental > Aquatic > Marine > Intertidal... | reverse complement strand
GAGTAACCGAGATGCTAATGCAAACACAAATGAGAATCAATATCATTTAATAAATAATTGGTAGCCCCGCGATGCCTCGTGGGGGTTGCTTGTGGGCATCACTGCCAGCCCATACAATCCGCCTTTCTTTTATTTCCGTGACTTTCCCATGAGCGATAATTTGCGCGGCGTCTGGTACATGGCGCTGGCCACTTTCCTGTTCGCGCTGATGACGGTTTTCGTCAAGCTGGTGCCCGACATACCCGCCCTGGAAATCATTTTCTTCCGCGCCATCATCTCTGTGACGCTATGCTACTGGGGCCTGAAAAGGGCGCGTGTACCCATTTTCGGCAACAACAAGCCCATGCTCATTCTGCGCGGTATCGCCGGGGTGCTGGCCCTGACGCTCAACTTCTACCTCATCCACGAGATTCCCCTGGCTACGGCGTCGACCCTGACCTACCTGGCGCCGATATCCACCACCCTGATCGGCATCTGGTTCGTGAAAGAGAAGGTGAGTCCGCTGCAGTTCCTGTTCTTTGCCGTCAGTTTTGCCGGCACACTGGTGATCCAGGGCTTCGATGCGCGCGTGTCGCTTTTCCACCTGGGTGTCGGCATCGTCACCTCGCTGTTCATGGGCATCGCCTACAATTGCGTGCGCAAGCTTTCCACCAGCGAGCACCCACTGGTCATCATCTTTTACTTTCCTTTTGTGTGTTTGCCGGTCACGGGCATCTGGTGCCTGCTGTTCTGGGTGCAGCCGCAGGGCTGGGCGTGGTTCCATCTTGTTATGGTGGGCATCACCAGCCAGGTGGCGCAGTACTACATGACACGCGCGTACCAGCTGGCGGCAATCTCCACGGTCTCCATCGTCAACTACACGGGCATCATCTATGCCATCGTGCTGGGCTACATCCTGTTCGGGGAGGGCTTCAACCTGCTGACCTACGCCGGCATGGCGCTGGTACTGGCCGGCGTGGGGCTCAACGTGATGTTCAAACAGCGGCAGAAAGCGGGATAAAAGGGTATAAAAGGTATAAAAGGGGACAGTTGCCTTAAATGGGGGACAGTGACCTTTATCTGATTGTCTGGCGCTGACGGTCTGGTATCTATTAAGGTCACTGTCCCCAATGGCCAATGGCAAATTAAGGTCACTGTCCCCAATGGCAATTGACCCCGCCCGGCGGTAGACTGCCGCGATAAAACAAGAAGAAAGTCAGACAGGGGGTCACATGAACCGCATCGCTACCACGCTTACTGCCGCGCTTGTCTCCACGACAGTTTTCGCCCATCACAGCACCATCGCCATCTACGACGCCTCCAAGCGCATCGAAGTGACCGGCAAGGTCACCGCCATTTCCTGGCGCAATCCCCATGGCCGCATCACGCTGGAAGTCGCCGATGAAAACGGTAACCTCACCGAATGGGAGGCCGAGGTGGCCTCCAACACTGTATTGCGCAACCGCAAGGTACGTGATGATGTAATTGCCATCGGCGATACGGTCACGATGGCCGGCCAGCCCTCTCGCCGCAATCTTCCCGTCATGCTCGGCACCAACGTGCTGCTGCCCGGCGGCTACGAATTCGATTTCGGCTCCGGCAACCCGTATTTTCCCGCCGGCAAGAACGGCAACATCGTGGGCTATGACATTCCCGACGTCGATGCGTCCGCCGCCATTGCCGCCGCCGACGGTATCTTCCGCGTGTGGAGCACCATCATGGGCGACCCCGCCGCCTTCCCCATGTTCAAGGGCGGTTACCCGCTGACCGATGAGGGCCAGCGGGCGCTGTCCGCGTGGGATCCCAACAACAACAGCCTCCTGCAGTGCGGCAACAAGGGCCAGCCGCTGATCATGATCACGCCCAGCCCGATGGACTTTACGCGCCAGGGCAACGACATCCTCATGCGTCTGGAAGAGTACGATGCACGCCGCCTGATCCACATGGACGCGAATGCACAGGCGCCGGCTGAGCACACCATGTTCGGGTTTTCCAAAGGGCATTTCGAAGGGGATGTACTGGTGGTGGAAACCGACCATATCGCTGCCGGTTATTTCGATCCTGCGGGTGTGCGCCAGAGTGACGAGATCCGCACCGTGGAGCGCTTCATCCCCAACGCGGACTACAGCCGGCTGGACTACGAGATCACGGTCACCGACCCGGTGAATTTCACCGAACCGTTCACCCTGACACGCTATTTCGTCTGGTACCCTGAAATGTCGGTGCACCCTTACGAGTGCCTGGAGCGTTACTGATCGCCCTCCGGGAGTGAAACGCTAGGCGGTCGCCGCGGTATACAGGATGCCCACGCCAAAGACGACGAAGATGCTGATGCCGTAGCCGGTCAGTATGAAAATGCCCTTGAATAAGGTCTTGCCCCAGCCGTCGCCGTACACCTTCACCATCGCCGTGAATATATAGACAGGGATGTACCAGGCAGCGACGACCCTGAACCAGTCCATCGGTTCAAGCAAAAACCCGTAGCGTGCACCGATGATCGAGGACAGTCCCATGGCGATGCTGATCAGGAAGAAAAACGCATGGGTGTGGAACAGGAAGATGATGTGCTCCACGTAGTAGCGCCCGGAAAAAGCATATGCCGCGAACATGAACAGGGCGACCAGGGGTATGCCAAGGATCATCATGAGTGGCACCATGTCGATCACTTCCCGCCATAATCGTTCCGGGTCGTCCTGGAATTTCATGCAGGTATCCCTGATCACGATGGTGAGCAGCGACGAGGGCATACCCTCCAGTACGCACATGTTGCCGTCGATGTCGACATTAGCCTCCAGATCTTCCTCCTGCACCGCCGCCAGTTCCCGGGCGAATTCCTCGCGGATCTGGCGGGCGATCTCCGTGCCCTCGGTGCCGATATCCGATTCCTGGATCACATCATTCAGGGTGAGGATATTCGACTCCCCGGACTCATCCCCCAGGTTGGCTCCCAAATTCCCGCCGAGATTGCCGTTGTTGGATGGAATGAGGAAGAACAGCACGCTCAGGATCAGGTACAGTCGGAATGGCGGCAGGTAGTACATGCGCCGTCCGCGCAGGTATTCAATGGTCAGCCGGCCGGGCATCAGGGCCAGGGGGATCAGCGAGCGCCAGAGCCGCGAATCCGTGTTGAACAGGCCGTCGGCGAGTTCTTCCAGGAGCTCGCGGAAGGTCAGCACGTGCGTGGCGCCTTTCTGGCCGCAGACCGGGCAATAGTTTTCACCGGCCAGTTCGGTCGCGCAGTTTTTGCAGCTTAACCTGGCTGGCGGCTTGTAGTGTTCTCCCATGGTGTGCGGTTCTTGCGAAGACAGTCCTATTCTCAATGCAAACCGCTTGCATGGAAAGTCCTGATTGCCGGTGGAAGCAGTTAATTGCGGTAAGCGCTTTACAGCAAGGAAAGCGAGTTCCTACAATTGGACACGTGTGGCCCTGTGAGAGCGATACCGGTTACGTGGCCGCCATCGAAGCCCGGGACGGGCGGTAACCCAACAGGCAATCATTATGAAAAAACTGATCGTGCTGCTTGTCGCCATATACGGTGCCGCGCCCGCCATGGCCCAGAATTACCTTTCCGCCGAGGATCTCGCCACCATGGGTGAAGACCTGGCCGACAATGTGGGGCCGAACAACGCCGCCATACTTGACCGGGTATTCGAGGACGGCCGCCATTTTGGCGCCATGGTGCATCGGGAACCCGGGCCGGGCTTCTCCGAGTCCCATGATGAGTGGGCGGATATCTACTTCGTGACCGATGGCAAGGCCACCCTGGTTACCGGCGGCACCATCACCAACGCCCGGGAGGATTCCCCCGGCGAAATCCGCGGCACCGGCATCACCGGCGGCACCAGCCGGCGCCTGGGCAAGGGCGATATCGTGCATATTCCCGCCACCGTCCCGCATTACGTCATCGTGGGGGCGGGCGAGGCCATCACCTACTTTATCGTCAAGGCACAGTAAGCGCCTGATATCCCTGTTTAATTCCAAATCCACCCCCGTCCAGGCGGGGGAGGGCTTTGTGCGCCGGCGAATTCCCTTGGAAAAGGCCGAAAACCTGTTTATTCTCTGGAAGTTACCGCAGTATCAAAACAATATTGAAGACCAGTATAAGAAAGACAGGCTCAAATCCTATTGGAGGGGATAAAGATGCAATTAACCGTTGAGCTGAGCCTCTATCCCTTCCATGCCGACTACAAAACCCTGATCAAGGATTTCATCACCGAACTGAACAAGCGCGACGGCCTGGTGGTAAACACGTCGGCCACCTCGACAATGATCCACGGGGAATACGCCTATGTCATGGACACCCTGAAGGAACTGTTTGCCTGGAGTTACGGGAAGCACGGCCGGGAAGTGTTTGTCGCCAAGTTCATCCCCGGCCACGAACTGTCCTGACCGATGTTCACCCTCGAAGCCCTGGCGGTTGTCCTGGCCATCGCCTACCTGCTGCTTGCCGCGCGTGAACATAGCGCCTGCTGGTATTGCGCTTTTGCCAGTTCCGCGATCTTCACCGTCATCTTCTGGGACGTGAGCCTGCTGATGGAATCCGCGCTCAACGTGTTCTATGTCGTGATGGCTGTGGTGGGCTGGTACGAGTGGCGCTACGGGGGCAGGGCGCACCAGGGCGTACATATCAGGACCCTGAAAACCTGGCAGCACGGGGCCATGATCATCGCCCTGGTGATTGCCGCCGGCATCAATGGCTGGATCATGGCCAGCTACACCGAAGCGGCCTGGCCGTATCTCGACGCCTTCACTACCTGGGCCAGTGTGCTCACCACTTTCCTGGTGGTGTGGAAGGTGCTGGAGAACTGGCTGTACTGGTTCGTCATCGACGGGCTGTCCATCTTCCTTTACATGGATCGCGGCCTGACCCTGACGGCGCTGCTCTTTGCCGCTTACGTGGTCATCGTGGTGTTCGGCTACCTGCACTGGCGCCGGTTATACCAAAGTCAGGCAAAATCTCCGGCATAAAAAAAGCAGCCCGAGGGCTGCTTTTTCAATGCGGGGCGAATCAGTTGCCGCCTTCGTCCATCTTCTCGGCCAGGTAGTTCTGGATGCCCATCTTGTCGATCAGGCCAAGCTGGGTCTCCAGCCAGTCCACGTGGTTTTCCTCGTCATTGAGGATGCCCTGGAACAGGTCGCGGCTGGGGAAGTCCTTTACGGACTCGCAGTAGGCGACGGCTTCGCGCAGGTCGGGGATGGCGCGCATCTCCAGGTCGAGGTCGCAGCGCAGTATTTCCTCGGTGTCCTCGCCGATGTGCAGCTTGCCCAGGTCCTGCAGGTTGGGAAAGCCCTCGAGGAAGAGGATGCGGTCGATGATGTCGTCCGCGTGCTTCATTTCATCGATGGATTCGTGTCGGGTAACCTCCGCCAGTTCCTTCAGGCCCCAGTCTTCAAACATTTTGGCATGCAGGAAGTACTGGTTGATGGCAACCAGTTCGTTGCCCAGCACCTTGTTGAGATGTTCGATTACCTTGCTGTCACCTTTCATATGGATTCCCGTAATTCAGATCTGTGGATTTCTCAGGATTGAGGCAGGGGCTATTGTGGCCGCTGGGGCAGGGATTGTCCACTTTGCACGCGGGATAAGTGCCTAATTTTTCAGCATAAAACGCGAATACGAATGCGTATTGCTCGTATTTGTATTTATTCGGTGGGGTAGGCGGAGAAGGAGGTAAACTAGCTAGAGGCTTCGACGAACGGGGTCTTCTTGACGGTGGACTCCACAATGTTCTGCGCCAGCGTGCTGCACTTGCCGCACTGGGTGGCGACACCCAGCTGCTTGCAGACTTCCTCGAAAGAACCGGCACCGCCATTCACAAATTCCTTGATCTGGCGGTCGGTGACAGCTTTGCAAAGACAGACGTACATGGGTCGATAGATTCTGTTAGGAGGCCTGATGGATGAGAATGCTAAGCTAAATGAGAATCATTGTCAAACAAGAAAGTTATCAATAAATCCAGTGCCTTACACGGGGGATATTCTGCCGTCAGGGCCTGGAATGGCGCCATGACATGGATCAACAGGAGATACGAGATGCGAGAGATGAGATAAAAGATAAAGGATAAAAGATAAAAGCAGACAGCGTTACGATGCAGAAGCGTGTTCTCAATGTAACATGTTGAAATTAAAGATAATTAGTGTTCAAAGTGTCGTTCCATTTATCTTTCATCCTTTATCTTTTATCCCGCTTTAGCGCGCCAGAATGGCCTGCCTGGCGACTTCCTTGGCGGTGGCGTAATCCGCCTTGCCGGAGCCCAGTTTGGGAATGGTGTCCACGGTGATATAGGCGGCGGGCAGGGCCAGGTTGTTGAGCCCGCCGCTGTGCAGTTTCGGCCGTAGTTTCTGGTCGTGGAGCTCCTGCGTCGACAGGATGACGATCATCTCGCCTTTCTTCGGATCCGGGATGCTGACGGCCATGACTTCGATATCCTCATCATTGATGGCCTTGCGCACCACTTCCTCGACATTGCCGAGACCGATCATCTCGCCGCTGATCTTGGCGAAGCGGGCGTAGCGGTCCTGGATGGTCAGGAAGCCGTCTTCATCGAGTGAGCCCTTGTCACCGGTAACGTACCAGCGGTACCCGTCGATTTCAGGCACGACCTTGCTGGTCAACGCGGAGTTGTTCAGGTAACCCTGCATCACCTGCGGACCTGCCACCATGATCATGCCGGCGGTGCCCAGCGGCAGTTCCTGCAGTGACTCGGGGTCGGCGATGCGCACGCGGGTACCGGGTATCGCTTTCCCCACAGTGCCGGGTTTGTTGTTGTCCTTCAGGTGTGGACTTTCCAGGTTGGGGAAGGGCGTATTGACGCAGGCCACGGGCGATAATTCGGTGCAGCCGTAGCCTTCATGAACTTTCTGCCCGAAGCGCTTCTGGAATGCCACGCTGATTTCCGGTTGCAACCGCTCGGCACCGGCGATGGTCAGCCGCAGGCTGGCGAGGTGTTCCGGTGTGACCTTCGGGTTGCGGGTGTACAGGCGGAAGAAGCTGGAAGTGCCGAACAGCAAGGTGGCCTTCTGCTCCTGGATGACACGGGCATTGGTGACCACGTCCGTGGGATCGATGTGGCACACCACCTTGATCCGTTCCAGCAGGGGGAGGAACTGGCAGGCAGTGAGCCCGAAGGAATGAAAGATGGGCAGGTTGGCCAGGATGACATCGTCTGCGTCGGCATCGAGGATCTTCGCCACCTGCTTCACGTTGGCGAGGATGTTGCGGTGGCTCAGCATGACGCCCTTGGGTTCGCCCTCGCTGCCGCTGGAAAACAGGATCACTGCGGTAGTGTCTGTAGCCGGTGTGCGGCAGTATTTCCGGCGCAACCAGGCGGCGGACATGACCTTGCACTGGGCCAGTGTCAGCAGCTTTTCCAAGGGCGAGATACCGGCTTGCAGGTCTTCCAGCATGACCAGGTCGACGACGTCCTTGAGGGGTTCAAGATCGATGCCGCGGGTCTTCAGCTTGTCCAGGAACCGGCGTGAGGTATACACCGTTTTCAGGCCGGCCTGTTCGATGGCCGAGTGGATGGTATCCAGTGGGGCCGTGTAGTTGAGTGTCACCAGGGTCTTGCCGAGCACCATCACCGCCATGCCGGCCAGCAGGCCGCCGGCCGTGGTGGGCAGGAGCAGGCCAACGTTCTGGCCAGGGCAGGTTTGCTTGATACGCCTGGCTAACAGAAAGGTGCCGGTCAGGGCGGTTTTGGCTTTCAGGCTGGCGCCGAGCGTGTCGGCCAGGATGACGGGGTTGCCGGGTGCCTTGCACGTTTCCACCCAGTGTTCACCGAGGGAAGGCAGCGTGGCGACATAGTCCATCCAGGCCTGGACGTCGTTGCTGTCCGGAAAATCATTCATGCAGGGCCGCTGTGCCTATACCAGGTTTACTGTTTTATTGTTTTACCGGCCCCGGGGGTCACGGCGCAAAGGAGAAATATTATTAAATAAATCAGCTATTTGCCAGTTTTACAATAAACCGGGTTGGGGTGTATTGGCGGATTGTGAAAAGGCCGGGCGGTGACTGCAACATCCGCCCCGCCAAGGGGGTACGGCAGGGGCTGTTTATGACAGCGCGATCACGTCGAGGTCGAGCTTGCTCAACAGCTTTTCGGAGGTGTTGCCGCGCATGAGGGCGGCGGCACCCTGGCGGGCCATCGTGCCGATCAGGACAGTGTCGGCGTCGATTTCCTTGGCGTAGCGTGAAATCACGCTGGCCGGGTCGCCTTCCTCGACATGCACACGGTCGGTCGGCAGGCCGGACAATTTCATGATCTTCTGGCGGTCGGGGAAATGCATGCTGTCCTTGTAGGCATTGATCACATAGAAATCGGCGCCGTAGTGGCCTGCCACTTCCTGACCCTTGGCCAGGATCTTTTCATTGAGCCTGGCGTAGGCCGGATCGTCATGCTTCTGGATATTGATGGCGGCCAGCAGTTTCTTGCGCGGCTTGACTTCGGTAGAGCGCACGATGGAGATCGGTGCGACAGACGTACGCAGCAGCGCCCACTGCTCGTTGCTGAACAGCCCCTTCTTGCCAAGCGGAGCCGGCATGAAAATATGGTCCGGCTGGTAACGCTGGGCGCTTTTCAGCACGGCCTTTTGCCACTCGTTGGACCAGCAGAATTCGTAGGTGTATTTGGCGCCGGCGGCATCGAGCTTGTCGGTGATGGTCTTCAGCCAGGCATCATCACGGTACAGGTTGTCGTTATCCGCTGCGAGACTGGACCGCTCCGGGTCGACACTGATGAACAGATGAACGTGGGAATTCGGCTCGTTGATCTCGGACGTGATGATCAGCCGCTCCAGTGCCAGGTGCTGTTCCTGGGTGGCGTCGATGATGACAAAGATTTTCCTGCTTGCAGCCATAGCCATGTAAAACTCCTCGTACCTGTGTGTTTTTGGTTTACAGGGGTACTTTAGAGTCCGCGGCCACAGGCGGCATTGACCTTGATCAAGCCCGTTCCCGCATGACCAATTCTTGCTTATTTTTCGTGCGCGGGTGCCGCGTCGAGGGGCCAGCCGCCAAGGGCCTGCCAGCGGTTGATGATGTAGCAGAACAGCTCGGCGGTCTTTTCAGCATCGTAGCGCGCCGAATGCGCTTCTTCGTTGCTGAAGTCGATGCCCGCCGCCTCGCAGGCGCGTGAAAGCACGGTCTGGCCGAAGGCGAGAGCGCTCATCGAGGCGGTGTCGAGGCTGGAAAAGGGATGGAAGGGATTGCGCTTCATGCTGTTGCGCTCGGCGGCGGCATTGACGAAACCGTGATCGAAATGGGCGTTGTGGCCGACGAGGATGGCGCGGGTGCAGTTTTCTGCTTTCATTTTCTTGCGGATGTTCTTGAACAACTCGCGAAATACTTCCGGCTCCTCGTGGGCGATGCGCAGCGGATGGTGCGGGTCGATGCCGGTGAATTTCAGTGCGGATTCTTCCAGGTTGGCGCCGGGAAAAGGCTGGACGCGGAAGAACCAGGTGTCCTCGGGCCGCAGGAGGCCGTTTTCATCCATGCCGACGGTGACCGCGGCAATCTCCAGGATGGCGTCGGTCTGGTTGTTGAAGCCGCCGCATTCAACGTCCACCACGACGGGCAGGAAACCGCGAAAACGGTTGGCCAGTGGTGAATCGGCCTTTTCCTTGCCGGTTGTCTCTTCAGTCTTTTTGTCAGGCATGGTACTGCGGGGTGTTTGCGTCAGGTTACGGACCAGGTCATCTCGACGCCGGCATTGAGCGGCACGATCTGTTTGTGGCCAAGCTTGTAGGTGTCCGGCACTTGCCAGGGTTTCCTGCGCAGGGTCACCGTGTCAGTGTTCCTGGGCAGGCCGTAGAAGTCCGCACCGTTGAAGCTGGCAAAGGCTTCCAGCTTGTCGAGGAGGCCGAGCTCGTCGAACACGCCGGCATACAGTTCCAGCGCGGCGTGGGCGGAAAAACAACCGGCGCAGCCGCAGGCGTTCTCCTTGGCGTCCTGGGCGTGCGGTGCAGAGTCGGTGCCCAGGAACAGTTTTTTCGAGCCGCCGGCCACCGCATCCAACAGCGCCTGCTGGTGCGTGTTGCGCTTGAGGATCGGCAGGCAGTAGTAGTGGGGGCGAATGCCGCCCACCAGCATGTGGTTGCGGTTGAACATCAGGTGCTGCGGCGTGATGGTGGCGCCGATATTGTCGCCTGCATCCAGCACGAACTGCGCGGCATCCCGCGTAGTGATGTGTTCGAAGACGATTTTCAGCGCCGGGAATTGTGCGTGCAGGGGTTCGAGGACCTCGTCAATAAACGTCTTTTCGCGGTCATAGATATCGATCTCGCTGCGGGTAACCTCGCCATGCACCAGCAGCGGCATGCCGTGCTCGCTCATGGCGGCCAGGACATTGTGCGTTTTCCTGATGTCGGTTACGCCAAAATCAGAATTGGTGGTGGCGCCTGCGGGGTAGAGTTTGACGCCGTAGACATGACCGCTGGCCCTGGCTGCGGCGATTTCTTCCGGGGCGGTGTTATCCGTGAGGTACAGGGTCATCAGGGGCTGGAAACTGCTGCCCGCCGGCACCTCGTCCTGGATGCGCTGGCGGTAGGCCAGGGCGTCGGCCGTGGTGATCACTGGCGGCGCCAGATTCGGCATGATGATGGCGCGGCCCATGTAGCGGGCGGTGTGGGCGACTGTATCGGTCAGGAAGGGGCCGTCGCGCAGATGCAGGTGCCAGTCGTCTGGCCTGGTGAGGGTGATTTCCTGAGTCAAATCGCGGTTCCCGACGGGTCCTGGCTGTCAATGGCGGCAGATTATAGCAGGAACTGGCCGAACCGCGCCCTTAGTGGACTATTTCGCAATTTGACAGCGCGCGGGTACAATACCGCCCTTTTAATAGGTCTCTGACCCCATTTTCAGAGCAGGAAAAACCGATGTCCGATATCAAGAAAGTCGTACTGGCCTATTCAGGGGGGCTCGACACCTCCGTGATCGTGAAATGGCTGATGGATACCTACAACTGCGAGGTGGTGACGTTTACCGCCGACCTCGGCCAGGGCAAGGAAGTGGAGCCTGCGCGCGCCAAGGCCGAGGCCCTCGGCGTGAAGGAAATCTACGTAGAGGACATTCGCGAGGAGTTCGTGCGCGACTACGTTTTCCCCATGTTCCGCGCCAACACCATCTATGAAGGCGAATACCTGCTGGGCACCTCCATCGCGCGTCCGCTGATCGCCAAGCGGCTGGTGGAGATCGCCAAAGAGACCGGTGCCGACGCCATCGCCCACGGCGCCACCGGCAAGGGTAACGACCAGGTCCGTTTCGAGCTGGGCGCCTACGCCCTCATGCCGGGCGTGAAGATCATCGCCCCATGGCGTGAATGGGACCTGACCTCGCGCGAAAAATTGATGGCCTACTGTGCCGAGCACAATATCCCGGTGGAGCAGAAGCGCGGCACGCAGTCGCCTTACTCCATGGACGCCAACCTGCTGCATATCTCTTACGAGGGCGGCATCCTGGAAGACCCGGCTGCCGAGCCGGAAGAGAACATGTGGCTGTGGACCGTCTCGCCGGAAGCGGCGCCGGACAAGGCAACCTACCTGGAACTGGATTACGTGAAAGGCGACATCGTCGCCATCGACGGCAAGAAGATGTCCCCGGCGGAAGTGCTGACCTACCTCAACAAGGTGGGCGGCGAAAACGGCATCGGTCGCACCGACATCGTGGAAAACCGTTACGTCGGCATGAAATCACGCGGCTGCTATGAAACGCCCGGCGGCTTCATCATGCTGCCGGCCCATCGCGCCATCGAATCGCTGACCCTAGACCGTGAACTGGCCCACCTGAAGGACGAGCTGATGCCGCGTTACGCCTCGCTGGTCTACAACGGCTACTGGTGGTCGCCCGAGCGTGTCGCCCTGCAGGGCCTGATCGACGAGTCCCAGGAACACGTCAACGGCAAGGTGTGCGTGAAGCTGTACAAAGGCAACGTCATCGTCGTGGGCCGTGAATCCGCGTCCGACTCGCTCTTTGATGAAAAAGTAGCGACATTCGAGGACGACGCCGGCGCCTACAACCAGAAGGATGCGGAAGGCTTCATCAAGCTCAACGCACTCAGGTTGCGCACAGCGGCCAGCAAGCGGTCCAAGAAGTAGGGTATAAACGCAGTCGCTGCTGCGCTCGGGCTGGCTGGAATAAACTCGTTCAGGTCGCCCCGGGGCCTTGTGCGATTGCTTTGTCGGATGTCGCTTCGCTCATCCGACCTACAATAGATTCCATTCATGGTGTAGGTCGGATAAGACACGCAGTGCCGCCATCCGACATAGCGCTAATCCAATTCTTTTTTCTTAAATTCGCACAGATCGGAAATCACGCAGCTGCCGCAGCGTGGTTTCCG
>Ga0181589_10003597_pt1 | contig 12323 bp, 10 predicted proteins | sample 071ome_25_FD_132444 | JGI IMG/M metagenome (GOLD analysis project Ga0181589, IMG submission 132444) | Coastal salt marsh microbial communities from the Groves Creek Marsh, Skidaway Island, Georgia - 071410BT metaG (megahit assembly) | ecosystem: Environmental > Aquatic > Marine > Intertidal... | reverse complement strand
TGGATCTTCTAAATCTGTCTTGAGTTCATAGAAACCGCTGTAATCTGTCGGTCGGTCGCCAAGGTAGGCCATGCCGTTGCCTGCTCTTGGATCGGCTGGTTTTCTTCACCGCGTACCTTTGGATGTATCAAAGGCCTCCTTGAGGGAAAGGGTGGCAAATTGTTGGGAGTTGACATAAATACCCCACAATTCGCCGTTGATGACAATGCGTATATGATGGGCCTTGAGCGTGGGTTGATAGTCCTTGGAAACGTGGCTGAAGAGGATCTCCCTCATCACGGTCGGGTCGGTGTGCGCATTCAGTAGATTCAGGGTCTTGTATCCTTGAAGGGTCTGTTTGCTGTCTGAGTAATTGATACTGATGTTGAGAGATTTTTTTCTCCCAGGGGCCACCATGCTGGTGGAAGTGTTGCCCCGGTAGCGTACGCCGACTTCTGGAATCGTCCAATCGTCTAACTGAAGGCGTGCCGGTATTTCGACATCGGTGCGGTAAAATGCACTCAGTTCGGCTTCCCAGTCATCGGAATCAAATTCCAGGAAAAGAGTTTTCAGGACGCTGTTGTCATAAAGAGACTTGTCGCCATGATGCTCAACTTTTTCTGGAAGGATTTGCAAACCTGCCTGAGGAGGTGGCTCTGTGCCATTGGTGCGTCGCCGAGGGCCGCGCACCGGTCGAGGATTGGCTCGCAGCTCCTGGCGGGCTGCTGTTCGCTCGTCCTTGTTGAGCCTTCCATCGCCATCCAGGTCAAATTGGCGCGTGAGGGAATCTGGCTCCTCGGGAAGGGCAGGTGAAATGCCGCCGGGTCCAAAACCATTGGGCCCTCCCAATCCGGGCGCCAACGTCGGAGGGGCCTCCTCTCTATTCTCACTCCTTTCCTTGGCGCCGGAACGTTCGGATACAGCTTGAATCATGCTCACCCGCTCCTCAGCCGACAATTTGCCATCACCATCTTTGTCGAACTCCTTAATAAGCTCGGCTTGTTGACCCCATAACGGGAGTGCGGAGGCCAGGAGGATTCCAATTAGTGAGTGGGCCATGCGTGTCACGTGCGTGATAGACGGTAGGTGATGGGAGGATGGGTTGGATGGGTTGGATGGGAGCATGCGCAAGGGGACCATGGTTCTTCTTTCAAGCCGTTGCCTGGACGGGAGCATAGACGGGCAAAACCTTATGGAAGTTACAGAAAACTCCCAGTAATCGATCGCCTTGATTGGCTTCTGGAGACGTTCATGCGAGAAACCATGCGTTTTCTCCCGGTTGGCAACCTTGTTTTAGCAAATGAGCCAGGATCTTTTCCCGAGCACCTTGGGCCCCAACGGCTATCAAGAGACACTCGGGTGGAGTTGGGAGAGCTTTGAGATAAGTGGGGTCACTCACAGAAATGCCATGAAGTCGCTGACCAATTTTTCGGGGGTCCACATCAATAATACAGTCGATCGAACGATCCTGGCTCAAGAGCCAACGTATCCATGGTTTTCCGGTCTGGCCAGCTCCCCAGAATACGACGCGGTTTTGGTTCTTTAGAGGTCCACGGAGAAGATGGTGTCGTTTGCATGCGTCAAAGGAAGAGACCTCATAGCGCTGATCGGTACGGGTGACACGTTTGGGATGATCGCGCCAGAACAAAATGGTTTCGTCCACTTTACCCGTTTTGAGTGAGGAATCCCGGGTGACATTGAGGAAAAAGTCGTAATCTTCGGGGAAGGGGCCTTGAACACATCCTCGCTCGAACCATTTGCGGTGGCCGAACAGCGTGGGGTTGACGATGGGCAGTTCGACAAAGCGCTGGGACATGATGGAGGCATGGTCGTTGAGGCGATTGAGCCAGTCTTGGTAACGCTTCATGCTTTTCACCGGTGTGCCTTCCATATCCACGATCGAGACACCTCCACCGATGAGGCCGCAGCCCTGCTCTTGTAAAAAGCGCCATTGAAGAGAAAGTCGGTTCGGTGTCGCAATGTCATCGGCATCCATTCGAGCCAGCCAAGTGCCTCGTGCTTCACGGACGGCCCGATTGTGAGCATGGGCAACTCCCTGATGGGCCTGCTGGATGATTCGGAGTCTGGAATCCTGGATGCTCTTGGCAACGCAGAAGGTGTCATCGTCTGATCCATCATCTACCACGATGCATTCCAGGTTGGGGTAATCCCCATCAAGAATCGAACGTATGGCTGGTAGGATGGTCGATGCTGCATTGAACGCCGGTAGAAGGACTGAGACGAGAGGTGAAGAAGTCAGATCCAATGCAGGCATGGGGATTCATGGGCAAGAGGCAACCGATCAAAGCGGGGCATCATTGGAATTTTGGAATGTCGGTTTCTGGGAAGCGCTCCTTGATGGTTTGCCTGATCCGCTGAGCATCCTGGGGTTGAAGGAGTCGGCGATGAACGCGTCGATCCACCCCATCCATGAGACACAGCCAATCATCCAAAGAAGGGCGCACAATTCTTTCCCAGGAATCGAAACGCTTTTCGCGGTCGTAGAAGCGCCATTGGTTTCCGACCTTCTTGGCATAGGCCTGTCGACGCCTTCCATCTTCGAACGTTCCTTTCCAGCTGATCTCTCCTTTTGCCATGCAGCAGAAGACCCTAGCCTTGAATCCCCAGAATTCCAACCATGATTCAGTATTTGTCTTTTGACTCAGGATCCCAGTTCAACCAACCTGTTGGTATGAGCGATCAGTGGATCAGGGGCCTATATTGTAAGGGGGTTATGGTGGCAATCATCAGTTGGCTGTGGGGTGCTGGTTGCACTCAGGAAACTCAAAACCAGTGGAGCCGAGCCGTTCAGAATTGGACGGGTACCGATGGTGTGCTTGAAATATACGCAGGAGAAGTCCTGGTAAGAAGGTTCATTCACATCGATAAGCTCAGTACGGCTCAATCCACTCAAGGGACTGTTGTTCAGAGACCCTATCGTTATGGCTATGGTGTTTTGGATGCCAATTTAAATTTCAGCGCAGACGCAGGTGAAAAAAAGGTTTACTTCGAATTCAGTGACTATTCGACCAGCTATGTGTTCTTTGAAAACCCTCAGCCATGAGGGAAGTGAAAAACTTTCTTTCCCAACCCGTTCCAGAGCTTTAACCTCCTCACTTTTGACAAGGATAGACGTCAACGACTGAAGTTTACAACCATATGGGAGCTGAGATTACTGATGCCAAACCGCTGGATGCCCCAGCCTTAAAACCCTTGAAACTGGCCAACCGACTTGCTGGTCGGCCAGAACGACCTCCAACTTATGGAACCACTATTCAGAGTTCCAATGGTCAGGAAGTCGTTCTAGGAGATCCTCGCGCGACCCGAGCTTTGGTGGCGCTCATGAACGTTCATGCCGTCAACGGAGGAGCTGCCTGCCACTGGGGAGGGCCCGCCGCTTTGGCCGAAATCATGTCCGCGGCCCATGGTCTGATATTTGCCCAGCAAGACCGTCCCTGGTATGAAGCTTTTCACTTTGTCAACGATGCGGGACACACGGAAAACGGCGTTTATGCCCTGAGAGCCAATCTTGGGTTTGATCAAATGACCTTCGAGGACTTAAAAGGTTTTCGTTCCATTGAAAGCAAGCTTACCGGGCACGGGGAGTCTCACTTGAATCCCGAGGGTGTTTTGCTCAGCAACGGCCCGCTCAGCTCGGCTGTTGGTCAGAGCCAGGGGCTGGCCATGGCTGACAAAACGGCAGGGAACGACCGTGTCACCCTTTTGGTGCTCTCCGATGGGGCCTCCATGGAAGGGGAAGCCAAGGAGGCGTTTTCCGCTATTCCCGGCCTGGCAGCCAAGGGCAAGGTGAATCCGTTTGTGATGATCCTTTCAGACAATCAAACCAAGCTCTCTGGTCGTATCCCCGATGATTCCTTTGACATGGCTCCCACGTTCAATGCCATGGAAACCTTGGGCTGGCAGGTGATCGACGTTCAGGAAGGCCACGACTTACAAACCGTTTATCGAGCCATTGAACAAGCCATAGCCACGGCTCGCGGAAACGACCATCAACCCGTGTTGGTGCGTGTCAGAACGGTCAAGGGTTACGGTGTGAAGGCCACGGAGGAAAACGCCAGCGGCGGTCATGGTTTTCCTCTCAAAGGTGGGGAAAAAATCATTGAATTCGTGAGTGAAATCTGTGGAGGCGAAGTGCCTGAGGCCTTGATGAACTGGGCCCAGGAATTGCGCAGCCAGTGGGAAGCCCAGGAGGCTGCCAAGGCTGCTGCCAAAGGCACCTCTCCATCGGTCAAGAAGGATAAGATTCAGAGTGGGCTTGCCCAGGCAGCCATTCAGGCAGCTCAGGAAGGGTATCCGGTCTTTTCGGTTTCAAGTGATGTCCAGGGATCGACAGGTATTGCTTCCTTCCAGAAAAGCTTTCCCGATCGTTTTGTCGAAGTGGGAATTGCTGAGTCCAACATGGTCTCTGTTGGAGCCGGTTATGCCAAAATAGGTTTTATTCCGATCGTTGATACTTTTGGGCAATTTGGTGTGACCAAGGGAAACCTTCCTCTCACCATGGCAGCTCTTTCGCAAGCTCCTGTGATTGCCATCTTTTCCCATGTTGGATTTCAGGATGCCGCGGATGGTGCGAGCCATCAGGCAACCACTTATTTTGCGGCCATTAGCTCCATCCCCCACACGGTAGTCATTGCGCCTTCCTGCTCCGGTGAGGCTCATGCCTTGATGCACGCAGCGATCAAGAAGTATGCCGAAGATCGCCAAGCAGGCAGGGATGGCGAATCATATGTGTTTTTTGTGGGGCGGGAAAATTATCCGATCCATTGGATTGATGGCGCCACCTATCCTTGGGGACGTAGCCAGGTGATTCGCGAAGGCGCTGACGTGGTGCTGGTAGGGTGTGGGCCTTTGTTTAGCAAAGCCGTTCAGGCAGGTGAATTGCTCGCAGAGAAGGGCGTCTCGGCAACGGTCATCAGTAATCCGTTCGTCAACCGTGTCGATCTGGAAACGATTACTCCATGGGTAGAAAAAGCACAAGGGCGTGTGGTGACCATCGAAGATCATCAAGTGGTATGCGGCATGGGCGCACAATTGTCTCATGCCCTTTCTACTCAGGGCACTCGCCATCAGGTCACCACCCTTGGTATTGGAGGTGATTTCGGGCAATCCGCCTACATGGCTGAACATTTGTATGAGCGCCACGGCTTGACCGCAAAGGATATGGCAGATGCGGCTCAAAAACTCCTTGATTGACTTCCTCTCAGGGAAGGGTAGGTAAACATTGCGATTCCGATTACATCATTATGCACTTATCTAAAGGTTATTTCATCGGTTTATATCTTGGCACCGTGCTGAGTCTTTGGTCGGCGGATCTAGATTATCCGCCTGAATCTGCTTTCAAACGAGTCGTCCTGGCAGAGAATCCTGACAAGGATCCCAACGGCATCGTCGACCCCATGGAATTGTCGGTTGCCAAGGACGGACGGGTGTTCTTTGCTGAGCGCCGAGGAAAGATCAAGTATTGGAGCCCTGAATCTGGCAAGGTGCACTGGGTTGGGGATGTTCCTGTGTTCACAGGGCTGGAGGATGGTCTGCTGGGTATGACCTTGGATCCCAATTTTACCGATAATGGATGGATTTATCTGTTTCATTCTCCACCGGATCTTGAGGAGAATCACGTTTCACGATTCACGATCGTGGACGACAAATTGGATCTTTCCAGTGTCAAAACCTTGATTCGAATCAAAACCCAGCGCAAGGAGTGCTGCCATTCAGGTGGCTCTCTCAATTTTGATGCGGCGGGTCATCTATATGCTTCCGTTGGGGATAATACCAACCCCTTTGCCTCCGATGGATTCAGCCCAAGTGATGAACAGGAAGGACGCTCTCCTTGGGATGCTCAAAAGAGTTCAGCCAATATGAATGATTTGCGCGGGAAAATCCTGAGAGTGACGCCTTTGGCCGATGGGAGTGTTGCCATTCCTGATGGTAATTTGTTTCCCAAGGATGGGAGTCAGGGTCGCCCGGAAATCTACGTCATGGGCAACCGCAACCCTTACCGTATTTCCATCGATCCGCGCACTGGCTATCTCTACTGGGGAGAAGTCGGTCCAGATGCCGGGAACCTTAACCCAAAGAGAGGGCCAGCCGGTTTTGATGAAATCAATCAAGCGCGTCAGGCGGGGTTTTTTGGGTGGCCTTATTTCATTGCCAATAACAAAGCTTACGTGCGCTACGATTTTGGTGGCAAGGAATCCTTGGAGCCCTGGGACGCTGCCCAGCCTGTGAATCTGTCCCCCAACAACTCAGGTGGGAAGAATCTGCCCGCTGCCCAATCCGCTTTCATCTACTACCCACATTCTCTATCGGCACGCTTCCCGGCGGTAAATGCTGGCGGGGGGCGCACGGCGATGGCGGGTCCGGTGTATTATTACGACGAGGAACAGACATCGCCCCATCGCCTGCCATCTGTCTACGACCACCACCTGTTTATCTACGAGTGGTCTCGCAATTGGATTATTGCCGTTCGATTGGACGAAGATGAAAAAATTGCCAATCCGCGAAAAGATCTTCACCGTTTTCTTCCGGGCATGACTTTCAAGCGCCCCATGGACATGGAGTTGGGCCCGGATGGTTGTCTTTATCTCATCCAGTGGGGAACCCAATGGGGGGATAATAACGATACACAACTGATCCGCCTGGAGTTTCACGGCAACGCCAACGCTGGCTAGTCCCTGCTACCGCTTTTTCATGGCGCAGGGTTTCGATCATTTGCTCGACGCTACCATTACTCACCTAGAGGCGTTGAAGGCAGAGGGTGCGCGCAGCGTACCCTTCTCCAACGAAAGTGTTCAGACCCTGCGCGAAATGCTGCAGGAACAGCGAGAACGTGCTGAACCAGCCCACTCTAACCGGCCATTTGTTCAAAAGCCCATACCGCGTGAAACCCTTTCGCGTAAAGAGAGCTCGGTTGTTACTGATGCAGGCAAAGCCCAGGCTGCTGATTTGGTGGGTACAGTCGCCGATTGGCCGAAGCTGAATGCGGAAGAAAAATTAACAGCCATGCGAGAGTTGGCGTCTCGGGCAGGCGCTTGCACAATGTGTTCTCACCTCGTTAAGAGTCGTTCGCAGGTCGTTTTTGGAGTCGGGTCTCTGGATGCGGAAATCATGTATATCGGGGAAGCTCCCGGACTGGATGAAGATCGACAAGGAGAGCCGTTTGTTGGAAAAGCGGGCCAATTGTTGACCAAAATTATCCAGACGATGGGCTTGAGCCGTGAAAAGGTCTACATTGCCAATGTGCTCAAATGCCGGCCAGATACACCCGGACAAACGTATGGAAATCGCAAGCCCACTCCACTGGAAATGCAGACTTGTTGGCCGTATTTGCTGGAGCAAATCAAATGCATTCGCCCCAAAGTCATCGTGGCCCTTGGGAGTACGGCCGTGGAAGGTCTGCTAGGGAAAAAAACAGTGGGGATCACGCGTCTACGCGGAAAGTTCGACGACTTCAGGGGTATCCCCCTGATGCCGACCTACCATCCCTCCTATGTGCTGCGAAATCCAGCCAATCGAATCAAGCGGCAAATATGGGAAGACATGCTTTCTGTGATGCGGCTGCTCCATCATCCTGTCACATCACAGCAGGAGAATTACTTTACATCTTAATTTCTGACACTCATGGCACGTATCCGTTCTCTTAGAGCTTCGCAACTCATGCATTCATGTTCCGCCAAGGAACTCCCTTTTCGAACGACGGATGAGCTCAAGCCGATCAAGGGTTTGGTGGGGCAGTCTCAGGCGACCGAAGCGCTTCAGTTCGGGGTCGATATTCATTCAGAAGGTTACAATTTATTTGTCCTTGGGCCTGCCGGCTATGGCCGTCATTCAGGGGTGAAAGACTACTTGGATACCTTTGCGAAGAAAAAGCCGGTTCCTCCCGATCTGTGTTACGTCAACCATTTCAAGGATACCTACAAACCGTGCTTGCTGAAGCTGCCCGCTGGGATGGGGCATCGACTGGTTGAGGCGATGGATCGGCTGGTGGAGGATTTTCGCAACAGCGTGCCTGCTGCTTTTGAGAATGATAAGTATCGGATGCGACGCCAGGAGATTGAACACGAAGTCGCCGAGCAGCAGGACAAGGCGTTGGAAGCGATCAAGCAGCGAGCCAAAAAACGTCATATTAATTTGATTCAAACTCCCAGTGGGATCGCGTTGTCTCCCACCAAGAATGGGGAAATTCTGGATCAGGATGCCTTTCGGAAACTCCCGGAAAAGGAGCGCAAGAAGATTCAGCGCGACATGGTCGTATTGCAGGCTGATATCGAGAAAATCATCCATCAAGTGCCCCGTATTCGGCGGGCGATTCAGCGTAAAGTCAAAGACCTCAACCAAAGTGTCACTCGAGCCGCGGTCATCGGTTTGGTGGAGGATGTTAAGAGTGCCTTTCAGGACCAGCCTGCGGTTCTGGATTATCTGAACCGAGTCTTGGAAGATGTGGTGGAATATGCCGAGGAGTTGTTTCTTACCAAGGAAGCATCCGGTGGGGTTCCAGGGGGAGGGCAGGTGGACGAGTCTCCAGCTTTCAACCTGACGCGTTATCGGGTCAATCTTCTGGTCGATCATCGTTCATCCAAGGGGTGCCCCGTGTTGTATGAGGACAATCCTTGCTACAATAATCTTCTGGGGAGAGTGGAGCACCTTTCCCATATGGGGACCTTGCTGACCGATTTTACTCTGATCAAACCGGGGATGCTGCACCAAGCCAACGGGGGCTATCTGGTGATCGACGCGATGCAACTATTGCAGCAGCCTTTTGCCTGGGATTCTCTCAAGCGGTGCCTGCGATCGCGTGAAATTCGGATTGAGTCCTTGGGGCAGTCTCTGAGTCTGGTCAGTACGGTATCCCTGGAGCCTGAGCCCATACCGTTGGATATCAAAATCGTTTTGGTGGGTGATCGTATGCTCTATTACCTGCTTCATGATCTGGACCCAGAGTTTTCAAAGTTTTTCAAGGTGGCTGTCGATTTTTCCGATCAGATGGATCGTACGCCCAAAAACATCGGACTCTACGCGCGTCTCATTGCTACCCTGATTCGGAAAAAGGAGTTGCTGGCCTTTGATCGATCTGCGGTTGGCCGGGTGGTGGAAGAGAGTTCCAGAATGGTGGAGGATGCAGAAAAATTAAGCATGGAAATTCGGTGTATCGCTGATTTGCTGCAGGAGTCGCATCATTGGGCCAAAAGCAAGGGTTCGAGATTGGTCCGCGCCAGCCATGTGGATCAGGCCATAGCCCATCAGCAGCGCCGTCTGGGACGCGTTCCAGATCGTTGGCGAGAGGAGACGCTCCGCGGATCTTTCCACATCGCCACCACTGGCACCTGTATTGGGCAGATCAATGGTCTCTCGGTCATTCAGCTTGGGGGGCATGCTTTTGGGCATCCTGGTCGCATCACAGCCCAAGTGCGCATGGGAGGAGGTGAAGTGGTGGATATTGAGCGTGAGGTGGATCTCGGAGGCCCCTTGCATTCCAAGGGGATGATGATTCTTTCGGGTTATCTCATGGGGCAATATGTTCCCGATCAGCCTCTCTCTCTGGCTGCAAGTATTGTTTTTGAGCAATCCTATCATGGAGTGGATGGGGACAGCGCTTCTTCTGCCGAACTTTATGCCTTGCTATCAGCCCTTGCTCAGGTGCCCATACGACAATCCCTTGCCGTCACCGGTGCACTAAGTCAGCTCGGAGAGGTCCAGGCTATTGGTGGCGTCAATGAGAAGATTGAGGGTTTCTTTGACCTCTGCGATGCGAGGGGTCTGACAGGCGAACAAGGGGTGTTGATTCCTGAAAGTAACGTGAAAAATCTCATGTTGCGGGCATCGGTCGTCGATGCCGTGCGTCAGGGAAAATTCCACATCTACCCGATTCAGAATGTCCATCAGGGCATCGAGTGCCTGACGGGCCTGCGCGCTGGCCAGCGGGGTGCCAATGGAAGGTTTCCCAAAAACACCCTTAACGGACTGGTGGAACAGCGGTTGATTGATTTTGCGGAAAAGTCTCGATCGTTTCATGCCAATGATGGGAAGGAGGACAAAAAATGAGTCTCGAACGATTCCTGCTGGTCGCTCTGGACACCTCTTCCCAAAGCCTTGCGGCGCTGGAAATGGCGATGGAATGTGCCACCATGGGTAGCTACGGTCTCAAGGGGATCTATGTGGAGGAATCTCATCTTTCCCAAGCCAGTGCGGCTTCGGTCTCCCTTGAGGTGGAACTTTCAACGACTCACAGTCGTCCTTTCTCCGGTGAGCGACTTGAGAGCGTGCATCGCGCTCAGTCAGCGCATGCACGGCAAGCTCTTGAAATGGCCGCTGATCGGCGGCGCATCGAATGGGAGTTTGATGTGATTGCTGGCGATGCAGCGCAGGTCATCCAGGCCGAAGGCGCTGGAGCGGACATGATCCTGATGGGCGATCGCAGTGCTAATTGGTCCAATCAACCAGGCTTCGGTAAAACTTCCTGGCATTTGATGACTCGGCATAAGCGGAGTTTGTTCATTGCCAGAAAAGCCAAGTCGCTGGTGTTTCCCCTGACCGTTGTTTGCCAAGGCTTTGAATCAAGCAAGGATGTGATTGAGCATGCCTTTCTTTTGGGGCAAATGTGTCATCACTATGTTCATGTAGTCTATCTGCCGGGGAAACATCCGGACGAGGAGATGGCTTTACGCCATTGGCTCACACAGATTAGCGAAGCCAAGGGGGTAATTTTTAGAGTGCATGTGATTTCTCCAGTCAGCCGAATGCATTTGGTGGGTTTTCTCGAGGCCTTCAAACCAGGCACCCTCATCCTTCCTGACTTGGCCTGGTTCCGGCAAAAAATGTTTCTCAAATCGGTTCAGCACTTGGACAGTTCCATTTTGTTTTTCCGTCCTCAACGCGGGGAGGAATCCAGCTCACCTAGAGAGCAAGCCCCGATGGCCACGACAACCCATCAAGAGGCTTAACGATGGCGCTTTGGGCTCAATAAGCTTTGCCCTGGTCGTGATTTGGGGCTAACTTATTGTCGTAATGTATCCCGGTTCCAAGCCTCTCAATATATTACGTCATCACAAGCACACATGCCTTGTCTGGTCTTTGGTATGCGTCATTTGTTTTCACGTTTCCATCCTGGGTGGTGAAGCGTCCAGTGAATCCTCTCTCACTTACGAGCGAGATATCCGACCCATCTTCAAGGCCATGTGTTTCCACTGTCACGGCGAGGACGATCACAGGGAAGGGGGGCTGGATCTTAGGTTGGTCAGACTCATGAAAGTAGGAGGCGACGAGGGTCCAGCCATCGTGCCTGGAAGTGCCGATACAAGCCTTTTGTGGCAGCGCATTTCCGATGATGAAATGCCCGAGGGCGAGACGAAACTCACACCTGCCGAAAAATCCGCGATCCATGATTGGATCAACGCTGGGGCTGTCACAGCTCGACCTGAGCCTGACAATGTTGAAGATGCCAGGTTTACGGAGGAAGAAGTCAACCATTGGTCGTTCAAGAAACTTGCCCATCAGCCGGTTCCCGAAAGGGTGGAAGGGTTTGCATCCGATAGCCCTATCGATTCCTTCATCCATGAAAAACTGACCGACTATCAACTCACTCCGGCCCAGATGGCAGACCGTGCGACGCTGATAAGGCGTTTAAGTTTTGATTTGCGTGGCCTGCCTCCGTCGGAAGAGGAACTCCGCGCTTTCACTGAGGACACCCGACAGGACCCTTGGTCACCTTTGGTAGATCAAATGCTTGCCTCTCCTCATTTTGGGGAACGTTGGGGGCGGCACTGGCTGGATCTTGCGGGTTTTGCTGAAAGTGATGGCGGCTCTCTGAATGATCCGGAAAGACCCTATGCATGGCGCTATCGCGACTATGTCGTGGAGAGCCTCAATGCCAATCTGCCCATCGATCGGTTTTTCCAGGAGCAACTCGCCGGAGATGAAATGATTCAGGGATCGGTAGATCCTGTGAATGCCGCGCATCAAAGGTTACTTTCGGCTACTGGCTTTCTAATGATGGCACCCGATGCCACGCGCGTTTCCAATACTTTGGAAGATCGCAACAATGCGGCTGCCGAAGTGGTCAAGGTCGTGAGTTCTTCCATGCTGGGTTTAACAGTGGGTTGCGCACAGTGCCATGACCACAAATATGACCCTATTGGAATCGATGATTACTATCGTTTTCGAGCGGTTTTTGACCCGATCCTCCCTTTGGAATCCTGGAAAACCCACGATCGTCGACTGTTCGATTTTACCCCAGCCACTGTTCGCTCACGCATTGAGGCCATTGAGGCCGAGGCTAAGGCTCTGGAGGATACCATCAAGGGTAGACGCGATGAAGTGGCCTTACG
>Ga0181589_10003595_pt1 | contig 12327 bp, 9 predicted proteins | sample 071ome_25_FD_132444 | JGI IMG/M metagenome (GOLD analysis project Ga0181589, IMG submission 132444) | Coastal salt marsh microbial communities from the Groves Creek Marsh, Skidaway Island, Georgia - 071410BT metaG (megahit assembly) | ecosystem: Environmental > Aquatic > Marine > Intertidal zone... | reverse complement strand
TTCCTCGACGATTACGTTGTATTTCCGCGCGGCAGCCCGGAGGGCGAAAAGCCGTTCTTCGCAGTTCTCCAGCCTGGCCGGGTCTGGCTGCGAATCGTGCATGAGCGACTGAAGGGCGGCCATGGCCTCATTGACATTGTCGCTGGCGACCTCGAGCCCCGCCAGAATCGGATCGAGGCGTTGCCCGGCATCCGTCGCCTGTCTTGTCAGAATGCGAATGGCGGCGGCAAGCCGGCTGTCGACCCCGTCCCGCCCCGTCAGCGACTTTTCCGCCGATGCCAGTGCCTCTACCAGCTTTTCGCTATGCATCAGCAGCGTGCGCGAATCGGCGAGAGCCTGCTCCTCGCCTTGCTGGGGATTGAGCGTTGCAAGCTCCTCGGCCGCATGGCGGAGATAGTCTTCTTCCTGACGGGCGGCTTCTATCTCCTCGCAGGCCGCGCTGTACGCTGCTTCCGCGTCGCGCCATTCCCGCCATAATCCGGCGACCTCGGTTCGATCGCTCGCGAGGCCCGCGAAATCGTCGAGTGCGGTGCGGTGCGTACTCTCGTCCATCAGCCCCTGGCTGGCGAACTGGCCTTCGATCTCGACCAGAAGGTCTCCGATCTGCCGCAGAAGCTGAACGCCGACAGGCTGATCGTTCACAAACGCCCGGCTTCGGCCGCTGGCATCGACGGAACGGCGTAGAAGGAGCGGTTCCCCCTGTTCAGGCGGAATGAGGGCGTGTTCCTCCATCAGCGAAGCGAGCCTGTCATTGCCGTCGATGGAAAAGGCGGCTGCGATGGTCGCTCGGGGCGGCGCTTCCCTGTCGTCTCCGTTATCGCGGGTTCGCACGAGCGACGCGCTTGCCCGCATGCCGAGCGCGAGACCGAGAGAGTCGAGAAGGATGGATTTACCGGCGCCTGTCTCGCCGGTCAGAACGCATAACCCTTCGCCAAAGGCAATGTCGACCGAATCGATCAGGACAACATCGCCAATGGATAGCGAGAGCAGCATGTTGGGTTAGAAAACCCAGTTCCAGGCGCGTCGGAAAAACCCCGGTCTTTCTTTCGGTTTGCGGATGTCGTCGCCCGTCATCAGGGCGTAGGAATCCACATACCACTCGCTGCCGGGATAGTTATGTCCGAGCACTGCCGCGGCCTTCTTGGCCTCTTCCGACATTCCCAGAGATGCATAGGCCTCCGCCAGACGGTGAAGCGCTTCAGGGACATGGCTGGTGGTCTCAAAATTGTCGACCACGACGCGAAAACGGTTAATTGCGGCGAGAATCTCTCCCCGGCGCAGATAGTACCGTCCCACCGTCATCTCCTTGCCGGCCAGATGGTCCTGCGTCAGGTCGAGCTTGAGCTTCGCGTCGCGGGCGTATTTGGTTTCCGGAAACCGTCGGATGACGTCCCGGAGCGCCGTCATCGCCTGGTTGGTGACGCCCTGATCGCGCTGTACGTCTGATATCTGCTCGTAGAAGCTCAGCGCCTTGAGGTAATAGGCGTAGGCAATGTCGCGGTTTCCGGGGTGGAGCTGGATATACCGGTTGAGGGCGATGATCGCGTCGTCATACTTGCTGTTTTCGAAATGCGAGTAGGCGGCCATGAGCTGGGCCTTGGTGGACCATACCGAGTACGGGTGCTGGCGTTCAACTTCCTCGAATGCGGACGCGGCTTCCTCGTATCGCCGGTTTTCCATAGCGCTGACGCCGGAATTATAGAGATCGTTTACCGGTTTCTCGACGTAGGGCGCTTCCTTTTCCGAACCGGAACAGGCGGCGACGGCGAAGAGAATACCCGCAAGGGAGCATAACCTGGCCAGAGTAAGTCGGTATCGTTTCATGCCGCGGTATCTGAAATCAGCGTCAATCCTGCGCAATCGCGCTACGCAAGCTGTATACCACGGTCGGTTCGCAGGACGCCAGATTCGGCTTCCGGGGATTGCGAGGTGCGACGACGCCCGTGGCTGCCTGCATTATAGGCACAGAAAATGGAGAGTGGGTGCGGAACGAGGTCAGGCGATGGCCAGTTCCAGCGCGTCCGCGCGATGCGATGTGCCGGGGACGACGGCGTCGGTCATCTCGACATAGGACCAGGCGGTTTCGTCTTCGAGAAGGGCAAAGAGAAATTTATTGTTGAGGGCGTGCCCGGAACGCGAGGCGACAATCTGTCCGATAATGGGTGCGCCCGCCAGATACAGGTCGCCGACGCAGTCGAGGATTTTGTGGCGGACGAATTCGTCCTCGTAGCGAAGCCCGTCGCCGTTGAGGACCTTGTCGCCGCTGATGACGACTGCGTTGTCAAGCGAGCCGCCACGGGCGAGACCCGCGGCGCGAAGCGCGTCGACCTCATGGGCGAAGCCGAACGTACGCGCGCGCGCGACATCGGATTTGAAGGCGCCGTTGACGAGACAAATGTTCAGGTGCTGGCGTGCGACTACCGAATCTTCGAAATCGATCTCGAAAGACACAGAAAAGACGCCGTCGGGCGAGCCCGTGATCGACTTGCGCCCATCGCCGACCGTAACCGGTTTGTCGATTCGAATGGCGCGGCGCGGCGCGGCCTGTTCAGTCAGGCCCGCGCATTCAATGAGAAACACAAAAGGTTGCGAACTGCCGTCCATGACCGGGACTTCAGGGCCGTCGATCTCAATGACCGCGTTGTCGACCCCGCAACCGGCAAGCGCCGCCATAAGATGTTCGACCGTGCCGATCTGCGCGCCCGCTTCATTTCCAAGCGTCGTCGCCATCCGGGTGTCGACTACATTCTTCCAGTGCGCTGCGACAATTCCATCGTCGCCGGGCAAGTCCGTCCTGCGAAATACAATCCCGGCATTCGCCTCCGCGGGGCAAAGGGTCATGGACACCTTGCGCCCGGAGTGAAGACCGATGCCGGTGCAGCCGATCGAAGATTTCAGGGTTTTCTGGCGGATTGTGTTCAGGTCTGAACGGCTGTCGGGGGAAATCGCCTTACGCTGATCGTTTGACTTTGACACGCTGTTTAATCCCCCTACCGAACCGCCATACAAACGGCAATTCGTACTCCTGAAATCACACTCGGTTGCGCCTGTGTTTCGACACTTTTGCTTCGACACTTCTCGTCTCGGCAAGCCGGAGGCGCAAGCCCTCAAAAGAAAACTACGGGAGGTGTTTACCAAACCCTCCCGTAGTTCCCAAATCAACAATTGTTACAGAATGTTACGTCTGCAACATGGTGAAGAAGACCCTTCGGTCAGTTCGCCTGTCGGCGGAGAAAAGCCGGAATATCCAGCAGGTCTTCTTCGCTCTGCGAACTGGGAAGACGATCCTGGGGGTCGACGCCGCTAAGGCGTGGCTGCGCGTTCTCCTGCGCAGGCCGGGCCTGTGCGACAACGGCCGGTTTGGCCGGCGAGGTCTTCTTCGACTCGCTGGTTGAGGGCGCATGCTCGGCCCGCAGCTCCGGCCCAGACACCGGCCCAGACACCGGCCCAGACACCGGCCCAGACACTGGCTCTGGCCTTGCTTCTGGTACCGGTGCCGGTTGGGGGGGCGGTTCCGGTGCTTTTGTAGCCTCTACCGCCGGATTCTCCTTGCCGGGTCCTGAAAGTCCCCTGTCTTCCTTGCCGGGGCTATCCTTTCGGCCCCATCCAGCGCCTGTCATGCGCTGGAACAGGCTGACAGGGCGCTTCTTCTCCGGCGCCGACGAGGGGTTAAGCATGTCCGCTTCCCTGAATGGGTCGGTCGATGACATGGCTGCTCCCGCTGTTTCCGGCGCCTTGGCCGGTTCCGGCGGGATGAACGGTTTGGCCTCGGAAGACGGTTCGGGGATCTTGATCTCGTCGTCTTTTGCGTCTTCCGCCGGCGCCTTTGTGGTGTCGATCTCGGAGAGGACGGCAGCAAGGGCTTCCTCTTCGCGTTTCCAGACCTCATCGGCGCCCATTTTACTCATTGCCCTTGCATCGGGCTCGGGCAGTTCCAGACTACCCGTTTCCGGGTCGTGTTCCGTCTCTTCCGCCAGTTCCGGCTCGGGCATCTTTAGCGCCGCCGCGGCGGAAGAACCGGTTACGGTCGCGGCCGGTAAAGTGACGTGCGCCGCCGGTTTCGGCGCCGAGTCGATGGCGATGGCCGGCGTGGCGTCCCTTGCGGGTTCAGGAATCCAGGCCTCTGCGGGGACCGGTTTCGGCGCCGCGTCGTCGCTCAGGACCCGCAGAACGGGGCGGGGCTGCGCGCCAGCCTCGATATCGATGCCGGTGGCGACGACAGATACCCTGATCTTGCCTTCGAGGGTCGGATCGAGCGCCGAACCGAAAATGATGTTGGCATCCGGGTCGACTTCCTCTCCGATCCGGTTGGCCGCCTCGTCGACCTCGAAGAGGGTCATGTCCGGGCCGCCGGTGATGTTGATTAGCACGCCCCGCGCGCCTTTCATCGAAACGTCGTCGAGAAGCGGGTTGGAAATCGCCGCCTCGGCCGCCAGCCGGGCGCGTTCTTCGCCATCCGCTTCGCCGGTGCCCATCATGGCTTTGCCCATTTCTGACATTACGCTGCGAATATCGGCGAAATCGAGGTTGATGAGGCCCGGAACCACCATCAGGTCCGTGACGCCCCGGACGCCGCAATGAAGGACATCGTCGGCCATCGCAAACGCATCGGCGAAGGTGGTCTTTTCGTTGGCGATCCGGAACAAATTCTGGTTGGGGATCACAATCAGCGTATCGACGAACTGCTGCATCTCCTCGATGCCGGCATCCGCGATCCGCATCCGGTTCGCGCCTTCGAACTGGAACGGCTTGGTGACGACGCCGACCGTCAGCATGCCCTGTTCGCGGGCCATCCGGGCAATGACCGGCGCGGCTCCGGTACCGGTGCCTCCGCCCATGCCGGCGGCAATGAACACCATATGCGAACCGGCCAGGTGCTGGTTGATGTCGTCGATAGCTTCCTCGGCGGCTGCGCGGCCCATATCCGGTCGGGAGCCGGCGCCGAGACCATGGGTTATGGCTCGTCCGAGCTGTACCCGACGGTCGGCCAGAGACTGGGCAAGCGCCTGCGCGTCGGTGTTTCCGACGACGAATTCCACGCCTTCGAGCTGCTTGCTGATCATATTGTTGACCGCGTTGCCGCCGGCGCCGCCCACGCCGACAACCGTGATCCTTGGTTTAAGCTGTTCTTCCTTATCGGGTGCAGAAAAATTAATCGTCATGGCTAGCCTCCTTACGCTAAAGGGAAGTTAATTCCGCACCGCGGGCGCCCGCGGCACTTCGGTGGGGGGTGGTGTGAAAACTGGATTGCGCCGGAACATCAGAAATTCTCCCGGAACCACTGACCGATACGCCCAAGGCCGGCAGGCATATGCGCCGGCAGCGATGCGACAGGGTCGAGCGCCTCTGCCTGTTTCTCGACGGCGAACCGCAGGAGACCGACGCTGGTGGCGAAAGCCGGGCCCGTATTGGCTTCGGCGATGCCTGCGATCTTCATGGGTTTGCCCATGCGGACCTGTTTTTCGAGCACCTGCGATGCAAGTTCGCGCGCGCCGTGCAGCTGGCTGGCGCCGCCTGTCAGGACGAGCCGGCGACCCGCCAGTCGGTCGACGCCGGCAACCTCCATACGGCTCCGGACCAGCTCGAAGGTTTCCTCGATTCTCGGGCGAATGATTCCGTTGAGGAGAGAACGCGGTACATGGTTGGGCTGAGTCGCATTTTCTTCTCCGATCAGCGGAACGTCGATCAACTCGCGCTCGTCGGAAGGGGAGGGTATTGCGCTTCCGTACAGTGTCTTCATCCGCTCAGCCTGGGCCAGCGGAGTCGACAGTCCGCGCGCGATATCGCTCGTCACATGCGCGCCGCCTACCGGAATCGAGTCCGTGTGAACGATTTCGCCGTCATAGAAAACCGCGATGGTGGTTGTTCCGCCGCCCATATCGACGAGGGTTACGCCGAGATCGATCTCATCCTCCACCAGGCAGGACAGCCCTGACGCGTATGGCGCCGCGACTGCCGACTCGATCTCGAGATGGCATCGCTGGATACAGTTGGCGAGATTGCGAAGCGTGGCGCTGCGCGCCGTAATCATGTGCATGGTGACGGACATGCGGTCGGCGAACATGCCGCGCGGATCCTGGATTCGTTTGGTGTCGTCGATCGCATAGCCGACAGGGATGCAATGCAGCATGTCCCGGTCGGGCTCGATCTCCAGGGCGTTCGCCTGGCTCGACGCCCGCAGAAGGTCGCTTTCGATGACTTCGCGGCCCGCGATGGGAACCTCCACGGTATAGGTACGGGAGGCGAGGTCGCCGCCGGAAATGTTGATAACGACGCGTTCGATTCTCTCGCCGCAGCGCTCCTCCGCGGCGCTGACTGCCGTCAGAATCGCGGTCTGCGCCGCGTCCATATCGATAACCGCGCCGCCCCGAATGCCCCGGGCTGCGTGATGGCCGATGCCTGCGATGCGAACCGGCTCGTTCGGCTGTGCGTGGCCGATCAGGCAACAGATCTTCGTGGTTCCGATGTCGAGGGCTGCGATCAGCCCGCTTCTGGTCTTTGTCACAGCTCCTCCCTTTCTGCCGCGGCGTTTGGCGTTGCGGCCGTCATGTGTTTTTCCCCTTGTGAAGCAGAATCTGCGCGCCGAGCGCTCCCGGCTTGATGATCATCCTGTCGGGCAACCGCATATCGATCAGCTTGATGTCGCGCGCGAGCAGCTTTTTCCGGCGGTCCGCCTTTGCGAGGCGGGCCCAGGCGAGATGCGGGTCCGCCTCCGGAAGGAAAACCTTCACGCCGTTGGAGAAGGACAGCGTCCAGCGGCGATTGCCAATCCGTGCCGCGGCGGAAACCTGTTTCGCCAGAGCAGGCTCCGCCGAGAGCATGGCGAAAAGCGTGGCGGCGTTTGCCGGTGCGTCCTTCCCGACCAGTATGATCAGGTCGCGGAATTTCCGAAGGTCGGCGTCTCTGATGACTTTTCCCGAGCGGTCGATGAGCATGAGCTTGCCGCGCCGTTGCCATAGCGCCATGGGATGTCGCTCCGTCAGGCGAATACGGACGGTGTCGGGGAGACGGCGTTCCACGCTGGCGTCGGCGATCCAGGGATTCGCGATCAGGCGTTCCCTCACCGAGGAGAGCGAAACGCCCAGAATCGGCATGCCGCGTTTGAGATCGACCGCGCGGACGACGTCGCGCCGGTTTGCGAAGTGGCGTCCTTCGAGAAGCACCTCGTCGATGGTCAGCCCTGCGTCCGCGCTCGCTTCGACCAGGGTCTGCCAGACAGCGGATCCAGACCTCTCGACCGCTCCCGACTTCCATAGCCATACGGGTCCGCCGACGACAATTGCGATCCCTGCAATCCCGGCTGCGGCGCACAAGGCGGGCTTCCGCCAACGCGGCGGGGCTGGCTTGCGGACTGCTTTCCTCTTCCTCGCGCCTTTTGCCCTGATGAGCGGGGAGACGGATTTCGCGAACTTGTCGATCAGCTGTCGCATGACGCGTTCTCCACCATCCAGGCCACCATGTCGCCGAAATCGATACCGGCATATGCGGCCTGCTCGGGGGCAAGCGACAGCGGCGTCAGACCCGGCTGCGTGTTGATTTCCAGCAGATAGAGCGAGCCTGGTTCACCCGCTGTATCGTCGTATCTGAAGTCGGCCCGGCTGACGCCACGGCAGCCCAGCGTCCTGTGCGCGGTCTCGGCATGTTCCAGCGCGGCGCTGTAGACCGATTCCGGTATCGGTGCCGGAATAAGGTGATCCGTCATCCCGTCGGTATATTTCGCGTCGTAATCGTAAAAGCCCTGCTTGGGGCGCAGTTCGGTGACAGCAAGCGGCCGGTCTCCCATGACCGCGACGGTGATTTCCCGTCCGGGCACATAGCGTTCGACCATGACGCGGTCTCCAAACGGCCAGTCTTCATCGCCAAAGGCCGGTTTGTCCCTGCTTTCCCGCACGATGCGAACGCCGACGCTCGAGCCTTCGTTCAGCGGCTTGATGACGTAGGGCAGCGACATGACGTCGCCGCCAAGAATTTCGTCCCGCGTTGCGATGACATGCTCGGTGCAGGGGATACCGGCTTCGACGAACAGGCGCTTGGCCATCGGCTTGTCCATCGCCAGCGCGGACGCGAGGACGCCGGAATGGGTGTATCGAAGACCGGCGAGTTCAAGAACGCCCTGAATGCAGCCGTCTTCGCCGTAGCGGCCGTGAAGCGCGTTGAATACGACATCGGGACGGTCGTTCAGCGCGCCGATCAGGGCGGCGACATCGCCCGAATAATCGATCGGCCTTGCATCGAAGCCGCGTTCGCGGAGCGCTTCTACCACGGCGTTGCCCGAAACGAGCGATACCTCGCGCTCGTTGGAGGTGCCGCCCATCAGAACGGCTACGGAGCGCGCATCGGTCATGAAGCCCTCCCTTCCGTGGGGCGTCCCGATACGCCGATACGCCGGATTTCCCATTCGAGTTCGACGCCGGTCGTTTCCTTCACCCGGCGACGCACATCCTCGCCCAGCCCTTCGAGATCGTCGGCGGTCGCTTCGCCGGTATTGATCAGGAAATTGCAGTGCTGGTTTGATACCTGCGCCCCACCGCGCGTGAGGCCCCGGCATCCGGCGGCGTCTATCAGTTCCCAGGCCTTCGCATTGGGCGGGTTTTTGAAAGTGCTGCCGCCGGTGCGGGTGCGGATCGGCTGGCTGTCTTCGCGACTTGCCGCGATCTGCTCCATCCGTGCGGTGACGGCGTCTTTGTCATTGTGAGTGGCCTGCAGCCGGGCTGACAGGAAAATCCAGTCCTGCGGCGCAGCGCTGTGACGATAGCTGTATTCGAATGAGGCCAGAGGTACGTCGTGGAGTGCTCCCTGACGGTCGACCGCGGTCGCGTCGATCAGGACATCCTGAATTTCCCGGCCATAGGCGCCGGCGTTCATCCGTATGGCGCCGCCTATGGTGCCCGGAATGCCGCTCAGAAATTCGAGCCCGCCGAGCCCGGCGTCGCGCGCTGCGCGGGAAACGGTCACGTCTACCGAGCCGCCAGCGGCGGTGACGATGTCGTTTTCGATGGCAATTCCGGCGAACGCGCGACCCAGCCGGATGGTGATGCCGGGAATGCCGCCATCTCGAACAAGCAGGTTCGACCCGACGCCGATGATGGTGACGGGGATGTCGTCCGACAGGGCGGTAAGGAACGATGCCAGGTCGTCGCTGTCCGCCGGTTCGAAGAGTATTTCCGCAGGGCCGCCCACCCGAAACCAGGTAAAGCGTGCGATCTGCGCGTCAGGCGTAAGTGTGCCGCGCACCGGCGGAATCCGGCCGATCAGAGCGTCGCGGCCCATGGCGTCGTAGCGGGGCGCGGGCATCACGATGCCGCCTCCTTTTTCTCTTCTGAATCCGGATCCAGGAGCGATTCAAGAGCCTGAGGAAGTGAGGCAGCCCATTGCGTAATGTTGCCTGCGCCGAGGCAGATGACCATATCGCCCGGCCCGGCTGTTTCCGCGATCAGGGAAGGCAGACTGTCGGCGTCTTCGAGCGGAATCGCCCGGCGATGACCATGGGCGCGCAGCCCGTCGACGAGAGCATCCCGGTTGAAGCCCTCGATCGGCTCTTCTCCCGCCGGGTACACGTCTGCCACGACGACGATGTCGGCATCGTTGAAACAGGTGCAGAACTCTTCGAACAGGTCCCGCAGCCGCGTGAAGCGATGCGGCTGGACCACGGCGATGACGCGCTTTTCGGTGCTGGATCTCGCGGCGCCCAGCACGGCGGCGATCTCGACGGGATGATGGCCGTAATCGTCGATGACCGTGATGTCGTGCGCCGTTCCCGTGACCGTGAAGCGGCGCTTGACGCCCGAGAAGGAAGCAAGGCCGTTGCGGATGACATCGCGAGAGAAACCCATCTCCTGAGCGATGGAGACGGCGGCCAGCGCATTCTGGACGTTGTGCCGGCCGGCCATCGGCAGGGCGACATCCTCGATTCGCGTTCCCGCCAGCGGCGAGCGCCCGGCGAAGGCGACATCGAAACGGCTGACGCCGGTCTCGATCCGGATATTTTCAGCCCTTATGTCCGCCTGGGGCGACATGCCGTAGGTGAGAATGCGCCGGTCAGCCACCTGGGGAATCAGGGCCTGCACTTCGGGGTGATCGATGCAAAGGACCGCAAAACCGTAAAACGGAATATTGGCAACGAAGGAGACAAAGGCCTTTCGCAACTCGTCGAACGATCCATAAAAATCGAGATGTTCGGGGTCGATATTGGTGACCACCGCGATGGTTGCCGGCAGCTTGACGAAAGTGCCGTCCGATTCGTCGGCTTCGACGACGATCCATTCGCCGTCGCCCAGACGCGCATTGGTGCCGTATGCGTTGATGATGCCGCCATTGATGACGGTCGGGTCGATCCCGGCGGCGTCCAGCATGGCCGAGATGAGGGTCGTGGTCGTGGTCTTTCCGTGCGTACCGCCCACCGCGATGGCCCATTTGAGCCGCATAAGCTCGGCCAGCATCTCCGCCCGCCGGACGATGGGGATCAGCCGTTCGCGCGCCGCGACAAGTTCCGGATTGTCGGGCCGGATGGCGGAGGAAACGACGACGACCGCCGCTTCGTCCAGATTCTCCGCTTTCTGGCCGACATGAACCGTGATGCCGAGACCGCGCAGCCGTTCGACATTAGCGTTCTCCGCCATGTCGCTGCCCTGCACCGCATAACCCAGATTGTGCAGCACCTCGGCGATGCCGCTCATGCCAATGCCGCCGATGCCGCAGAAATGCATGGTGCCGATCGAGAGGGGTAGGGTTCTCATGCCGCCTTCTCCCGTGCGGCGCTGTTGTCGTTGGCCGGGCGTGCAAGGAACTCAGCCGCATCCGCCAGCCGTTCTGCCGCGTCGGCATGGCCCGAAGCCAGCGCGCAGGAAGCGGCCCGGGACAGAATGCCCGGATCGGCGAAAAATTCCGTGAGCCGTTGTGAAAGAGCTTCAGCGGTGAAGTCCGCTTCCGGCATCATCCAGGCGCCGCCGCCCTGAGCCATGGCGCTGGCGTTCCCGGTCTGGTGGTCATCCATCGCAAACCGGTAGGGAATCAGAATGGCGGGACGGCCCGCGACCGCGAGTTCGGTTACGGTAGACGCGCCGGCGCGCCCGATAACCAGATGCGCTTCGGCGATCCGCGACGGCATGTCGTCGAAAAAGGTCTGCAGGACTGTCTCGATCCTCGCCGCCCGATAGGTTGCCCGAACGGTTTCGATGTCCTCGGGCCGGCATTGTTGTACGACCGACAGGCGCGATCTCAGGGTGTCCGGCAGCGATGCAAGCGCTTCGGGGACGATTTCGCTGAGCACCCTTGCACCCTGGCTGCCGCCGAAAATCAAAAGCCGGACCGGGCCGGTTTCCGTGGGGGCGGCGTAGGGAGTGGCGGCTATGGCGGCGACCTCGGCGCGCACCGGATTGCCGGTCAGGACGATCTTTGCCAGATCCGCCTCCCGGACGCCTTTCACATCGGGGAAAGATGTAGCGATGGTTCGCGCGCGTGCCGCGAGAAGCCGGTTCGCCCGGCCCAGTACGGCGTTCTGCTCGTGGAGCATCGTCGGAATGCCCATCTGAGCGGCCGCCCACATGGTCGGGGCGGAGGCGTAGCCCCCGAAACCAACGACGGCTGCCGGACGGATCCGGCGGAGGAGGGCGCGCGCCTGCAGCAGCCCAACGCAAAGATGCGTGAGCCCCTTGAGCTTGCTGCAGGCGCCGCCGCCAAGGCTCGCCGCCTTGATCCGGTATGTCTCCGTGTTGGCGATGTCGTCTGAAAAGGACGCGCCGCGGGAATCTGTAATCAGCGCAATGCGCCAGCCGCGGGCGGAGAGCGCTTCCGCAAGCGCGCGCGCCGGGAAAACGTGACCGCCGGTGCCGCCCGCCGCCAGCGCGATAACGCCGTTATGGGTCACAGGGGGTGTCGCGGAGGCGTTCATAGCGCCTCCTGGCCGTTTCGGCTGCGGGTCAGCGCCAGCACCATGCCGATCAGTATCGCGATAGCCAGCAGCGATGAGCCGCCGTATGAGATAAAGGGAAGCGTCATGCCCTTGGTCGGCATGAGCCGCAGTGTCGAGCCCATGTTCACCAGCGCCTGAAGCCCGAACTGGATCAGCAGCCCGGTAACCGCCAGCAGGATGAACAGGTTCGCTTCCTTGATGACCCGCGAAAAGCCGCGCAGCACGACAAAGGCAAAAAGGCCGACCAGAATCAGGCAGGCGATCAGTCCGAACTCTTCTCCCGCGACCGCGAAGACAAAATCGGTATGGGCGTCGGGCAGAACCGTCTTGACGGATCCCTCGCCCGGGCCGCGTCCCAGCAGGCCGCCATTCATAAAAGCTTCCATCGATCGGGAGACCTGATAGGAGTCGCCCGA
>Ga0181589_10003589_pt1 | contig 12334 bp, 10 predicted proteins | sample 071ome_25_FD_132444 | JGI IMG/M metagenome (GOLD analysis project Ga0181589, IMG submission 132444) | Coastal salt marsh microbial communities from the Groves Creek Marsh, Skidaway Island, Georgia - 071410BT metaG (megahit assembly) | ecosystem: Environmental > Aquatic > Marine > Intertidal... | reverse complement strand
TTCTGCATAGGCGTCCTCCCCGAGAAGCTCCTTCAGTTCTGCGGCCACCTCATCGATGCGCGCTTGGAGGGTTTTTTCCTCCGCCACCGGGCCCAAAATGGAGAGCCGCAACTTTACAAGGCCGGGCGAGGGCAAGTACGCCAAACTCACAGGTGGACGGAGTGCAGCCTCCCAACCTTCCAATCGCAAGGCCAAGTCCGACTCGGGTATGCCTTGGACCACGAAGTAGCGATGCACCATGATTTCGTTGCGTTCCGCCTTCATTCGGGGCAGGATACCCGTTTCCATGATGTGTTTCATTTCGTAGGGCACTCCCGGCATGGCCAAAAACCGTTGACTTCCGCGCGTCCATAGCATGCCTTGCGCCGTTCCGACGGCATTGGAAACAATCTCGGCCTGAGCAGGCAATTCCGCTTGAGGTCGGTTCAACGCATTGGGCACGCGGCCCATGGAGGCAAACAAGGTTTCAATGTGGGCATACACATCTGATCGAAAAACCAGGTGATCCCCAAAATATGTGCACAAAACATGCTTGGTTAAATCATCTTTTGTTGGCCCCAGCCCACCTGTAAGGATCACCCAATCAATCGACGGCGGTACGGCATCCAGGGCCCGCACTATGGCCTCCGGCTCATCCGAAATGGAGGTGATTCGTTCCACCTGCACCCCGCTGGCATTTAGGTGCTGACCGAGCCACGCGGAGTTACTGTCGGTGGTTTGACCCAAGAGGATTTCAGTTCCAATCGTAATGATTTCTGCGCGCATCGCTCAAAGATAAGATGCCGGTCCGGCCTTTTTCCGTAGTTTTCCCCTCAATAATCTGCCCCATGAAGCATATCCACATTGAACTCGAGACCTATGACACGCTGGACACCCTTTCCCATGCAGATCGAGCTCTGGTAGAGGCAGCCCTGGACCGATTAGGAACCGGGCACGCTCCCTATTCTCAGTTTCATGTGAGTGCCGCATGCCAAAGTGCCGATGGCCAGGTGTGGATTGGGACCAACCAAGAAAACGCCTCTTACCCTGTGGGGATTTGTGCTGAACGCGTAGCGATTTCGGTGGCGAACATGCAAGCTTCCGGCCAGGCCATCACGGCCATGGCCATTGTCTACCGGGACCCAAGCGGAAGACACCAAGACCCCCTCGCTCCCTGCGGTATGTGCCGCCAGGCTTTGAGTGAGCAATCGCAACGGCAACATGCGCCCATTCGCCTCCTCTTGGCCAATGAAAAAGGGGCCACCTGGGTTTGCGCGGATGCCAACGCCTTGTTGCCCCTATCCTTTTCGCTGAAAGCGCTCTAACCTTATCCGGCAGACACTTCTTCGAGCAAGTCAAGGTATTCTTGACGCGTGAATTCCTGTACGTGGCTCACGCCGTTTTCTTTGCTTTGCGTTCCTAAGAAGTACCGGGTTTCATCCCCTTCCCCCTGGAGGCGAATTCGGAGTTCAAAATCACTGTCGCCGTCTATAAATTGGGGGAAATAATACTTGAACATCTCCCTAGAGGCCTTGAGCAAATTCGATTTATACGGAACAAAGACCACCTCGCCCCCTTCGTCCCCACCAAGGACGCGATAGAGGATGACATCCACATCGCTATTGTAGTCCACACGGTAGCCCAATTGGCCTTCATCGGTTGTATCGATACTGTACGCGCGCTGCCCGGATTCAAGTTCCAGATTGGGACCAAGTAGGTAGAGGTCTTCCGCCAACAGAAAACTGTCGGCATCCGACCCAATAAAAGGCATCCATTTGCTGAAATCTGGAAGACGCAACTTGTCCGGAACCAAGCGAAATTCATAGCGCACCGTGTCCTTGGATCGATAGGTCTCCAATACCGCCGACAAGCCCATCGGGTGGGTCATGGGGTTGAATCCCGAGGTGTCGACGACATATTTTCCTGGAAAAGCTTTTTCTATCGCTTTTTGTTGCGCCTTGTTGATGGCTTCCACGTTGACCGTCGTGACACGGCGTTCCATGTTATCGCGTGAAATGAACTCCATTTCCGCGGTAATCACAAAGGGGTTGTAGGTCACTTGGAAGACATTGGGCTCCAATTGCAAAAAGGAAGGCGACATGGACCGAAGCCCCATGGAGTCTTGTCCCAATACGTTGTACGGAAGGTTGGCGATGGCCGGATCGACTTTTTGGGCTTGAGCGGCTCCACCCAGGAGCACAATGGCGGCGAGGAGGTAGTTCTTCATGAATCAAGTATACCGAATAATGTGCCATATTTGAAGAAGACATGGTAGAAATTTGTGCATTTCATCTCGAAGATTGCTACGAAGCAGTGCGCTATGGGGCGGAGCGGCTTGAGGTCTGCCAGAACTACGAAATGGGCGGCACTACACCGCCCGAAGAATGGATCTTTGCCCTCCGACACAGTGTGCACGTCCCCTTGGTGGCCATGATTCGGCCTCGGGGTGGAAATTTTGTCTACAACCCAAAAGAATGGGAGCAAATGCGGGAATCCGCCATGGCCCTTAAACGCGCAGGGGCCCATCAATTGATTTTTGGAGGCATGACACCCAACGGGCGTTTGGAGATTTCCCGCTGCCGGGCCTTGATCCAGGAATGTGCCGTGCCCTGTGTGCTTCATCGGGTTTTTGACGCATTAGAGGACCCGTTGCAGGGGGTTGAAGATGCTATTTCAGCGGGTTTCACCCGAATTTTGACGGGGTATGGACAGCATGACCCGGCCTTACTGCAAGAAATCAAGCGAAAGGCTGCCAGGCGGATCGACATCCTTCCAGGTGGCGGCATCCGCTCGAGCAACGTACAAGACTATATCCGAATGGGCTTCCAACAAGTTCATAGCTCGGCCATCTTGGACCATAAACACCGGGTAAACGGCCCAGAAGTGCAAGCACTTTTGGATGCGCTTCACAGAGCGTAATGGCACCCACAAGAGATTGAATCCCTGGCTGAATTGCCGTGGCCATCGCGCCGACATGAGGGGCTTCGTCCGGGAGAAACTACGATTTTAAGAGCGCCTGAACATCGATCAATTCCGGGTCTTCGCCTCCCCTAGCGACGGCATATTGGAATCCAGGGCGCAAGGCGTAGGCGCCCGTTCTGCCCCGCTTATCCAAAGCGATAAAGCCAATTTGCGTGTCTTGAATCCCCGCCTGGCGTCGCTCGAAGAATTCGTAAATCTTTTGGACGGCCCGTTCACAGGCCTCTTGGGGGCTGAAGCCTCGTTCCATTTCGGAGACGACCCGGTAAGAACCCACCACACGAATAACCTCTTCGCCATGCCCCGTGGCCGTCGCAGCACCAATGGCACCGTCAACATAAAGGCCTGCACCTATAATGGGGCTATCTCCGACTCGTCCGCGCATTTTAAAGGCCATGCCACTGGTGGTGCAAATTCCCGCAAGGCGACCTTGTTCGTCCAGTGACAATTGCCCAATGGTGTCGTGGTTTTCAATGTTTACGATGGGCTGGTAGTCCGATTTCTCCCGCCATTTCTCCCATTCGCGTTTGGAATCCGGTACCATTAGATCTTGGAGTGGAAAGCCCATTTCTTGGGCAAACTGGCGTGCGCCCTCCCCCACAAGCATCACGTGTGGGGTCTTTTCCATCACGGCCCGAGCCAACGAGCTCACGTGCACCACGTTCTCGACTGCGGCTACCGATCCGATGTTGCCCAAGTGGTCCATGCAGCATGAATCCAGGGTAACATATCCATCGCGATCTGGACGCCCACCCAATCCCACGGAACGCTCCTTGGGGTCCGCCTCACAAAGCTTCACCCCGGCTTCCGTGGCATCCAGGGCAGATCCGCCAGCACGTAAGACCTTCATGGCCTCGGCCGTGGTCTCCAAGCCAAAGCGCCAGGTAGCGATGGAAACGGGTTCTACAGGCTCGTTAGAGCGTGCGGCATCCTTCGCGCGTAGGGTTGAGGGCAGTATGGCCGTCATGGCCGCCCCACCTCCTACAATCTTAAGAAAATCACTGCGCTTCATCGGTGGCTATTTTTTTGAATTCATAGGGTGCGTACTTCCAGCCCATGGCCTGGAGGCGTTGGATGTGGTAGTCCATCGCTTGTCGGAAGGCCGCATCTTCACCGGGGCGCTTTCCCCCAAGCCACAAAACTTCCGACAAAGCCGAAGCGCGTGGCTGAACCATGTGCTCGACATGGTCCGAGGTTTCCATGTATTCGGTCCACACATTGGCTTGAGCGCCTAAGATGTACCGGTGGTATTCGGCCGGCACGCCGGCAACTGGATTGAATGCATAGACATCCATCAAGGAATTGAACCCCCCAATGGCTACGGGCTCTTCGTCTGGGTTAAACTGGTAATGGTCAAAATAGAGCGGCTTGCCAGGGGTCATGACCACCTCGTGCTTCATGGAGGCTGCTTGTATGCCCCCTGCCGTGCCACGCCAAGACATCACCGCGGCATTTGGGGCCAACCCGCCTTCTAGGATTTCGTCCCAACCAATGATGTTTCGCCCATGGGTGTTGAGGTAGCGCTCCATTCGCGTTATGAAATGAGACTGCAGCGCGTGTTCGTCTTTGAGATCGTTACGCTCCATCTCCAGCTGGCACTTGGAACAGGACTCCCATCGGGTTTTTGGGCACTCATCGCCACCGATATGAATCAAAGGCGACGGGAAGATATCCATGACTTCGTCCAAAACGCCTTCTAAAAAAGTGTACACCTCTGGGTTCCCTGCGCAATACACATCGTCAAAGACTCCCCATCCATGAGCCACCTCAAAGGGACCTCCGGTACAGGATAGCTCAGGGTAAGCCGCCAATGCAGCTAAAGAGTGACCCGGCATTTCGATTTCTGGAATCACCGTAATTCCGCGTCGGCGGGCATAGTCCACTATGTGACGCGCTTCTTCTTGGGTGTAAAACCCACCATGACGCGTGCTGTCGAAACGCTGCTCGCTGTAGGCACCGGTTTGCGACGCTGAACGCCAAGCTCCTACCTCCGTCAACTTTGGGTATTTCTTGATCTCTAGTCGCCACCCTTGGTCCTCTGTAAGGTGCCAGTGAAAACGGTTGAACTTATGCAATGCAAGGTTGTCTAGGTACTTCTCGACAAATGCAACGGGCATAAAGTGGCGGCACACATCCAAGTGCATACCTCGATATTCAAAGGCAGGTTCATCCTCTATATGCACTTGGGGCCATGCAAATCCAAGCCGAATTGGATCCCCCTTTTTTTCAGGCCAATGGGAGGTTGGCACTAATTGCTTTAAGGTGGTTAAGGCCGCATGCACCCCTGCATCTCCAGCTGCGAGAATGACCACAGAATCGGCAGAAATATCGAGCCAATACCCTTGAAGTCTCAGGGCATCGCCTTCCTCTTTCCTCCAAATGATAGGTAAGCCATCCGCTGACTGCGGCCATTCCTCCATTTCGGCAAAGTCACCTTTTGGAATTCCAACGAACCGGACGGAGCCTTGAACCACGGCAATGCCTATATCGTCGGGAACATCCATCCTTGAGGGACGAGGCACCAGCGAATCCAATGAAACGGCTTCCGTGAGCTCGGGCGATTCGCAGGCCAACAGCAGCCAAAAGGCGAAAAGAGGCAAGAATTTCTTCATGGACACCTTGGGTTTCCCCTAAAGGTACACAGGAGAAGGCCTAGAAAGTGTAGCGCAGGGCCGTTTGAATGTTTCGACCAGGAGCGTTGATCCCAGAGGCAAAAGTTCGGTACTGCGTATCCAAAAGGTTGTAGACCCCTAATTGCATGGACAAGCCCTTTTTACTGGCAAAGGTCAAGGAGCTATTCCACGTCACCCAAGCAGGCATTCCCTCAGGTGTGGCATATTGCTCATTGTCCTCACCGTTGAGTTGATAGGCATCTATTTGCTTCCAGCCATTTCCCAAACCAAAAAATTCCCATGACCAGGCTTTGTGCTGCCAGTTCAGGGCAAGCCTGCCTGAAACTGGAGGAATGTGGTCCAGGTTCCCCATGATCGGATATCCCAACATCCCCTGTGTCCCCTGCAGCACGCCATTCATCGTCCAAGGACCGCTCAGAACCACGTTACCACGAATGGAGTAACCCATAATGACCGCCCTCTGCACGTTTTGCTGGGCATAAACGCCTACCATGGCGCCGTCATAGAAGACAGAATCCGAACCATCTACACGGAAGGGCTGTACCATTAGGGCATCGGTCAACGAGGTCGTATAAAGGTTCCATTCCAGGCTGTGGCCGGCTTTGAAAATTCGGATGTTCCCAAGTTCCGCAGTGAAAGCCTGTTCGGGACGCAAGTGCGGGTTGGGCACTATCAGCATGCCTGGAGCCGTTTCAAAAACCTTGGAAAGGTCATCAATGTTGGGTACACGGTAGGCCGTTGAAACGGTGAAAGAATATTTGTTGCCCTCATTTGGGTTGTAGATCAACCCTATGCTACCTGAAGCGACCGGCATCCGCTGGTAGATGTATTCATAAGGAAAGGGGAAATATGTTTTATCCGTGAATTCGCTAAACAACACCGAATTGCCTACGCGAAAACCCTCTGTGATGGTCACTTCATCCGTCACACGGTTAATGTGGGTGGCAAATGCCGCAAGTGAATACATTTCATTCCGTCCACCGGGATAGCGCGAATCAATAGGGGTTTCTGGTCCACCGTTAAATACATCGGACTCCATACCTCTCGACTGAACGGTTTGATACCATCCATCGACGCCCGCACGCAAGGTATTGTTACCCCAGCGCTTCATTGCGTCTGAGTTAAAACCGTTTACCATGACATTCTCCACGCGTTGCTGAAGACTGGAGCGATTGAATTTTCGAGTCATGCGGCTTTCCTCTACATTCTGGTGGTACACCGTCACACTTACGCCATCAAAACCTAAGACGTCCAATGCCTCATGTTTGAAGCTCGCCATCAAGCGCTTTTGGGGTCCATAGTACCAATCTCCATATTTAAGCCCTGTGGTGGAACTGGGATCGGTCATTCGATCGTAGCGGGGAATATTGCTGGAGGTAGAGCCCTGAATATTTAGGGTGTTTCGGCGGTCGGAACGCGCACGATACAGCACTTTCTGAACAAAGTCGTATTGGGTGTACCCACTCCCCTTTTGAATCCACGGCTCTGGGTTTGCCACCAGGGAATCCCCCGATAAAGTTCGGACGGCATACACCTCGCGCATGCCATACAATTCACCGTAAAATGGGTTGATGCGTCGTCCGCCACGAAGTTCCCCAAAATTGGATTCCGTTAACGACGTGAAAAATCCCCAGCGCAAAGATGTACCTGTAAGCTCCGCATGTTTCACCCAACTCTGAAGTGCGGTGCTGTATTTTGCATAGGCCTGGCCATTCAACTGCCTTTTTTGCGAGAACATGGGGGTCTTCGTCATGAAATGAATCACCCCACCCATAGCATCGCTACCGTACGCATTGGAGGTTGGCCCGAAGGCTACCTCAATGCGCTCTAAAGCCAAAGGATCCACCGTAATGGCATTTTGCAAGTGCCCCGAACGGTAGATCAGATTGTTCATGCGCACGCCGTCCACCACGAGAAGCACTCGGTTCGCCTCCATGCCCCTTAACACGATAGACCCCCCGCCCAATTGGCTTTTTTGAACGGATATACCCGCTTGATTGGCCAAAACATCCACTGTGGAAGCCGCCATAGACTGTTGAATGCTCTGTCGGTTGATTACGGATATTTCTTGGGAGACATCCCGTTTCGCTTCCACGGAACGGTAGGCTGAAACCACCACTTCTTTCAAGGGATTGTACAAGCTATCCGGGATAGGATTGGGCCGCTCAACTTTCGGACGAACCACCAGGAGCTCCACATGGTTATAGCTTTGTATTTGGCCTTGACTAGCCCATGCCACAACTCCAATAAGTACAACTGCGTACAAATGCTTCATACAGGGGTTCCAAATTTGGATGTCCTCATATTTGACCAAATCATGTGCCACTTTTCATCCGCCCTACCTTTATTCCCATGAAAATCCTGCTTTCATCCGCTAAAACCATGGGACATAGCTCCATTGCAGGTTCACAAATGCCTTCTTTTATGGAGGAAGCTATCAAGATGCAAGGCAACATGTCGAAATGGAGTTTGTCAAAAATTGCCTCATTTCACGGCACCTCCCCGGCCTTGAGCGCAAAAATAAAGGAGCGCTTGGCTGAGTGGAATGCCGACAGCCACCTGATGTCCGGCTCTGCCGCTTTGGGGAGTTTTCAAGGAGAAGCTTTTGCCAAATTCAATCTGGAAACGCTGAGCACTGAGGCGCAGGCAAGGGCCCTGGCATCGATTTACATCGGCTCAGGCTTGTATGGGGTTCTTCGAGGTTCGGACAGCATCCAGCCCTATCGATTGGACATGGACCAAAAATGGGGAGGCCAATCCCTGCGAAATTTCTGGACCGTAAAAATCTCTGCGTGGTTGCGGGAGGAATTGCAAAATCAACCCCTGATCAATTTAGCCTCTGCCGAATACTCAGAGGCCTTTGACCGGAGCGGTATGGAATGGATCGATATTGATTTTCTCCAAGAATCCGGTGGAAAACGGAAAGCCGTGTCCGTATTTAGCAAGCAAGCTCGCGGCCTCATGGCGCGGCATTTGTGCGAGCACTATGACCAAGGGGTACATGCCATCCCTCTATTTACTGCGGAGGGCTACCAATTAGACACTGCCACGTCTCACCTTAATCGCTTCGTCTTCGTTCGCTAACGCATTAGGTGGAGGCTTCCGTGCGTGACAACCTCGCCTGGAACGTCTGAATTGCCCGCACGGACTACAATGAAGTAAACCCCGTCAGCCGCCTCTCCAGAGCCGATACGACCATCCCAGGGTTCGGTGTAGCTCGCACTTTCATATACTTTCTGTCCCCATCGAGAATAGATTTCCCAGTGCGCCCAATCCACATTTTCGAAGTGAGGCAAGAAGCCATCGTTCGTTCCGTCTCCATTGGGCGTAAATACATTAGGGAGTGACACTTCGGGGGCAAAGCGCAGTGGAAAACACAACGAATCTCGGCATCCCCCAGGCACTTCGAGTTCGAAGCAAATTTCCGTTGGACGGTTGGACCATTGGACAGGGATGCTGCCAGAATACCAAGTCGCCCCCGGAGGTGTGTTTAGAATCCAATCCACTGAAGCCGCTCCGCCTGAATTGTATGTGACTGTGACCCGGGTGGAATCCGGAATGTTGGGGCCAAAGGCACCAAGGTTGATTCGGTAGAAGTAGCATGGTTCGGGCCGGGCCGGGTACAACACAGGGGGTTGGGCCAGCGGACTAGTCGGTAAAGCCGCACCCAAGCAACTCGAGGTGGAATCAAAGACCACTTCTAAGGTTGGGGGCGCGGCAATGGTGACCGCAGGCAAGTTCACCGTGTCGCGGCAGCCTTGGCTCGAAACCACCACCAGATTTCCCATGAACGTTCCTTCCGTTGCATAACAATGAACGGGAAAACGCCCGGTGTCCTGACTTCCATCGCCCCACGTCCACTGCCTCCAAATGATGTTGGCGCCGCTGCCGAGGATGGAGCTGTCCGCCCAGTTTACACAGAGTCCTGCACATCCCAGGCTATCTGAAGCGAAAGCTCGGGCCACAGGTTTGGCATATGGCTGAACATTTAATGTGGCGGAGGCTGTACATGAATAGGTGAACTGAATGTCGTCCAACCCAAAGTCGTTGCCCGCCAGTGCGGTGCTTACACTTTCAATGACCACCGCTGCATTGCCCGATGCAGGGACCACAAATGGAAAGGTATAATTTCCCCATACCCCTACGGTGGCCGGGGTCGTTTGGTTGGACCCGATCACCGTACCGTTGATTTTGACCCTGAATTGACCTGCCGGAGTGGCCAAGGTCAGCATCCATATGGACAAGGTTGCGTTAGACCCCGCGGGCAAGGCGACTGTTTGGGACCAAATGGTTTTAATGCCATTGGTAGACCCATTGATAATCATGTAGTTACCAGTACCCGTGGTGTGATCGCCCCAGGCCGAAAAATTGGGGTGAACCGCATTCGCACTGGGACCCACCGCATACGTGCCTTCGTTCCAAATACTGGTGGGATTGTAAATGTATTGAGTCGAAAAGCCCGTGTTTCCGCTGGAAAAATTCCAATTCACGGCGTTCTGGCTCCCAGAAGTGCTCGAGGTTACCGTGTAGGACATGGCTGAATCCACCTGGACCCATGGATTGGCGCAGGACGAGCAGCTTAAACCCACTGACGGCGACCACGTGTAACTGGTTCCTCCTGTGACGTTGACTTGTACACTGTCACCTGGACAGGTGCTGGCGTTAGAAGGGGAAACGGTCAAGCTACATTGTCCATGCACCTTTGGGACGAAGGCGAGAGCCAACAGCAGCAGCATCAGGGACCGTAGGACGTTTTCCACCACCCCAAAATACAACCATTTGGGCGGTGCATCGGTTGTATATTTCTAGCTCTAAACAAATCGAAGATGAATCGCCTCCTCCTTTTTACCTCCGTCATCACTCTCAGTTTGAGCGGATTTGCCCAAAGCAATTTTGTGGTCACCTCGGCAGCAGCAAATTCGGTGCTTCACGGCGCTTTTAACCCAGCGGCGTATGCACTTGGGGGTACTGCCTCACCGCGGTCTATTAGCGCTGCGATTTATCAAGATTTAAACGCGGATAGCCTGAAGGCATACATTGTTCAATTGGCCAGTTTTGAGAACCGCAATACCGGAAGCGATACCCTGTCCTCAACCCGTGGCATTGGTGCAGCGCGTCGATGGGTCTACCAATCGTTTCAACGCTTTTCGAGCCAACAAAATGGTCGGCTTATTCCCTCCTATTTTCAATTTGATCAGGGAATTTGCGGCATGGGGCAGCATCGCAACATTTTGGCTGTTTTGCCCGGCACGGATACCGCCAACCACCAAATTATCCTCATTGAAGGACACATGGACAGCCGCTGCGACACCCCGTGTGATACAGCTTGCTTGGCGGAAGGCGTAGAAGACAACGCCAGTGGCACTGCTTTAGTCATGGAATTGGCGCGCATCATGTCCTCCCACGAATATCCCGCGACCTTGGTCTTTATGGTAACCATTGGCGAAGAACAAGGGCTCTACGGCGCAGGGGCATTTGCACAGTATGCCGACCAAGAAGACTTACCCATCACCGCCGTATTCAATAATGATGTTATTGGTGGAATAATCTGTGGCCAGACCTCCTCCGCACCATCTTGTCCGGGCGTGAATGCCATTGACAGTACTCAGGTCCGGCTATTTTCAGCGGGAAGTTTTAATTCCGCGCACAAGCAACTCGCACGGTATGTCAAGCTTCAATACGAAGAGGAATTGAGCCCCATCGGTGCTGTTCAGGGCGGATGGAAGGGCGTGCCAATGCAAGTTTCGGTCATGGCGGCCGAGGATCGAACCGGGCGTGGTGGGGACCATATCCCCTTCCGCCAGCGTGGATTTTCGGCCATCCGATTCACCTCTGCCAATGAACATGGCAATGCGAGCAATGGTCCTGGTTATACGGATCGACAGCACACATCCGACGATGTGCTGGGCGCAGACACCAATGGCGATGGCGAGGTGGATAGCTTTTATGTAGACTTCCATTATTTGGGCCGAAATGCCTTAACCAACGCCAACGCAGCCGTCATGGCGGCCTATGCGCCTGCACCGCCCTGTGACCTCCAGGTGGTGGACTCATGGACATCAACAAGTGGAAGCACCACTACGGCCAACTTTGAAGTGTTTAACTGCTCTTATGAGCAAGAAATACGCGTGATGGTTCGAACGGCCTCGACCGAATTTGATACCATGACTGTTGCTCTACCTAGCGCCCCGAACACTTTCGTCCGTGGAGTCCCCACGGCAAACGTTTACTTCATCAGTGCCTGCTCTGTTCGAACCCTACCGGATGGCCAAAAGCTGGAGAGTTTGTTCAGTGAAGAAAAAATGGTGTTGGCCGGCCAAATTGGCCTCGATGAAGACCCAGCGGAATCGGACGCAAGCCCTTTTGAACTTATGCAAAACCGTCCCAATCCCTTCGACGAGTCCACATGGATAGGCGTTCATGTGGCAGCTAACCAGTCGAAGACCAAAGGGGAATTAGCCATCACCGACTTGGAAGGACGGCTCATTGAGCTGATTCCCATCACTTTGGAGCCCGGAATGAATGAAGTCCTTTATCGCCATGGCTACGGTCAAGTCGGCACATTTCAATATACCCTCCGGGTAGAAGGCCAATCGGTTGGAAGCAAAAGGATGATTTTTGCGAATTAGCCTGCCATAAGCCTGTTTTTTTTGAAGATGACTTAAGTTTCTATAACTTAGGGCTTCAACACAATCACCTAAACGCTTCTTATGATTAAAAAACTAACTCTCAGCGCATTACTC
>Ga0181589_10003587_pt1 | contig 12339 bp, 12 predicted proteins | sample 071ome_25_FD_132444 | JGI IMG/M metagenome (GOLD analysis project Ga0181589, IMG submission 132444) | Coastal salt marsh microbial communities from the Groves Creek Marsh, Skidaway Island, Georgia - 071410BT metaG (megahit assembly) | ecosystem: Environmental > Aquatic > Marine > Intertidal... | reverse complement strand
GTGCTGTGGTCGCAGCGACAGCAATACGTCCAGGGGTACCCGATGATCCACCGCCTGATCGTGCAGCGGAACGATCTGGACTCGACTAAAGTACAGCGATTCGTCCAGTGAGCGACGCAACTCCAGCAGGGACTGGGAAGAAAAATAGTCACCACTCTCCGCTTCCATGTATCGGCTAATGAATGCCGTATCCAGTTTTACCTGTTCCTGAATCCGGAATGCGCCGAAGCGATAGCGCTCACCCGGGTCGAAGCGTACCGTTGCGGCCGCGGTATTCGCTTCGAGATCCAGTTCCAGCGCCGACTCAAGCAAGCGCGCATCGAAGAAGCCCTGCTCAACCGCCATGCTGTTGAGCTGCCCCTTGATACGCTCGTAGTTCTGTTGATTGAGCTGTTGACCTGCCTGCAGGGGTGCATTGCTGACAGCAGAGGCAAAGAAAGCCTCATTGTTGATGACCTCGATATCCACCGCACTCACGGTAACTGGATCGCCGGGCTCGATCTCGGCAGCAATCACCCAACAATCACCTTCCCTGCTGGCAGTCACCCGATGTCGTAGCTGATAGTAGCCGAGCGCCCTGCTTGCCCGCACGATCTGTTGTCGAACGCGAGGCAACAGGTTGCTGACGCGCGACTGTGATGCATCACAGCTCAGGCTGGAAAGCCGTACATGGTTCTGGATATTCCGCGCCAACTCTTCGCCAGCGTCACTAAGCTGAAGTTGCGGCGATTGCCCCGCGGCGCTGGACGCGGCAATCAGGAATGCACAGCACAGCGTCTGTTTCAGCGCGTTCATTGAAGTCATCTGGCCTGGTTCTTGGTTAGCACCTGCTGAGTGATGGAGCGAGCTGCTCCGGGTCAAGACAAAATGTTGTCGTCGACGATGCAGCGCTGGGAGTAAATTCGGCGTAAGTCCTGTAAGCCACGTGTGTTGGGCGGGCAGGTTCATTATATTCTCCCGTGCCGTAAAATGCAGGCCACCCGCTTCTGTCGGCCCCGAAGGCCAGCAAGCCTGGCAGTCACACTGGTTCCCATAGCTGGCGCCGACCGGCTTATTCCGCAGGGTTCGCAGTGGCAGAATTGATGACCTTGTTGAGCCTGAGCCGCTCTTTTTTCCGCGCCCGCCTGCTCATCATATTCAGTACCTCGACCCCGACCGAAAAAGCCATGGCGAAGTAGATGTAGCCACGCGGCACATGGAAATCGAGACCCTCTGCCACCAGCGTTGAACCGATCAGAATCAGGAATGCCAGTGCCAGCATCTTGAATGTCGGGTTAGCATCGACGAAATCACCGATCGACTGCGCGCTTAACAGCATCACCAGCATCGATACAAGAATCGCGATAACCATAATTTCCAGGTGGTCCACCAGGCCCACTGCTGTAATGACGGAATCGATGGAAAACACCATATCGATCAATCCAATCTGCACGATTGCAGCGGCGAAACTCGCATGGACCACATTCCTTGTATCGTCCTCGATCACTTCCAGGCTGTCGTGTATCTCATGGGTGGATTTTGCCAGCAGGAACAATCCTCCGCCGATCAATATCAGGTCACGACCGGAAATCTGTTCTCCCAGAATCTCAAACCAGGAACTGGTCAGGCCCGCCAGCCAACTGATGGAAAACAGCAATACGAGTCGCATACCGAGCGCCAGACCGATGCCCAGCTGACGCGCTCTTTGCCTCTGCTGTGGAGGCAGATTACCCACCAGAATGGAGATGAAAACGATGTTGTCTATTCCCAGCACAATCTCCAGGGCGATAAGCGTCAACAGCGCCACCCACACTTCCGGAGTCGAAAACAATTCAATCACTGCCTGTCTCCTAATTCTCAAAGATCACGGGGATATATATGCCCGCTCTCAAACTCCTGGTCTTCTCATCGTAACTCGCCAGAGCCTCACCGTATCCATCGTAGTAGCTGAGCATGAATTTCGTATTGAGCCAGCTGCCCATGGTGTAGACAAGATCCAGCTGGTAACTGTATTTGCTGCGGCTGTGGCCCTTGGTCGATGTCAGTATTACGTCCATGTCCTGGTTGGGCTCGAAGGTCAGCTGCACTTCACCATTGCCGAGGTACTCTGTGATGTCCGCGTTGTTATCGCCCTCGTTCGTGGCGACAAAGGCCTTCAGGCGTACCGACAGATCATCACGCAGACGCAAGGACTTCTGCGCATAGAGCCTGTCCCAGGATCGGGATTCCAGGCCATCCCGCCCATTGGATTGATGTTCAAAACCGAAACGATCCACGAAAGTCGCGAATTCGTAAGGCAACCAGCCCTGGTCCGCGCCGGCATCCTGGAAATCCCAGAAGAGTTCGGGATTGTAGTTGTGCTCCTTGAACGGGGCCGAAGACTCCGCGATATCCCACCAGGATCGCTGCGAATAGCCAAAATACAGCGGGCTCAAGCCTTCCGGACTCTGCTGGTTCTGGAACAGCCGGAACTTCATGCCAATTTCGTAGCGAATATCCAGGGTCTTGCCACTAAAGGGTTCGCCGCCATCCTTATTCTGCATGGAGCCAAAGAGTATGTAATTGCGCTTGTAAGGCGTAAAGAACTCACGGAAACCCGCAGGCATGGCGTAACTGCGTGCCGACTCCCCTGGCTGCACAGCTTCGACCACGACCCCCGGCTCGCCAAACGCGTCAGCTGCAGCTGTGACCTCTCCAGGCCCTGCGCAAGCCGCCTTGACCTGGGAAACCAATAACAGGTCATTGCCGGGATCTGACAGTGCCTGCAGCAGGCATGCTTCGAAATCACCCCGTGCTGTGGCGTCTGGAGCAATCCCTTCTCGCATTGCCGTTGCTTGGGCACTCACCTGGCTGGCCCATGACAGGCACAGGAGGAGTCCCAGTAGAACTCGCTTGATCATTTTTGAGCCTTCTAGATGAATCTACGCTTAAGGAGCCTCGTGCAAGAGACCAAGGGCAGGACAAAGACGCGGTTTACCACCGGCCATTAACTCCGCATAATAGCGCCCCATAATATTGCAGCTGGCGAAAAAGCAGACATCTACTGCCCGCCTGGCGAAGAAAAATAACAAAGTGTAATACTTCAGGAGAGAGGACTTGCTGGTCACCCTCGAGAGCACTGCCATCGCCCGCTGGGTGGGTGAATCGCTCTATGCCTATCCTGCGCTGCTGGCCTGCCACATCATCGGTCTGGCGATCGTGGTCGGCATCTTCTCCATGCGGGACCTCAAGTTACTCGGCTTCTTTCCAGACCTGGATATTCGGGTTTTCGGCAGCCTGAATCGGCTGGCGCTGTCTGGCTTTGCCATCAATGCCATGTCCGGGCTCCTGCTGTTCAGCTCCCAGGCCAGTTACCTGGCAACCAGCGTACCCTTCCTCACCAAGATAGCCTGCATTGCGGCAGGCATGAGCCTGGCCTACCGGCTACGTCCGGCCGTATTGCTCGCCGCCAGCATGTCCGGTAGTCCGCGGCTCGCCAGCCCAGGGCTCAACGTGATGGCCGCCCTGTCCCTGGCCATCTGGATGGGCGCTATAATCGCCGGCCGACTGATCGCCTATCTCTTCTGATCATGTGGGGATACCTGGCACAACTCGCTGCTGACAGCAGCCTCAATATCTGGATCGCCGAGACCTACTGGCTGTGGCCCGTGCTGGAGATCATTCATTTCATCGGACTGACCCTGTTGCTGGGCGGTCTGTTGATTATCGACCTCAGGATGGCGGGGCATATCCGGGTGGTCAAACCGGCGCTGACTCACCAGTTGCTGCCCTTCGTGATCTTCGGCTTCGCCCTGAACCTGGTGACCGGCGTGCTGTTCTTCGTCGGCGACCCCGGCCGCTATTCGATCAATATTGGCTTTCAGATCAAGATGGTACTGGTAGTGATCGCAGGGCTGAACGCCCTGCTCTACCACTGGAAGGTAAGCCCGCTGATGGAAGGGCTCACTGAAGATTCCAGCTCGCCCCTGATTGCGCGCTGCACGGCCTATACGTCGCTGGCCATGTGGACCGGTGTGTTGCTCACCGGTCGACTCATCCCCTACGTAGGGACAGGCTAGTCCCTAGTCATACTTGGACGGATAGAAGCGCACGGATGCCCGCGATGCCTCCGGGTCACAGTCGTAAGGCTGCAACACGTAGCCCTCGGACGCCGGTAACCAGCGTGTCGTATAGGAAGCAGGCTCCAACAGGAACATGGGGTCTTCGACGGTTAGCGTCATACGCAGTTCATCTCCCTCACGCCAATAACGTTCAGTGACTTTCTTCTGCGCTGACGATGGGATGCCGTTGTAGTCATCGAAGCCCGCGATGTCGAAGACGAAATGGGTGGTGATGACATACAGCGAACCGTCTTCATAGTAACCAGTGGAAAAGCCCTGGATGCTGAAGTCGGTGGCCTTGGGTTCCCTGCCATCCAGCCACACCGTACGTAGCTGATCATCTTTCTCGTAGCGAAACAGCACCCGGTCTGGCCACTGGGTCACTTTCATGTTGTAAGGGTCATACTGGATCGCAGGGGAAGACGCCGGCTGGCAATCGTACTTGGGCGCCATCGTTTCTTCCCAGGTTTCCTGGTACGCCAGAGCCCGCGCGTTCAACTTCGGAAAATTCTCCTCGCCCCAGGGAACGTTCTCGCCGTTCACGGGCCGCGCACCGAAGCCACCATCCCAGGTGCCATCGAGTGTGGGTATGGCAGCTTCATCCTGGGCATTGAGCACAGAGCCGGTTGCGAAGACGGCCAGCAAAGCACCGGAGTAGATCGTAATAAGTGATTTCCTTTTCATCGTGGTTTCTCCTACTCCTGGCGTTCTTCGGAGACGCGACCGCCTTCCAGGACGGGTCGACCATCGGCCCGAGTCATGCGTACGCAGCACAGGCCGGTGGAGCCTTCGGCGCGAGAGCGATTACCCACCGCCCTCACTTCCATGCCGACTGTCAGGGTCTCCGGTGTCCACCCGGTGCGACGCAGGCTCACAGGCGCGCCTAATTCGATCTGCCACTCCACGGTGTCACCGCTGTCATCGGTGACGTCGAGGAACAGAAATGCATGGGGATTGCGGAACACAAAACGGGTGATAGTGCCCTGGATCTCGACCCGGTTCTCCGGATCGTAGAATGGCGCGCTGGCATGGTGGGCGGACAGGCCCGAGGTAAAAAGGGGAGCCATGAGTAGTCCGCAGGCAAGAAGCGCAGCACTGCGCCAGTGAGTGCAGGCTTGCAGACTGCGGGTGAGTAGACGAATGGGATGAAGCACAGCGATTCTCTCCTTTTGTTATTCTGTTGCTGCTTATGGGTATGGCCATGAGGGTAAAGACTATGCCAGTCGGAGTCAACGCCGCGTCTTTTATTCTTTATCTATTAATTTCAGTTAGTTATACGATCTCTTATGGCCGAGATGGGTCTAGTTCTCGGGCCAGCGGGGATAAGCTGGTGGCACTGTGCAGGCACAGAATGTTCTGGCCACGACAAAGGCCCTGTAAGCGAATTCAGCGCTCTCCATCAACGGATCCAGCAAGGAGTGACGTTATTGCCTGCCCCGGATCCTTCCATGAGGGCAAGGCTACAAGTAATCTTCGCCGGTGGAACAGGCCACGATTCGACTGATGTGGCTGTAGGGAAGCCCGGTCTCGTCATGCCATTCGTTGAACTGGACCTGGGCTTTCTTCAGATCACGCTGGCTGGTGGGATTGCTGGCGATGTCGAGACCGATTGAGTTGAGTACGGTGACCACGTCACGGGACAGGATAAAACAGTCCTTGCCCATACGGCGCAGAAACCACAAGGCACTCTGCCCACCGAGTCGGGAACCATGCTGCTTCAGATAGCGCATCAGCTCCACCTGCTCCGAGGTCGGCCAGTTGGCGAGGAAGGCACCGAAAGAACCGTGCTTGCGCGCTGCTTCCTGCACGAAAAACACATTCTCCTGCAGGGCCTTGATCTTTTGCCAGTTGCGTACCACCCGGCGGTCGCTGGTGTAGGCCTCCCATTGCTCCGGTGACAACAGGGAGAGTTTGCGCGGATCAAACTTGAAGAAGGCCTCTTCGAACTCCGGCCACTTGTTTTCGATGACCTTCCAGCTAAACCCAGCCTGGTTGATGCAGCGTGTCATCATCGACAGGTAGCGATCATCACCCTGGGATTTTAATTGCTTTGCCGAGGCGACTTTCGGCAGGAGTTTTTTCAGCACTTCCGTTCCCTTGCGCTGCTCGGCGCGTTCCCTGATCTGTGTAAATTTAATCATGCTTTGCTATCTGTAGTAATTGCACCGGTCTGTTCCTGACTCTCTGGAAAGATGGTCAGTCCACACATTGGCTTGATTCAATTCTTTGAAGAATCCAGTTCGATTGGCTGGCCATGGGGAGTAGCGAGATAGGCTCTTCTCCACGCTTCCATTCGCTCAGTAATTTCCTCTGAATCTGCAAATTGCTTCAGTCGAACCAGCTCGTCCAGCGCAGACAACCAGTGTTCGTAGTAGGAATCCCCTAGATCAGGATCGCCTTCTTGCTGCGCGCGCTTTATCGCAGTCGTCAGTGCTTCGGTCCATTCTCCTGCCGCAACCAGTCCCTCCTGCTGCAGCGCCAGGGCCAGCGCGAAAGCCTGTGCCTGCCAGGGTTCAGTGAATACCGGTTGTTCCGCGTCTTCGGCCTTGTTCAGGAATTGCGACATAACAAGAGTCTGCTGCGTTCAGCCTGGCACTTCCAGGTAGGGTTCCCATAAATCAACGAGCACGCGGGCGACCTCTGCGCCCGGCCCCCAGAGCTGCTCTCCGGAAAAGCTGACAGAATAGAGATGCTCTCCGCGTCGTTCGCCCCGGGCATTGGCATCCGGGAAGACGTGACTACCGTAGTGCGCCTCGATGCGACCCACAGCCCCCTGCACATAGGCGGGCATCCGCGTGTGGCCGGGCTCCCGGCGACGAGTCACCCGCACAGAATCACCCGGACCAAACAATGGCGCTTTGACATCTGGCATCAGAGTCGGTCCGCCACTGAACAGGTTCTTCTCCGCGCCGCTGGCATTCGGTACGGTTAACCGTTGCAGTCCGGCCTCGTCGATATCGAGCAGACCTTTTTCCTGCAATAGGGTTTCTACGCCCTGCAGCCAGTTCTCGTAGTAGGAATGGCGCAGATAGTCCACGGGATGTTGTCGTTCGCGGGCGTGGCGTGACTCGTCGATATTCCACTGGCCCAGCATACCGGTGGCCAGGGTCATGGCGAACACCCGGCGTTCCCAATCTGCATGAAACAGGGGTTCTTCTAGTTCGGGCTCGGGATTGATAGCACCGAAGCCCTGTTTGCCGCCGAGGTCGTGTGCGCCGTTCATGCGTCGTGCCCTGTCGATTGCTGATCAGCTGTGGCGGCCTGTTCCACTCCTATCATGGCGTTGCGGGTCACGAGTCGTTGCAGATCCTCCACCGCCCAGCCTTCGGTTCCGGCTGGACGCATCGGCAATACCAGGTAGCGCATCTCGGAGGTGGAATCCCAGACCCGGATTTCCGTGTCATCAGGCAGTCTTGTCCCAAATTCAGCCAGCACCGATCGCGGCTCGCTCACCGCCCGCGCCCGGTAGGGAGCAGATTTATACCAGACTGGCGGCAAGCCCAATAGCGTCCACGGATAGCAGGAACACAGGGTGCATACCACGAGGTTGTGTACATCCGGGGTGTTCTCGACCACGGTAAGATGTTCACCCTGACGCCCGGTGAAACCGAGCTGGGCGACTGTCGCGGCTCCGTCTGCAAGCAGAGCCTGCTTGAATCCATCGTCGGTCCAGGCCCGCGCCACCACTTCGGCACCGTTGCGTGGCCCAACCCTGTGTTCATAGGTTTCGATGATTGTGTTCAGGGTATCGGGATTCACCAACCCTTTTTCGACCAGCAGGCTCTCCAACGCCTTGACCCGCAGTGCCAGGTCGCCCGGTGGTTCGGTGTGGTCGTGGTCGTGGTCATGTGACATGGCTTAATCCTGACAGACTCCGCACTCAATGTGTCACAGTGGAACAATCGTGGCAAGGCGGGTACTGCTCAGAGTGGCTCGGTGACGAAGCTGATGTCTGCCTGGGCTCGGCCAGAGGTACAAACTGCCGGGAGACATTGGCCTCGGTCAGCCGCTGCCGACCTCGCTGCTCCTCCACATACCCCTATGATTTACAGCTGCAAAAAGATCACCGCAATTCACCGTGAGTACTGGTGGGCAGCTGTCTGTTAGGCCACTCTGCGGGGCATGGTCGCACCGGGCAGGAGGGGCGCTGCAAAGCGTTACATTATTTGCTGGCTGAATTTACTTTCGATCTAACACGTGTGAATACACGAGTGCGAAGAAGACTTCGATGTCTCGGCTGTCACTGAACGAGCGGCTGTGGGGAGGCAGGGTTTCCGACTCTCCAGTCAAGGTCGGCGCCGAATGCAAGAAAAAGACCGTAGTTCAGGGCTTTTTCTGGAGAGAAGGCACCCTGCAGGGACGCCGAGCCGGCGGGTCGCGCACCATGTCTGCATACCGTCACGCTCGAAGGCACTGAAGGTTGATTCGACTCGAAGTGAGCCATGGATGGCGACATTTGCGAAGCAAATGCGAGGAGGCAATCTTCAGCAGAACCGCGCTTCTGCGCCCTTGATTGCCGACGACGGAGTGAATGGCCATGGATGGCCATTCGCGACCAGAAATCCAAAAAAAGCCCGGCTACCTAAGTAGCCGGGCTTTTGTTTGGATTTCGTCTAAACAGTATTAGAAAGTCAGACGGAAACCTGCAGTGTAGATACGACCCAGAGTATCGTAGTTACTTGGGAAAGTATTACCACTATTAGAGGAAGTATCACCTGCTTCGTTACCTACAACGGGTGGATCTTCGTCAGTGATGTTGTCGATACCAACGCTCAGACGGATGCGGTCATCCCAGAGGTTGTAACCAACGTACAGGTCGAGGTAGTCGTAGCTGTCGATAGTACGGAAAGCTGCGAACGAGGAAGCCACTTCTGGCAGCTCGCGATCTACGTCGCCGATATGACGCCACTGCAGAGAAGCAGACAGGTCATTCCAGTTCCAGGTAGTACGCTGAACCCAACGCATGTCGGACAGCGGATCACAAGAAGTACCGAAGTAACCCTTACAATCGATAACAGGTACAGTCGGAGAGCTCAGGCTTTCCTGGGTGATGTACTTGTTGATGTTACCGGAGAACTGCAGGTCGCCCAGGCCACCCAGGTCAACACCGAAGTTGAAGCCAAGTTCATAACCTTCAGCACGCTCATACGCCAGGTTAGTGGTGTAACGACGGATACCGGAAGCTGGAGTAGTCAGGTCACCGTCAACACGTACTACGTTGGCACAGGCTGTTGGATCACCCAGTACGTAGCACTGGTCCAGAATTTCCTGGGCAGTGAAAGCACCGATGATGTCCTGCACGTCGATGTCGTAGTAATCGAGATTGATAGTGAAATTTTCGATCAGGTCGCCGCCGAAGTTAGGCGTCCATACGAAACCGGCTGTGAAGGTGTCCGCAGTTTCTGCAGCTGGTGGGTTAGCAGGATCGGAACCTTCCAGGGTATTAACCTGACCGGAAACGATGTCCTGCAGAACACCAACCTGACCTGGCAGCATGCCAGTGCTTTCACACAGGGCTTGCAGAGTCGCGTTGATGTTACCCGCGTTGGCTACTGAACATGGGTCCAGCGTTGCGTTACGCAGTGCAGTAGTTACAGGTGAGAACAGCTCAGACACGTTAGGTGCACGAGTTGCTTCCTGCTGCATGACACGAACCAGCAACTGGTCGTTGATAGTCCAGTTCAGACCCGCCTTCCGGGTGCTTACGTTGCCGACAGTATTGTAGTCGGAATCACGATAACCAAACTCGAAGTTCAGGGACTCTACGAAGTCAACGCCATCAACCAGGGGCAGCAAGCCTTCCATGAAGAATTCGTCAACTTTGAAGCCACCGGCGATTGGCAGCAGGTTACCACCAGCACCACCTTGACAGGAGGCTGGAGCAAGCTTCAGACACTCGTCAGGCTCGAGAGAAGCGAACTCGTCGCGAGTCTCGAAACCAACTGACAGGGCCAGAGGAGTAGAAGCAGTAGGTATTTGCACGAAGTCTACTGGACCGTCCAGGGCGATGATACCTACAGACTGGTCATACTTCTGCTGCTGCAGAGCGATAGCTCGGGCATAGCCGGCCATGGCAGGAGTGATAGTACCGAAGCCACCGAACAGGTCGATGGGCACACAGGTAGCATCGCCATTGGCACAAGTAACGCCGTCCACGGAATCCAGAGCGTTCTGGATATTGGTCAGGTTGGTGTAACCATCACGCACAGTTGTACGATTGGATTCACCATACTGGAAAGACACGTCGTAGTTCCAGTCGCCAACCAATTGGCCACGAGCGCCTGCCAGGAACATGAAGTGCTCAGTGTCGTACTGCTCAGTACGTGGACCAAGCTCCAGCGTACGACGACGCAGCTGCATCTTCAGATAGTCAGCTTCGTCAACGACGCCATTACCGTTCACATCGTTCCAGTTAGCGCCTTGGCCACCGGCAGTCAGGTTGCCCAGACCCACAGCATTGTTGGCGAAAGAGATAATTTCATTTCGAGCCTGAGTGCTGAAGAAGGGGTTAGCCAGAGGTACATTGAACTGCGCACCGAAAGTACCGGAAGGAGCCACTTGCTGTTCAACAGTAATGTTGCTGAATTCCAGAGTGGAGTAGATTTCCAGGTTTTCGTTGAACTCAAAGTTACCCATTACGAACGCGTTGTAACGTTCCTGGGGAGTTCGGTAGAAGTTGTATGGGTTGAAGTTGAATACAGAACAACCACCACGAGCGCCCAGGCCAATGCCTGCGTCGCCAGTGTACAGAGTACGGTCGTTCAGGAACTGACCCACGTTACCAGCACCTGCTACGTTGGCACGAGTTGGCATGGAAGTAGTAGAACCACCGGCAGATACCGCGTCTGGTCCGTCACATCCTGCGATAGGAGTAGGAACGGGACCCTGGCCAGCCAGGAATTCTGCGTAGTTCGCACCGGATGCAGTCGCGATACCCAGGTTGCCCAGAGGACGCTGACCCAGCAGAACCGCTTCACGCTCGGACCAGCTCAGGTTGATAGCTACGTTACCGCGGCCACCATCCAGGTCGCCACCCAGAGTCATGGAGATGTTGTCCGTGTCTGCATCGTTGTCACCAGAAGTAGAGTTGGTGACCTGCAGATCAAAACCAGTGAAGTTCTGCTTGGTTACGATGTTGATCGCACCGGCAACGGCGTCAGAACCGTATACCGCAGAAGCACCACCAGTGATGATGTCAACACGTTCGATAAGAGCAGTAGGAATAGTGGAGGTATCAACACGGCCAAAGTAGTTGGCTGGGGTGATACGACGGCCATTCAACAGAACCAGGTTACGGTTAGGACCCAGACCACGCAGGTCGATAGTCGCTGTACCGCCAGTGCCGTTGTTTACGTTCTGACCATCACCAGGAATAGTAGATGGAAGTTCACGAAGGATCTTCTCTACTTCAACTTCCTGCTGAAATTCCACTTCTTCCAGCCCGATAGTAGTAATCGGACTGGAGGACTGCAGACCAGGACGGCGAATACGTGAACCAGTTACGATCACTTCTTCAACCGCAGAGTCCTGCGCATACACAGCAGGGGCTGTGCCGAGAGACGCTGCTGTGGCCACGGCCGCGAAAGCCAGGGACCAGGCAGACGCCTTCTTATTGAGTTTGAACATTTAATGTTCCCCCTTAATTGAAAACAGAGCGCAGCCGGAGACCAAAAGTCCCGAAAGCGCCCTTGTTTTTCTTCTTGGTTAGATTGTGCAACCCACTAATTCTGGGTTACTTGGCGCGGCATTCTACACGGACACAATCAAAACAAATAGACACATTTGTAACAATTTGTAAAAACTATGCGGATTTTGGCCCTTTTCTTGTCAAAAATTGATTCTGGCAGCCTGCTGTCTTAAGAAATCGCGTAATTTCGGGCGCTTGCGAAAAATACCTGATAAAAATAGTCGGGATTATCCGGGAAACGAACAGTGTAAGCATTGGCAGATTTTTGCCATATTTAGGCCTGTGACACTGCGCCATGACCGTGCGTGCACTCAAATGTGCCAGTCCTGAATTATTCGATTTAGTATGGGGAACGTTCGCAACTTATGCGTCAGTGTTCGGCGCTCGAGTACCAGCTGGACTCTACGTGAGCCAAAGGACGTTAGAGATGAAACTACTTCAATCTGCTCACAGGAAAGCCGGGGAAATCCCCCGGATGCATCCACGTTTGTTAATCGCCTGCGCGGTAATCCTGGGTGGCTGCACTACCGAGACCATGTACAACACCGTGCAGGAGGTGCAACTCCAACGTTG
>Ga0181589_10003578_pt1 | contig 12348 bp, 13 predicted proteins | sample 071ome_25_FD_132444 | JGI IMG/M metagenome (GOLD analysis project Ga0181589, IMG submission 132444) | Coastal salt marsh microbial communities from the Groves Creek Marsh, Skidaway Island, Georgia - 071410BT metaG (megahit assembly) | ecosystem: Environmental > Aquatic > Marine > Intertidal... | reverse complement strand
TTGCGAGTCGGAACGTGTCGCCGGTCGACCCGTACCGACGCTCGGGTACGATATGCCTCGTCACTTGGACCCCAAGACGCCCGTGGACACGTACCAGACACACGACTTCGCCTTGATTATCGAGAATTGCGGCGGACCGGGTGCCGCGGGGTACGTGAGCGAGAAAGTCGGCGACGCGCTCATGGCCGGATCGATTCCCCTGTACTGGGGCGAAAACATCGACGCGGAGACGCCGATGGGCTCGTTCATGCAACGGGGACGCGGGACGTGGTGGATCGACCTCCGAGACGCCGTCGATCTCGAGGACGATCCCGCGAAAGGACGTGCCCTGAAGACGTTCCTGGACCGATTCAGTTCGGACGATATTCTCGCGATGAAAACGGCCGTGAAGAGACATCGAGAAGCGTACCTTCTCGGCGTCGGGTCCCGAGCGTTTGCGACGGGATTACGAAAGGCGATGTTGATTGTGGATTGAAGAACCAAACAATGATCATTCATTTACAGGGACGCGTTGGACACGGTGGCGACGACCGGGATCTGCTTCGTCTGCAAATTGAAGAGCCTCACGGTGACGAAGATCACGAGCATGGTGATGATGAAGGTGATCAGCGACTGCAGGATGGAGTCGATGTCGAACCTGGGCGCGGAAGTCGAGCGCAGCGCGATGACGAACGGCATGATGCCCTCGCGGACGAACACCCTGGCGAGGTCGAGTGTGCTGGAGGCGAGGAGGAACCCGATTCCGGTTCCAGCGACGTTCTGATCGGTGATGAAATCCTTGAAGGACAGGACCACCTTGTTGTCGAGAATGAAAGACATCGGAGAACGAGACTGATGAGTAGTGTTGGGGGCAGAGATAATAAAGTTGCCTACTGTATCCCTTCATCGAATGGACGATCCGCAGTTCTTGTCGCCGGAGGGGTACGATCCGAAGGTGTGGGGCAAGAGCTTGTGGTTATCCATGACGATCATCGCCTCGAATATGCCGTTGCGGCCGTCCCGCGCACAGAGCGTGTCGTACTATCGATTTTTCGACGGATTGCGGCACGTCTTACCGTGCAAGAGCTGTCGGACAGAGTACTGTCGAATGATTGGAGAAGGCGCGCCGTCCTTGCGTTTGAAGATGTCGGATTTTGTCCAGACGGCGACCGAACCGCCCGGGTCCGCTCGGAAGCGGGTGTTCGCGTGGGTCGTACGGATTCACGCACACGTCAACCGTCGTCTCGGCAAGAGACGGCGCTCGAGTGTCCATTTCTGGGCCAGAGCGTACAGTAAACTGCGTCGGTCGTCGGCGGAGGTATCGACGATCCGATTTCCCTCGGGAAACGTGCGGTAAGCGAACGCGCGCGCGGGAATCTCCGGAAACAGAATGATGCGCCAAAAGTATGGACGTATCGATCGTGAATCGCGTGTCGGTCATACTGATCGTGGGCACGTTATTGATGACGGTCTTCGACGGAGACGACCATCCGCCCATCTCGGAGATGGTACGCATCGAGATGAGTCGCGTGTTCACGTTACCCGGATTGCAGACGGCGTTCCCGTCGTTTGAAGACGTTCTGGACGCGTCGTTGGCGCGCGAAATCCTGTGTCAGCCGTGGGAAGCTCGTATGTCGACGGCCGAGGTCGTGCACACGTTGGCGACGAGAATGGACTCCACGCCGGGGTTTCCCGCGACGCGGTTCCTGGACGAACTCGAGTACCACGCGATCCGTTCCGACCCGGTTGTGTACGCGTTGCTCCGTCGGGGAATGGTTCCTGTGGTGGACGACGAACGTACGACTCGCGTGATTCGTGCGTGTTGCGGTGAATTGGGTTGTGCGTTCGCGGACGTCGTGCCGTGTGTGACCGACTTCTATACGCACGTTTGGAGTCAGATTTCTGTGTGAATTTAAATTATCATGCGATATGGTACTGAAATGTCTAGTCGCCTTCCGAACGGTCTTTTTTACGGTGGCATCGTGTCGAACGGGGTCCGCGGTCCGGTCCATGTCTTCCACATCAACTTGCAAATGGCTGACAACGTGGTGAATTTCCTGCCGTTGTTCCAGACGTGGAGCAATGAACAGCGTTTGGAGGGACACCGAGTCGTCTTCATGATCGACGGTATGCGGTCTCGTCCCTTGTCTGCGAACACGGTGATGGCAATTCTTCGTCGTCGCAACGGCACCAACCAGCGGACGAACGCTGCACGCGGCAGGGCGTCGTCGATCGCTTCGTCGACGAGTCGTACGAGCACGCCGACGAGGTCTCGAAGTTCGAGCAGGAACTCTGTCGGGTACAGGACGCCGAACGCTTCGCCGAGGAGCCCGTTGGTCACGCCAGGCGCTCCTCGCAAGGCACTGCTGATGTCGCCGCGTGCGTCGCCGCGTGCGTCACCGCGTGCGTCACCGCGTGCGTCACCGCGTGCGTCACCGCGTGCGTCACCGCGTGCGTCACCGCGTGCGTCGCCGCGTGCGTCGCCGCGTGCGTCACCGCGTGCATCACCTCGTCGATCCATGACGTCGATCGGACGTCGCTTGAATTTCAACTCCGCTGTCACTCCGCTGGCGTCCGGGTACTCGACCCCCCCTCGGCGATCTCCCCGCGCACTGCTCACGCCCGGTGCACCGACCAAGCGCCGCAAGTCCAATACGAGGCGGTGACCTGAAACATTATCCGCGCCTCGGTCATAGGGAAACCTATGTCGTGCCGAAGCAATCAAGTACGAAATCCGGCGACCGGTCGCTGCATCCGTCGCTCCGGTCCGACCGCGGCCAGGTTGGGCCTGGTCACGCGCCGACGTCGACGAACGGTCGCTCCTCGTCGCGCGCGATCGACGACTCGTCGCATGCACGGCGAGATGACGCCCGGGGAACGGCGTACGCTGAAGAAGCGGATCCGCAAGTTGTCGAGGGAGCTGGATACGCTGCAGCGTCGTTTGTAGACTTTTGACACTCAAGCCTAGCGAGCGAGAACCTCGCGTAGCGCGGCTCGAATGATCGTCTCGTTTTTGGTCGAGACGATGGCGTCTTGGAGGACGGGATCGTCGAGCACTCGTTCGATGACTTCGCCCATGGCGACCGCCAACGGCAGCCATTCGTTGGCGGTCTCCGATCGTTCGACGAACATCAGATTTATCGTGGGTACGGGACCGACGTTGAACACGGCTTCGACGAGGAGTGCTGTCGACGCGCTCGGACGGAGTTCCAGGTACGCTTCGACCTGGATCCGTTCGTAGTCTCGCATGGACATGAAGAGTTTATGCACTCGAGTCTTGCATTCGAGTACGACGTCTCCGTCTGCGGATAGTCCGTCGATTTTGCCCTGTAACACAACGGGTCGTCCGTTCGGCGTGTACCCTATACACGTTCGGAGCATCGTTTCGTGCCGGACGAAGTCGTAGTCGGGCAACACCTTTCGAACACGGTCGACGATGAGTTGTTCTTTTTCTTCGCCGTGGCGCGTATACGCTAACCGCCTGGTTTCTTCTGCGATCGTCGACGCGTGTACGTCGCTTGCCATGGACGAGAACGTTCGTGCGTTGGTGGGTGCTCTGAGCGATTTGAGGAGGGTGTCCGTCGACGGATCGTCTTGAAGAAATTTGGATGCCTCACGGATACGACGTCGTTCCTGCTCGACGGTGAGCGTATGGTTCCGTTTATGCGCGGCGAGGTACGACGTCTTGTCCGTGCTTTTCCACGCGGTCATGAACGCGTCGAGACGTTTCGTATACGGGTGCCGACCGATCAGGGCGGCAAGGTTGGACGCGTTGACGATGATGGGCGGCGAAGTCATCGCCTTCGTGGTCTCTTCGGTGATCGTCGTCATACAGTCAGATATGACGACGTTTTTTGTGCCGTGGTTCTTCGCGACGTATCATTTGTACACTTGGATGGACCTGGCGCCTTTATGCGACGAGTGCATTCTGGATGTGTCTTTCTTGAAATACTTGCACTTTCCACCGAGCGACCAGTCCGTGCACAGCTTGACTTTGCGCTTGGGTTTCTTCGGGAATTTGATGGATCCCACCGTGTTGTTCAAGAACGGAGGGTTCAAATTATGGGTCCCGGAACCGAACGATTGACAGTTCCCCGCGTAATTCTCTTTCTCGAACACCCAGACTTTCTCCGACGACGATTTGTAATTGCACCCGCCGCTGGACGAGCCGGTCGACCCGGACGACGACCCTGTCGTCATGATTTGCATCGACGAGACACTGTCCCACCGATTGGAACCGTCAGCCCAGTGACCGTCGATCCAGTGACTCCACTTTCCGCGGACGACTTTGTCGCTGCGTCCCACCACCTCGACGCTATCGCCTCCGAAATTTGCGTCTTGGTACAGAATGACTTTCAGTCCTTCCGGAATATCGATGGCCGCAAGCTTGTTGTCCCAGCTTCGCTCCATCATTTGTCTGGGACGACGAATTCTTTTAGACTTGTCCCCAATTTTGGAGAGGGTGCGGTACTCGCCGACGCCCAATTGGAACGTGGAGCCACCGTCGTCTCTATTTGCATCATCGACGAGCGTGACCTTTAAGTTCGGGTTACCACTGACAACGGAACCGTCACTCCCACTGCCCCCACTTGTTCCTTTTCTGATCCGGCACTGTCGTTCGTTGTTCTCGCCGTCGACCCACTGACCGTTGGCGTCCGTGGCCACGCCGCACCACGTGGTGGTGTAGCCGCTCGGACATTCCCACGCGTTGGAGGACGCGTTCCATACCCTCGTCGTATAGTCGTAGTTGGCGACGTTGCCGACGTTGCACTTCTTGCCTTCGGGTAGGGACACGTTGGCACCGCCGCTCCCGCCACCCCCGCTCGTTTCGCTTCCTCCTCCTGCCGCGGGACCACATTGGAACAGTTTATTTCCGCCCATGAGTTGCGTGTACCACTCGCCCTTGAGGAACGAGAACGTCCCCGTCGTGTCGCACCCGTCGTTCGCCCACGCGGTGAGCAACGAGCATCCGCACGCGGCGCAGCAGCAACAGAGGAAGCAGATCATCATGATCATCATGATCATCGTCCCGTCGTCGCCACCGTTGTTGTAACTCATACGATGCGAATGGACAGCCTCGGACGGTGTATATATATGTACATCATAAATTAACTTACTGACGGTAGACGACGATCCTGTTGATTTGGTCGTTGAACGCGGGCGTCAAGTTTTGGACCTTGTCCGTGCCATGACCCGAGATGGAGAGATACGTCGTCCCCCCGGTCGAGTTGGTTTTGGTGACCACTGCGGATGTGTTCTTTCCGACGCGCAAGGACGACAGCTGTTTCAGGCGGCCGTTGGTGTTCGTGACCGGCCCGGAGCTCTTGGAACAAATCGTGTCCATGTAACCTTTTGCCCCGGAATTCGAGTACAGGTAAACGCACTTTTCGTCGTATTTACCGCCCACGTTCTTGAGTTGTCCTCCGCCATAGTCTTTGTACATCACGGAGACCGCCCCGGCCTGGTCGTCGAAGTTGTTCGACGACAAGTTGACCAGTTTGCCCGCCTTCGTCTTGCCGTTGAACTTGACGGACGCGGTCGTATTGGACTCGTTCCGCGGGAGGATGTGCACTTGCGTCTTCTTTCCATACCGGATGCTGGAGAGACCGTGGATCTGGCCGTTCTCCCAGTAACTTCTGGGGTTTGAGCGTGTGACGCAAATTGTCTTCAAGTACTTCTTCCCGTCTGGATCTCGGTACAGATACACGCAGTTGTCCTTGTACACGTTCTTCTTATCGTTCTTCTTCTTCTTATCGTCGTCCTTCTTCTTCTTCTTATCGTCGTCCTTCTTCTTCTTCGTATCGTCCTTGCCGTCGCTGCCCGGGGTCCCGGCGGCGTTCTGGTCGTTGTTCTGGGGGTTAGTTAGCTCTGGGGGTGGTGGTGGAGAGCCACACTGGAAGAGTTTGAATCCTCCCGTGAGAGTGTTGTACCATTCGCCCACGAGGAAGGAGAAGGTACCGGACGTGTCGCACCCGTCGTTGGCCCACGCGGTGAGAATAGACGAGCAGCACGACACGCAGCAGAAACAGACTAGGCATATCATGATCATGATCATGATCATCGTCCCGTCGTCGCCACCGTTGTTGTTGTAAATCATGACGAGAGTGTATACCTTCTAGCCGATATAATTGGAGCACGCGGGCTACGTCGGGTCCGCGTCTTCCTCGGTCCCCCTCGGTCTTCCTCGGTCTCCCTCGGTCTTCCACCTGGGATCCTCCAGAACAATTTTTCAAACATGTCGTCTACTTCCGCTGAATCGTCCGCTCCTTCCGTCAATCCCGTCGAGTATCAAACCACGATGTCCCTGTTACAAGAGCTGTGCGAGGTATACGTGCGCGAACGAGAAGCGCGCGAACGAATTGTTTCGCTCGAGACGCAACTCACCGAATACGCTCGCGAGTGCTCGTTTTTACGAAGCGTTGTCCACTATTCTGCCGTCCGTCTGACGAACGATTCTACGAAGTACTCGTGAGTTCAAGACGTGCCTGTAACAAAATGCATCCCTAGTAAACAGATGACCGTTCTCCGAGTTCCAGAAGCAGAACAAATCAAGATGCGCGTGATCAAACGAGACGGGTCGCGCGAAGACGTCATCTTCGACAAGATAACGCGCCGCCTTAGGATGCTGTCGTGGGGACTCGATACTTCAAGAGTCGATTACGGCCGAATCGTTCGCGAGGTGTGTGTTGGCATGTCCGACGACATGCGGACGGCGGATATCGACAGTCTCGCCGCGTCGGTGTGTGTCAACCATCAGTTGGAGGCCGTCGAATATGAGGTCTTGGGCACGCGTCTGCTGATTTCGAACCATCACAGGCAAACGTCGTCTAGTGTGCTCGAGACGTACGCGGCGCTCGCGGACGTATTGGACCCCGCCTTCCTGGCGTTCGTCGAGACACATGCCGACGAGTTGCAAACGTTGATCGACTATGATCGTGACTATGATTTCCAGTACTTTGGTGCGTCGACGATCCTGCGTTTGTACTGTGCGAAGAAGGACGGTGTCCCCGTCGAACGACCGGCCCACGTGTACCTGCGCACCGCGTGCGTGGTCTCGAAATACGACATGTCGCTCGTCCCGATCGTGTACGACATTCTATCCAAAAAGCAGGCCGTCTTCGGTAGTCCCACGTTGTTCAACAGCGGAATGAAGATCCAGCAGATCGCGTCCTGTTTCCTCATGGAAATGAGCGACTCGATCGACGGGATTTTCGAGTCTTTCCATGAAATGGCTCGCGTATCCAAGGTCGGTGGCGGTATCGGTGTGTTCGTCGGTGACGTCCGAAGCCGTGGTGCTCCCATCACGTCGACGAACGGCAAGACGGACGGGCTTCTCCCGATGGTCCGGTGCGTCAACTCGATTGCGCAGTACGTCAACCAATCCTCGAAACGCAAGGGGGCTGTCGCGGTGTACTTGGGCATCGACCACCCGGACGTGGTCGATTTACTGGATATCCGCCGACCCGGCGGCGACGAGAACTTGCGCGCGAGGGATATCTTCCTCGCGCTGATGGTCTCGGACCTGTTCGTGAGCAGACTGGACGCCGGAGGCACGTGGAGTTTCTTCGACCCGTACGAATGTCCAGGCCTGTCGAACGCGGTCGGTGACGCGTACGTCGCGTTATACGAACGATACGAACGCGAGGGCAAAGCCAAGCGAACCATGCCGGCGAAGCAACTGTGGGACGCAGTCGTTCGTGCTCAAATCGAGTCGGGCGTGCCGTACATTCTGTACAAGGACGCGATCAACGCGAAATCCAATCAGCAGAATCTTGGAACGATCAAGACGTCGAACCTGTGCGCGGAGATCGTGCAGTACACGTCGAACGAGGAGACGGCGGTGTGTAATTTGGGCAGCGTGTGTCTGCCCGCGTTCGTCGATCCGGAAGCCGACGGCGGGTACGATTTCGACCGGCTCATGGCCGTCGTTCGAACGATGACGCGGTGTCTGAATAACGTGATCGATATCAATCATTACCCGGTGGAGAAGGCGAGGCGTTCGAATATGCGGCACCGTCCGATCGGTCTGGGAATCCAGGGCTTGGCCGACGTCTTCGTCGCTGTCGGCCTTCCCTTCGACTCCGAGAAGGCCGTCGCGCTCGGTACGAAGATCAGTGCGGCCATGTACTACGCGTCGATCGACGAGAGTGCGTCGCTGGCGGCGGAACGCGGTCCGTATGAAACGTACCACGGTTCCCCGATGTCGAGGGGAAAGATGCAGTTCGATCTGTGGGGCGTCGAACCTCATCCAGACTTCGCGTGGGACGTTCTCCGGGAGAAGGTCGCCATTCACGGTGTCCGGACTTCCTTGAACATCGCCATCATGCCGACGGCGTCGACGGCCCAGATCTGTTCGAATATCGAGGCCGCCGAGCCCATCACGTCGTTGGTGTACGTCCGCAGGACGTTGGCCGGCGAGCACGTGTGTGTGTACCGCCCGCTCGTGGACGCGCTCACGCGCCGCGGTCTGTGGACCGTGGACGTTCGGAACGAGATCATTCGCGCGAACGGATCGATCCAGTCGTTACAGTCCATCCCCGACGATCTGAAGCAGCTGTTCGTCACCGCGTGGGACATGAAACAGCGATGGATCGTCGACCACGCGGCCGCTCGCGGACCGTACGTGTGTCAGACGCAGAGTATGAACATCTTCATGGCCAAACCGACGACGTCCCTCGTGTCGAAAATGCACAAATACGGCCACAAGGCGGGTTTGAAGACTGGTGTGTACTACTTACGGACCAAGGCTGCCGTGACCGGCGCGCAAATGTCGACGCGAAGCGGGGCTACGACGGTCAATCAGGCTCCTGCACCGAGCGAGGACGACAGCGAGGAGGACAGCGTGTGTCTGAACTGCAGCGGATGAACAGTTTCCATTTTATGGATTTGACTTAACACTTCGCCTTCCGGTCACGGGCAGACGACGACGCTCGATGAGCAGCACGCTCGAGTACCGCATCCAGAACAAGACGAAGCGATTACGGTCCGCCCCTCCCGGATCCAAACGATTCAATGAGAGCGTGGATTACCTGCTCGACTGCATTCCGTACATGCAGGCATACGAACACGAACTGACACGGGAATTGGGCGATCAGACAGACTCTCAGCAGAACGCCACCGATCCCGGCCGGAAGGACGAGAAGCAGCGCATCCACCAGTTCGTGGATGTGGAGCCCGAGCGGGACACGAAGCGTGTGTTCGACCAGTACTTGGCGTACGTGGAAAAGGACGAGAACGCCATGGTTCGCGTGTCCCTCAATATCGAGGACAAGCAGCACAAACACAACCAATTACAGGAATCAACTGTCCGTCGCGTCGTCCCGAGCGTCCGCGATTTGTACCTGTCGAAGGGTGACCATGACCATTGCGACCGGTGTTCGAACCGTTTGCTGGTCGACGAGCGGATGGCGCAGCGGGTGTGTTCGGGGTGTGGACTGTGCATGCCGATGATCGAGGACTCGGTCAAGTTGTTGACGCACACGGAGCAATTGGAACGCGGTGGCCGCAAGAACTTCACGTACAAACGAACGTCACACTTCATCGAGACGTTGGCGAGCGTGCAAGGTCGTCAGCGCGCCTTCATACCGGACGACGTGCTCCAGCAGGTGAACGGTGAGATCGCCAAGTACCGCATGACACCGGACGAGGTGTCGATCGCCCACATCCGTTCGTTTTTGAAACGGTTGGGTCTGTCGAAGTACTACGACAACGCGCCGTTGATCCGAAATATCATCTTGGGGTCGACCAGCGACACGATCCCCTCGGGTATCGAGCGGCGACTGATCAACATGTTCATACAGATTCAGAAACCGTTCGACGACGTCTGCGAGCGCGGACGAAAGAACATGCTGCGATACGGGTACATTTCGTACAAATTGCTGGAGCTTATGGGCGAGCAAGGCGCGCCCTATTTACACTTGTTCCCGCTACTCAAGTCGAAACAAAAGTTGGCCGCACACGATGCGACGTGGCAGCGAGTATGTTCTGCCGTGGGTTGGAAATTCATTCCGACCGTGTAAAACAGAGACGCCGTATTTTGCGTGGTACGTAGTAGACAGCGTATGCGGTGTTACGCGACCAGACCACCCTTGGCCGGGAAGTACTGTTTCTGCGTGCGGAGCACGATTGTCGACGGCAGTTCTCGCAAGCCGCTCGGTATCATTTTCGGGTACGGGTTGACGGCCAACTTGATCGGAAAGCGTGTGGAACACGTGGCGATCGTCATGCAAAAGGAGGAACCGGGATTGTGTTGCGAGGAAGTCGAGTTGTTGCTGCACGAGGTGTGTCCGGTCGAGCTCAGCGACGACGTGTACGTCCACATGTTCAAGAGTCCCGCTCTCGAGGGGTACGACAGCGAGATGACCGATTGAGAACGAGATGCGGGTTTCGATCGCGAAACGTTTTGTATGTGAGACTATGCCGGACTCCATTGCGCGAGTGGCCCTCTTATCGATCTCTGCGTTCTGCTTACATTCGCTGTTGCTTCGTCACCACGTCTCGGCGTGTCAATCATCGTTTTTCGGCATGTTTTTCGCCGATTCGGCCTACTGCAGGAGCTTGGATCATATCCTGCACGCCCTGCAGTGGGTCCCGATCGCCCTGGCGGCGCCCGTCCTCGATTTGGCTCGCCGTCCCACCCCTCGGTGAAAAGCGGGAATTTTTTGTGTTACACGGGTGCAAGGCGGAGGACGAGATCGATCGACCACGATGCCTGCCAAAAAGAAGAAACACGTAAACCGAACGATCAAAGCATCCGATCGCGAGCTGTTATTCCGCGACGACGGCCAGATGTACGGCGTGGCGGTAGCCGTCTTGGGTGACCGACGGTTCCACATCGTGGTCGACGTGCCCGATGAGCACAGGGGGTACACGCTCGCGGTCGGGAAATTGCGAGGCAGCATGCGGCGATCGGACCGTGTGATGTGCGGCACACACGTCTTAGTTTCCGGACGCTTCGATCACGATGACAAAGTCGATATTTTGCACCGGTACGTCGACGCACACGAGAAACTGTTACGGAGGTACGGCGAGTTCGAGCAGTTGGACGCTAAGCACCGGAAGTATCAGCAGGACACGGAGCCCGGGAATTGTGGGAACGCGAACTCGCTCGACGACCTGGACGACGACGACGACGTCGTGGTCTTCGAGTCGACGGACGACCTGGATCTCGATGCGATATGATTTTTTATCTCCGTAAGATTCACAGCGACGAATAACGAACGATGTCGACGTGGGTCCAAAATATCTCTTGGGACAGTAGCGCCATCGGCGGAATGACGACCGCCCCTGCCGCGACGACGATGGCACCGACGACGATGGCACCGACGACGCCAGCGACAGTCGCTCCGTCCTACCCGATGAATCCTAACTACGGCGGAGGCGGCGTTATTTTCCCTTTGCCTGTGGCACCGTCTTTGTTGATGGACGGTGACATCTCCGCGCTTTCGCCGATCACGCCGGCACCGACGACCGCCGCACCGCTTCCGGACACGTTGGCCCCGATCCCGCCGATGAACTTGAGCCCGATCGCGGCGGACGATGACGACGAGAAGCCGTATTGGACATGGCAGAGGATCGCGCTCCTTCTGGGTTTTTTCCTGGTGGTGGGCGTGGTCGTGTGGTGGTTCTTCCTCCGCAAGGGCAGCAAGAACAACAGGAACACCACCAACAACGGGGCCAATCGGAACGGTACCAAGAACGTGGGGTGGAACAAGTCCACTGCCGGAGGATCGAGGAACAACGCCAGGGCGAAGAACACGACGACGGCCGGGTATAATTACAACGATACGCTCGACAATTGGAGCGAGTACTACAACACCACGACCCCGGGCGGGAACAATGCGAAACGCCCCTAATTATTATGACACGTAGTCCAAATGGACGCTGACTTTCTGGCGAAGGGCTGTACGAAGATCGGTTCGAATTGGAACTGTGTCGACAGCACGGCTGACCTGTCGTCGTTGCCTGAGTACGTCGAGCAAGACGATAAGTGGTACGACCGCAGCGACGTCGTGAAAGGCGTGAAGAACTCGTACTTGACTGGCGGCGCGTTGGTCAGTTCGCTGGTGGTATGTTGCTGTTGCTTGTTCATGTTCATGATGAGCACGCGGTAGCGCGAGTCCATCGTCGACTGTTCTTGTCAGTCGAAAGTACCCGCGGTACTTCCGACTGGAGATCCGCACTTTTTATGATTCATTCTATTAATGGGAGAAACGCAAATAACAATTGGACCGTTCGTTCCTCAAGCGTCGTCGGACTCGTTTTCGTCGGATTCGTTGCCCGCGTCTGTGCTCGCCAAGATGGACGAGATTCGACGCGAGTACGAGACCAAATATCAGCAGTTGGTGGACGCGTGGGCCGCGGAGAAGA
>Ga0181589_10003575_pt1 | contig 12356 bp, 9 predicted proteins | sample 071ome_25_FD_132444 | JGI IMG/M metagenome (GOLD analysis project Ga0181589, IMG submission 132444) | Coastal salt marsh microbial communities from the Groves Creek Marsh, Skidaway Island, Georgia - 071410BT metaG (megahit assembly) | ecosystem: Environmental > Aquatic > Marine > Intertidal zone... | reverse complement strand
CCGAACGTTTACCAGAGAAAAATTGAGTGGCACCAGCACGAGTGGGATATTTTCCGGTCATGATACTATAACGCGTTGGGCTGCAGACCGGATTCGCTGCGTAGCCATGGGAGAAGCGCATGCCTTCAGCAGCCAGGCGGTCAATATGGGGTGTCTCGTAAAATGTTCCAGGATGATTGGCGCCCACATCCATGTATCCGAGATCATCGACGAGAAAAAAGAGGACATTGGGCGCCACTTGTGCCGTTGCAACCATGGCCCAAGCCCACAAAGCGACCATTGGAATGAAATAGGATTTTGAATATTTCATTGGGAAAATCTCATGAGCGAGAGAAAAAGCCGTTGAAAGGTGCCGGGAATTGGCTTCTTGGATGGCCACGCGAATGCAACGCTTATTCCTGCGTATCCATTCGAAGGGATGCCTCTTCTAGATGCTGAACAATGGCCGTGGGTAGTGAAACGGCTTTCATGACACCCTTCTCACTTTTTTGAACGCATACCACTGTCATCGCCCCGGTGGCCACTTCCACAAAGGTCTCATCAGGCAAGAGTTTCAGGAATCGAAAGCCATAGCGTATGGAACGATTTTTAAGTTCAAGAATGCTGAGCTGAATTTCCATTTCATCTTCAAAGCGCAACGGATGACGATAATCACAACTGGCTTGAACCCGAGGCAAACCCATCATCTCATCCATTTCATTCAAGGTCACTGAATGCCCAAAGGACCGAAAGAACGCATGCTCTGCCGATTCCATGTATCGAAAAAAATTGGAGAAATGCACAATCCCGGCCATATCGGTTTCCGAAAACTCAACTCGCCGCCGATGCCGCCAATGGATTGCCATGCCAACCAATATGTCTTTTCGCCTCCACCCAGACAAGCCCCTTCCTTACAGAGTGACTGGAGGAGCGCCCACCCAATACAAAGGGGCACGACCATCATTTAAGCATCGATCATTCCGAGGATTTATGACTAAAAAAAAGCATGCGTTCCAATCGTCTCCACACCCTCTTGTTGGCCACTCTTCTTGCTTTCTTTTCAGCGACCTCGAGGAACACCATTGCCGCAGATCGCCCCAATGTGCTCGTGATCCTGGTCGATGACTTGGGCTATGGCGATTTGTCCTGCTACGGGGCAGAAGACATGCGCACGCCGCACATGGACCGACTGATGCAAAGAGGGGTGCGTCTCAATGAGTTTTACGCCAACTGCCCGGTTTGTTCGCCCACTCGAGCTTCCCTGCTGAGCGGCCGTTATCCCGACCGGGTTGGTGTACCCGGGGTGATCCGAACTCACGCTGGCGATAATTGGGGGTTTCTGGATCCCTCAGCGATTTTGCTATCGGAGCTTTTCCGGCGAAATGATTACCATACGGCATTGGTTGGGAAATGGCATCTGGGACTGGAGTCTCCAAACACCCCAACGGAAAGGGGGTTTGATACCTTTCATGGATTCCTGGGAGACATGATGGATGATTATTACCATCACCAAAGGCATGGGCATCACTACATGCGTCAAAACAAGGAAGTCATCTATCCAAAGGGACATGCCACAGACCTGTTTGCCCAATGGGCCAACAGCTTCCTGCTGGAGCAGGCTTTGCAAGAAGAGCCTTTTCTATTGTATCTGGCTTTCAATGCGCCACATACCCCCATTCAGCCACCCAAATCCTGGCTTCACAGAGTCAAAGCAAGAGAGGATAGCATCAGCCACAAGCGTGCCTCTTTGGTCGCACTGATTGAACACCTGGATGCTGCCATAGGATCGGTTTTACAAACCCTCGATCGAACCAAACTTTCGGAAAACACCATCGTGGCATTCGCCAGCGACAATGGAGGACAGCTCAACGTGGGTGCCCGATGCGGACCCCTTCGCGGAGGCAAGCAGGATATGTACGAAGGAGGCATCAAGGTCCCGGCGTGTGTCCTTTGGCCGAGTAGGATTTCACCGGGTCAAACAAGCCATCAGCGGCTCTTGACGATGGATCTCTACCCTACGCTGTGTGAAGCCGCTGGCATTGAAATCTCCCATACCATCGAAGGTGTCTCTTTTCTACCCATGTTGTTGGGCAAGGAACAGGAGTGGCCCCAACGCGACCTGATATGGATGCGCCGCGAAGGAAACATGCGCTATCAGGGCCGCGACTATTACGCACTGCGTCGTGGTCCATGGAAATTAGTGCAAAATTCCCCTTTCATGCCCTACGAATTGTATCATCTTGAAAAAGATCCTATGGAAGCCACCAATCAAGCCCATAAGGAAACAAAAGTGTATCGGGAACTGGTTCGGGCACTCCAATACCACGTACAGCAAGGAGGAAAAGTGGCGTGGCAGTCCCCACGGTAACCATCGCTTTTTGTGGAGGCAATTTCAGCAGGCAATGAATGCAAAATGGATCATTCGTGACACACTCGGTGCGCTGCTTCTACTCAGTGCGATTGTCACCCTCCCTGTGGCTGTTTCAGATTATCTGTCGCCCAGGGAAATGCCTTTTCAACCCCGGGCTCCTCAACAAAGCCTGGATATTTCACGAAGCTCCCCAGAAACCAATCGAGCCATGCGAAGCTGTGTGGGCTCACAGCTCCAGCTGATCCAGCAAAGCCAACTGTCCGAAGCTTATGCGTATGCTTCTGAAGGTATCCAACAAGTCTTATCGTTTGATGATTTCATGGGGATGATCGCTGAGCGCTTTGCACCGATGAAACATTATGACACCATCGAGATGAGTGACGGATTGGATGACGGCACCCAAGGGATCCTCCGAGTGCGATTGAGTCGTCATCGCGAGGTCATCGGCGTTTACACTTACATCTTACTACTGGAGAAAAATCAGTGGAAAATAGGGGGTGTCATTCCTGAATATCCGCACCCTGTCTCCTTTGAACAGGGCATGGCTCCACCCGAATGATCATTCCCAAAGCGGATTGGCATGAAAAGCAGCCTGGGCCCAGGGAGACTCCGATGGGCGATCTTCTTTCAAGGGACCCTGATATTGGACGAGATAATCCAACACCTTCGCCTGAAAACTATCCGGCAGGGCTTTCATGCCGTTCTTCTGCATTTTGAGCAGTGTTTTTTCCCACGCATCTCGATCCCGATGATGGTGAGTGATGAGATAAGGAGAGTGACAACTGCCGCAAGTCGAGACCACGAGGGGCGCCACAGGATCAGCCACCAGTCCCCACGGAGTTCTCGCTGCTGAACCCTCATCACCTTGTACTGAAATGACCGCCAGGACTCCGCCCAAGCAACTCAGCAAGATGGCTCTCATCGGATGGGGTATCATAGTGCATTCATGTTTGGAAGGTGTGGCATTCAGATAACCCGTACAGCGATACGATGCATGGCATTGTTAAGATAGCCTTTGGGGTTCCAGCCAGGAACGACCATGGGCTGATGACGCCCCTGTTCATCCGTCGCCCTGGCCCAGACTTCATAATAACCTTTCCCGGGAAATTGAAGCGCACAATGCCAGGATTGCCAGGCATAAGGATTGACCGGTGCCTGAAGCTTGGCCCGCTGCCAGGTCGATCCATAGTCGATGGTGACATCGACCTTTCGCACCTTCCCTTCGCCGCACCAGGCATGCCCACCCACCTCAAGGGGCTCGGCTTTCAAAGTTTGAAACAGGTGGGCTGGCCTTGTGATCAGGGATTTGACAGGCATGGCACCGATGATTTCAAAATCTTCTTCAGGAACCTTTTCTCCAGGAGCAACGGGATGACGAGGCACGCGATAGGAAGTCCCTGTCATCTTGGGTCCATCATGCACACGATCGCGCACCTGAAGACGTTTCAACCATTTCCCACTGGTCGATCCGGGCCAGCCCGGACAGATCAACCGGAGAGGAAAACCATGCTCGGGTGGCAAGGGAACTCCATTCATTTCCCAGGCCAAAAGCGTGTGTGGGTCCAAGGCTTTCTCAATAGGAACCCCTCTTGAAATAGGAGCCTTCCCCGGTTCACGGTTGAGGGTAGGATCTTCTGCATGGTAAGCTAGATAGACAGCCGAATCTCGCACACCAGACTCGCGAAGCACATCTCTCAGACGTACCCCAGTGTAACGGGCACAACCCACTGCACCCAGCGTCCACGGGTTGCCTCCCACCTTTGGATAAAACCCAGCTCGGCCATTGCCCCCGCACTCGATCACAAGAGCAGAAGAAACGTGTTTGAAACTGCCTTTGAGTGCAGCCATGTCGAGGTCAAGCACCTTCTGAACCTCGCCATCGACTCGCAACGACCAGTCCGAAAGATTGCCCTCTTTTGCGCGATCTGGAATCAGCCCGTTATTTCTAACAAAATGCCGGTGGTTGGGAGTGATGGAATCATCCAGCAACGTGGCGTAAGCCTCTGCATTAAGAGGGCGATCACTGAGTAACCGAAGCTCTTCTTTCCCTGGCCAGCCCTTCTCCAAAGCGCTCTGTGCAAGGGCTCGAGGAAAAATTCCAGATTGTGAAAGGAGGTCGGCAAACACCACAGGTGCACCCAATGCCACGCCGAGTTGCGCTATAAACCGTCGACGCCTGCTGGGCACCATTGACCGGAATTGGGATGCCTGACTTATCCAATCACCGTTGACCATACCGATAATCTTATCAGCGGAGGGTGCATATGTCGACTGCATCCCCATTCTCAATGAGGAAAAACTTCAGAGTCAAACCTTGGATGCCAGCAAGGCCAAGAAAGCGGCCTCATCCAATACTTCAATCCCAAGATCTTGAGCCTTGGTCAGTTTTGACCCGGCAGCTTCTCCTGCGAGGACATAGTCTGTTTTTTGGCTAACACTCCCGACAACCTTTGCACCGATGGACTCAATGCGCTCGGAAGCCTGCTGGCGAGTCAAGGTGGGCAAAGTTCCCGTCAACACCCATGTGGTTCCTGCCAGAGGGTGGCGATCCGAAGGAGTGTCTGCCTCGATAAACAGGGAGGAGCACATGGTCAAACCAGCCGATTCGAGGCGATGAATCAATTGTCGATTTCGAGTATCTTCCAACCAGCTGACCACACTTTCGGCAATCACCCCACCGACTTCCGGCATGGATACCAATTCCGAAAGACCACAGGACATCAGAGCCTGCATGTCCCGAACATGTCGACAGATGGTTTTGGCAACACCTGCGCCCACATGAAGAATTCCCAATCCGAACAAGAGGCGCCAAAGATCCTGCGATTTGGATTTTTCTAATCCGGCCAAAAAGTTTCTTGCCGATTTTTCACCCATGCGTTCAAGCGACTCCAGCTCGACTTGTGTCAGACGATACAGATCCGCGACATCCAGAACCAAGCCCCGAGCCACCAATTGCTCAATCAGCACACTACCACCCCCCTCGATATCCATAGCACCTCGACTGCACCAATGCTCCAGTCGACCCCGAACCTGAGCTGGACAATCGGGATTGGGACACCGCCAACCCACGCCCAGAGCACCTGTTGAGACAACCTTCTGCGCAGGCGTCTTGCATTCAGGGCAAAAGGTTGGGAACTGGAAAATGGTAGTATCAGCCGAGCGTGCTTCGGTCACCACCCTCACGACAGCCGGAATGATCTCGCCGGCTTTTTCAATGATGACCTGATCTCCTTCCCGAATATCCTTCCGGCGTATTTCCTCGGCATTGTGAAGGGTGGCACGGCTTACCATTGTACCGCTGACATGCACCGGCTCAAGCTCGGCAACGGGGGTCAAGGCACCCGTACGCCCGACCTGAATCGTGATGCGCTTGAGGCGAGTCTGGGCTTGCTCTGCAGCAAACTTGTAGGCGATGGCCCATCTTGGCGCCTTGGCGGTGTGGCCCACCTGTTCACGCAAATCCAATTGGTTCAGCTTGATCACCGCGCCATCGGTTTCGTAGTCCAGCTCAGGTCGCAACGCTTCCAGTGAACCAAGGGCATCAAAGATGGCTGAACTGCCATGGCACGCCCAGTGATGGGGTGAAACCGGGAGGCCAAGGGAGTCCAGGACCTCCAGCAGTCTTAGCTGGGAACTTGGCTGCGCCTGACCCAGCCCTCGGCATTGTCCCAGCCCATAGAGCATGATATCGAGCGGTCTCTGAGCGACCTCCCTTGGATCAAGCATCTTGAGAGATCCCGCGGTGGCATTTCTGGGATTGGCAAAGGGATCTTCGCCACGCGCACTGCGTTGTTGGTTCAGCCGAAGGAAGCCGGCACGACTCATGAAAACTTCCCCTCGGACTTCAAGCACCTCAGGTGCGGAACCACCGCTTGTTCTCAGTTTGCTTGGAATGCGTCGCAGGGTACGCAAGTTCTGGGTAATGTCATCGCCGTGAGTACCATCACCCCGAGTCAAACCCTGTACGAATACGCCACTCTCATATCTCAAACTGATGGCAACCCCATCAATCTTAGGCTCGACCGTCCACTCCAAGACCTGATCCGGAAGCCATTTCTCAAGCCGCTTTAGAAAGGCCTGCAACTCATCGCGGGAATACGTATTGTCCAGGCTCATCATCGGTAAGGCATGAGGCACCGAATCGAATCCTTCCAGGGGTTTGCCGCCCACTCGCTGCGTTGGAGAGTCGGGATCCCGCTGTTCAGGAAAAGCCTCCTCCAGCTCTACCAATTCACGATAAAGACGATCGTACTCATGATCGGAAATCGTTGGTTGGGCCAGAGTATAATACGCGTAATCCAGCTGACCTATGAGCTGCACCAGCTCGCGATAGCGTTCCATGGAAGGCGAAGGCTTGGTCATTGAATCACAGGATTGAAAAGTGATGTCTGGCAATGTGAACCAATGATGGCAGAAAAGGAGCGGCATTCATGAGACAAAGAATCGTTCGATCAAGGAGGCAATCTCCGTCGACTCAAGCGGTCGGTCGGCCCCATCAAAGACTGGATCGGAGGAAAGCATCATCGGGTAATTGACCTGCTCATCTGGCAAGGTTCCATGCGAGCCCTTCACCAAGGATGCATCCAATGGAATGACATCCATCAACATACGCATGCCCAACTCTTTCTGCAACAGCCTCCAGGCTACTTTCAAGCGAGGCCATCGTAGGGTTGGGTCGATGAAAAGCTCAACAGGATCGTAACCGGGTTTACGATGAATATCGACACAACGCGCAAAATCAGGTGCTCGTTCGTCCTCTTCCCAATAATAGTAAGTAAACCATGCCCAATCCCTGGCAAAGACGACAAGATCGCCGGCGCGGTCATGATCCATGCCATGGGCTTTCTTTTCTGGTTCTTCCCAGATCATGGCAATGCCTTCCATCGATTCCAGCATCTGTCGTATGGTGGAACGCTTGGATGGATCCTTGAGATAAATGTGGGCAACTTGGTGATCACATATCGCAAAAACCTCGGAAGCTCCAAAATCGATCAATTCCTTTCCCAGCTCCTCCTTGATCGTCAACCATCCCTGCTGCCGAAAGAATCGATTAAGATGTATGGCTTTTCGGACTGGAGTGATGCCGTATTCTGAAAGAATGAGGGAAGAAACGCCCCTGGCTTCGAGGTCCTCGATCAAATCTACAACCAGGTCATCCACTAAGGTCAGATCGGCTAAGATTTGTGGATCATCAGGGCCCAGTCGCTGCAGATTGTAATCCAAATGCGGCAAATAAATCAGGTGGAGATCCGGCCGATGGCGCTCCTCTATCCATCGAGCCGCCCTTGCAATCCAATCCGACACCGCTTCGGGTGGTCCTTGGGGAGAATCCACCCCAGCCACAGGTCCCCAGAAGGTAGGAAACGGGAAAATTCCCAAGTCCTTCTGTATCGCAGGTCCTATATCGGCAGGAGAGGTGTAAATGTCAAAAACCTTGCGGCCGTCGGCAGGATACATTGGACGCGGTGTGATGCTGAAATCCACAGACGCATACATGTTGTACCACCAAAAAAGTTGAGCACAGGTAAAGGCTGGATCAGAGGCCTTCAGCCGTTCCCATATTTTGGGCGCTTGGACGATTTGATTGGGCTGCTTCCAAAAATGGACTTCTGCTAATTCACGATGATACCAGCCATTGGCGACAATCCCGTGCTGCGAAGGAGGTTGACCTGTGAGATAGTTCGATTGAGCCGTACACGTGACTGCGGGAAGGGCCGGTTGGATCAAACGTGAAAAACCCTGACTAGCAAACTGATTCAAGCGGGGCAATCCTCGCTTGAGCAAGTCCGACGTCAGGCCAACCACATTAAGAACGGCCAGCCGTTTCTTGACCTTAGAAGCCATCAAGCTATGAATTGGCCAGAAGGATTTTGGAGCTGGAGGACTGAAAACGATCTCTCAAACGATGCATCGCCTGAGTCATTTTAGGAAGATTCACTTCATGAACCTCGACACCGCGACCGATTCCCTGAAGCAAGGTGATCGTCAATTCGCCTCCCAAGTGTTCCCGAAACTCTTCCAAACCATTGAGGACCATGTAACTTCCATCGGTGCTCGTGAAATGCAATTCATTGGAGTAAAGATCAAATCCGAGGCGCTCAAACAAGCTCAAGACACGCTCAACATGGTCTTCAGGTATCATGCCCATCAGTCCTGAGTATATGACATCGAGGCAAATACCAATGGCAACTGCCTCACCATGGCGAAGTTCGTATCCGGAAAGCTGCTCCAGCTTGTGGGCGGCCCAGTGACCAAAATCAAGTGGGCGGGCAGATCCAAATTCAAAAGGATCTCCACCCTGGGCAATGTGATCCATGTGCAGTTCTGCACAGCGATAAATCAACGACTCCATGGCCGGCAACTCAAATTGAGCCAATGCGTGGGCCTCGGCTTCTAGAGCTTCAAAGAAGGAAGCATCGCGAATCAAAGCCACTTTGACTGCCTCAGCATAACCACCACGTTTGTCACGCTCACTGAGTCCCAACAACCATGCAGCGTCATTGATTACCGCAAATGGAGGGGCGAATGTTCCAACAAAATTCTTCTTTCCGAAGGCATTGATGCCGTTTTTGACACCCACGCCCGAATCTGCCTGACTCAAGGTCGTCGTCGGGATACGAATGTGACGCACACCCCGATGAGCTGTGGCCGCCGCCAAACCCACCATGTCCAGTAAAGCCCCGCCACCAATGGCGATCACATACGAATGCCGATCAATATGATAACGATCGATCGGTGACTGAATTTCAGAAACATGAAAATAAGAGTTTTTAACCCTTTCCCCCCCCTCAGCAACGATGGGAGGACATACTAGGTGAATGCCTTCAAAGGGCTCAAAATAATCCTGTATGTTGCGCCTGAGAGAAGGGTAGGCCTTGACGAGACCGTCATCGACCACAATCAGCACTTTGACAGGTTGGGAGCGCTTGGGATCGGCAAGAACATCGTGAAGCAACCGATTACTGCTTTCAAAGACATCTTTGGTAAACAACACCCGGTGCTGGTACGACACTTGGATCTGACGCTCGATCTGGATCACGTTTCTAATGTGATCTCAGCAAGGTTGGATTGCCAGCATTAATTTAACCCCCTGGCGCCCACAACCAGTTGATGCCTAAGACATGCCAGCGAAAAGATCCATTTGGGGAGAAGGCTCCAAAGCTCTTAGCTTTTGACGCTCAGCACGATGTCGATTTTGTACAAGTTGGCTGCCTTCAGGAGTCAGATCGACTTCCTCTAAATTCGAAAGGATTTGTTTGGCACGTTCGATGACATTCAGGGGGACACCAGCCAGACGGGCTACCTGAATGCCATAGCTTTTGTCGGTATTGCCGGGTAAGATCTGATGAAGGAAGACAATTTTATCGTTCCACTCCTTGACCGCCACATGGTAGTTGCGAATGCGCTGGGTCTTGTCTGCAAGCTCAGTGAGTTCGTGGTAGTGGGTGGCAAAAAGGGTTTTTGCACCCAGATGGTGATGAAGATATTCCACGATAGACCAGGCCAGACTCAAGCCATCAAAGGTACTCGTCCCCCTACCAATTTCATCGAGAATCACCAAACTGGAACGTGTTGCATGATGTAGGATATTGGCGGTTTCACTCATTTCCACCATGAAGGTCGATTGACCACGGGCCAGATCGTCACTAGCCCCAATACGAGTGAAAATCCGATCAACTATCCCAATACGGGCTGAGCGCGCAGGAATGAATGCACCAGTATGAGCCAACAGCACCAAGAGGGCTGTCTGCCGTATGTAGGTGCTCTTACCCGCCATGTTGGGCCCTGTCAAAATGGCGATCTGCTCTTTTTCGAGATCAAGGCTCGTATCATTAGGAACAAATCGATCACCTGTGATGGATTCCTCCAAAACGGGATGGCGGCCTTGGTCAATGTAGCAAGCTCCATCCTCTGTCATTTCTGGGCGACAATAGTCCCGCATCAAGGCCAAATATGCCAAACTGGAGATCACATCCAATTCTGCCAAAGCCATGGCAATACTTTGAATGGTCTTGAGATGATCAAGGGTTTGCTCCCTTACACGAAGAAAAAGTTCATACTCTAGCTTGGAGGCTTTTTCCTCTGCTCCAAGCATTTTACCTTCCATCTCCTTAAGCTCATTGGTGATGTAGCGCTCGCCATTGGCAATGGTCTGTTTCCGCTGGTAGTGAGAGGGCACCTTATCGAGGTGTGTCTTGGTCACCTCTATGAAGTAGCCAAAGACTGCGTTGAATTTGATTTTAAGAGAAGGAATGTTCGTATTTTGAATTTCATCGGACTGAAACGCTGCAATCCAGGCCTGACCATCTCGTTTGGCGCTCTGCAATTCATCCAGTCCCTCATGATAGCCAGTTTTGATGAGATGCCCTTCCTTAAGGGTAGCAGCCGGTTCTTCCAAAATAGCTTTTTCGATGAGCTCTACGACTTCAGGACACTCAACCAGTTTTTCTGCCAGAGTTATCAGAGATCCAAAAGGCAGGTTTTCAACCTCGGAAGCAAAATCTTCTCGATGCCTGGTTGCCCTTGATGCATCGCATGCTTGTTGAATCATCGCTCTGATGGTCGGAATTTTTTGCAATCCTAGCTTGAGGGAAATCAAATCACGCGCGTTACCAGATCCCACACTCAAGCGACTGATCGTGCGCTCCAGATCCCTGATCTGTTTGAGTTCGCCTCTGAAGGCCTCCATCCATGCTGGCTGATTACGGCATATCTCAATGGCTTTCTGACGTTCTCTTATGGACGCTGGTTTGATGAGGGGCCGAGCAAGCCACTCCTTGAGCCGTCTGGAGCCCATCGGAGTCACTGTTTGATGGATGGCATCATAGAGACTGGGGGATTTGTGAGCTACTCGACCTGAAACCGGGAAGATTTCAAGATGGTTGAGGGTCGTAGCATCCAGCATCAAGTAGTCATTCGGTTGAAAGTGCGTCAACCGCGTGATATGACTCACGTCGCGACGCAACTGCTGCGTCATGTAATGAAGCAAACCACCCGCAGCTCCCACACCTGATGGAGCGTTTTTGAGACCAAAACCATCCAGAGAAGCCACCTTGAAGTGATCCATGAGGGCGCGAGTGGCCGGTTCTTCCTGGAACGTCCAATCGTCATGGGGTGAAACGATGAGCCGTTGGTGCTCTGCGATAGCAGAGAGGTGCTTATCCTCGCAAGGTATGACGACTTCTGAAGGACCAATGCGAGATAACTCTGAAACAAGAGCCTGTCGATCTGAAAGAGACGCGACGCGGAAATCTCCAGTCGTCAGGTCTACCATGGCAAGACCGTAGAGTTGATTGGAGCGCATCAAACTGACCAAATAATTATTGGCATCGGGGCGAAGCAACTTATCGTCGAAATGAGATCCGGGGGTTAAGATCTGGGTAACAGCCCGTTTAACCAACTTCCCGGGAGTGGCTTCCTCTACTTGTTCACATAAGGCCACCTTCTTGCCTGCCTCAAGGATTTTGGAAATGTAGGTGCTAGCCGCGTGATACGGAATACCACACATCGGCGTCGTACCACGTTTGGTAAGAGAAATGTTCAGAATGCTGGCGCCTTCAGAGGCATCCTCAAAAAACATCTCATAAAAATCTCCCAACCGAAACATCAGCAAGGTCTGATCGGGGAGTTCCGCTCGAATGCTCAAATACTGACGCATCATCGGGGTACTTTTTTCTGATGAGCCACTCATAAGCTTCCGACAAAAAAAAAGGCGCGAGGCAAGCCTCGCGCCGAAAGACGATTTGATGAGAAATTATTTCTTGCGGCGCGCAATCCCACAGAGTGCTAGGGCACCCAAGATGGAGAGAGCGATAGTCGAAGGCTCTGGCACAGCACCGATCTGTGCAGCAAGGTTGGCTGTAGCCAATGGGATGTTGCGCGTGGCCCAGTCACCTGTGTCCGACTGAACCCAAACATCGTCGAAGCTGGATCCAATGGAGGGTGGATTACGGAGAACCAAACCTACGTCTTGGGTGCCTGCAACATCAAATTCAATGGTGAAGGT
>Ga0181589_10003565_pt1 | contig 12376 bp, 11 predicted proteins | sample 071ome_25_FD_132444 | JGI IMG/M metagenome (GOLD analysis project Ga0181589, IMG submission 132444) | Coastal salt marsh microbial communities from the Groves Creek Marsh, Skidaway Island, Georgia - 071410BT metaG (megahit assembly) | ecosystem: Environmental > Aquatic > Marine > Intertidal... | reverse complement strand
ACCATAGCACGCCTTTGGCGAGTTTCAAACGCTGGATTGCCCCTGTCAGATAGGCTGAGCCTTATCAAGGCATTTCGCAAAAAACGGCAAGCATATCTCCAGTAATTCCTTTGGCGATTCTTCTGCCAGAAAATGCCCGCCCGGCACTTGTGCAACAGAGAGATTTTCGCAGACCGCTTTCCAGGAAGTTTCAATATCAATGGTTTTACCAACAAAACTGTCTGCCCCGGATAGGGCAAGGACAGGGATAGACAGTTTTTTGCCCGCATCGGCGCGGTCATGTTCCAGATCGATGCTGGCGGCCGCGCGATAATCCTCGCAAGAGGCATGAATGGTATCGCCCTGAAAACAGCGCAGATATTCTGTCATGGCATCATCGCTATGAACATCGCCTGATGCACCCCAGCTGCCAATTTTCCGGCGCAGATAAAATTCAGGGTCTGCCCCGATAAGGGTTTCTGGCAAGGGGGCAGGCTGGATCAGGAAAAACCAGTGATAATAGGCTTTGGCAAAGACCATGTCGGTTTGTTCATACATACTCAATGTCGGGGCGATATCCAGAACCGCCATACCGGCTATCCGTTTTTCATGATCGCGTGCCAGGCGATGGGCGACCCGCCCGCCCCGGTCATGGCCCATTACCGCGAACCGGTGATGGCCTAAATGGGTCATCAGCGCGGCCATGTCTGCGGCCATTTCGCGTTTGGCATAGGGGCTGTGCCGGGCATCTGTTGGCGGCTTGCCACTATCGCCATAGCCACGCAAATCCGCCAAAACTATGGTGTAATTTTCGGCCAGGCGGTCGGCTACCAGATGCCACATAAACATGGTTTGCGGATAGCCATGCAACAGTAACAGAGCAGGGCCATTTCCAGCGCTGCGATAGGCAATATGGGTGCCGTTCACCTCAAAAATACGGGGCGCGCCCTCGAACAATTTACCCATTACCGATTATCCTCTTTTATCATATCAGCTGCTTTTTCTGCTATCATGATGGTCGGGGCATTGGTGTTGCCAGAGATTAGGGTCGGCATGATAGAGGCATCAACCACCCGCAAGCCCTTTATGCCATAAACCCGCAATCGGCTATCCACCACATCGCCATTTTTTGGATTATCTCCCATCCGGCAGGTAGAGACAGGGTGATAGAGCGTGACGCCTGTTTGCCGGGCATATTCCAGTAATTCTGCATCGCTTTGAATATCGCGGCCAGGTTTGGTTTCATGCACTACCTCGTCGCGCATGACCTCGCACGACATGATATCGCGGGCAATCCGCATAGAGGCTATCAATACTTGCTGGTCAATTTCAGAATCCAGATAATTGGGCTGGATTGTCGGGTGGGCAAACGGGTCTTTGGAAGTGATATGAATATAGCCGGTGGAATGGGGGCGAAGCTGGCACGCCCCAAAGGTCAGGCCGGGAAATTTATCAAAAACACGTTTTGCCGGATTTTCAAAGCTGGCATGGGCAATATGATATTGAATATCAGGCGTATCCAGTGCAGAGCTGGAACGCACAAACCCGCCCAGAACCCCGGCTGGCAAAGCCAGTATGCCGCGCTGGCGCAAGCCATAATCCAGTAATTCTTTAATAAAGTTCAGACCATGAGCTCGGTTGTTCAGCGATACATTGCGCCGCAACCGCCAGGACAGGCGAGCAATATAATGGTCAGAGAAATTTTCGCCAACGCCGGGCAAATTATGCACCACCTCAATTCCCAGCTTTTTCAGCCTGTCAGCCAGGCCGATGCCGGATAATTCCAGTATTTGCGGCGATTGTATTGCCCCGGCCGACAGGATTATCTCTCTATGGGCCTTCAGGGTAACGGGCTTGCCCCTATGCTGGATGCTGATAGCACGCGCGCGCTTGCCGTTTTCATCAAAATGCAATTTGGTGACATGGGCATGGGTCAGGATTGTAAGGTTAGGCCGGCCTTCTGCCGGGCTGAGATAGGCGCGGCGGCTTGACCAGCGTTTGCCACCTTTTTGCGTAACCTGATAATAGCCAAACCCTTCCTGGGATGCGCCATTAAAATCTGTATTACGCGGATAGCCGCAGCTTTCGGCCGCATCTGTCAGCTTGTCCAGTATTTCATAATTATTACGCAGATCAGATACATATAATGGCCCGCTTGTACTGTGATAGGCAGGGTCTAGCTGATCGGTATCTTTACGCAGGCTTTTATCTTTTAAAACTTCTGAACATTCTGATTTCAGAAAATAGGGCAGAACCTCTTCATAGGACCAGCCAGGATTGCCGCGCTGTGCCCACATATTATAATCATCTGCCTGACCGCGAATATACAGCATCGCGTTAATAGAGGATGACCCGCCAAGTACCTTGCCACGCGGCATATCAATTTGCCGGTTTTTTACCCCTTCAACAGGCTCGTTTTTGAACATCCAGTTCATTTCCGGATTATTCATCAGCTTGATATAGCCTGCCGGAATATGAATAAGCGGGTGACGGTCATTACCGCCTGCTTCCAGCAAAATAACTTTCTTGGTGCTATCCTCGCTAAGGCGAGCTGCAAGGGCGCATCCAGCTGACCCAGCCCCGGCAATAATATAATCTGCTTCCAGCATTTCCTGTGTCATCGTCTTATTATTTCCCTTTAATCTTTATCTGCTCTCTTCACTTACTCTTCAGCTTCACGCATAATTCGGGCAAGCTCTGCCTGATGCTGTTTTGCCAGTATTTCCGCTTCTTTCTGGGTAACCGGCTGAAAGCGAATTTTTTTATGGGCATGAAGGCGGGCAAGCTTGCCCAAATCAGCCGAAATAACGCACCCGATTTTTGTATAGCCGCCTGTGGTTTGATGGTCGGCCATCATAATAATAGGCTGGCCATCGCCTGGCACCTGAACTGCGCCTTTGACAATGCCGTCCGAGAGAATATCAGCCGATTTTTTATGCTGGATAGACGGCCCTGTCAGGCGTAATCCCATGCGATCCATTTTCGCACTTAATGTCCATTGGGTGGTGAGCAATTTATCCACCTCTTCGTCGGGAAAGGCATAATCTTGCGGGCCAAGCACAAGGCGCAAATTTTCAGTCGGATGGAATAAGGCCTCTGGCTGATGCAGGGTACGCAGAAGATGGGCCAGAGGGCGGGTCTCAATCAAAAAACTGTCCCCATCGGCCAGTCGCCTACCTTCCATGCCGCCCAGCCGGGCATTTAAAGAGGTGGATAAAGAGCCATAAACAGCTGGCAAATCTATTGCACCGGAAAGGGCGATAAAGGCAAGATTGCTAACCCGCATGGGTGGCAGATAAACGCTATCGCCCGGGGATAATTCTATCGCACATCCCGGCTCTGCCTGTCTTTCATTGCCATTAGGGTCGGTGATTTGCAAGACATCCGAACAACTGCCGGTAAGAGCGATGAGAAGCTTGCCATCTACCTGAAAGCGCAAGCCGCCAATATAGCATTCCAGGCCAGCGGCCTTTGCATCATTGCCGACCAGCCAATTGCCGCATAAACGGGCATCTTCATCCATTGTGCCACCTTCCGGCACGCCATAGGCCTGATAGCCCGGCCGCCCTGCATCCTGGATAGTGGTATAAGGTCCGGCAGACAGAATATGAAGGCGCGTTTGATTGCCAGACATCGGCTATACCTCTTCTGCGGTAACAGGCAGCTGGCCATCTGCACACGCATATTGCAGGGCGTCATATTCTGCTGGCGTTATCGCGCGAAAAGACACCTTTTCCCCGGCGCTTAGCAAGACAGGTTCTGGTCGTTTTGCGTCAAATAAGGGTATCGGCATTTTTCCGATAAGATTCCACCCCCCCGGACTATCCAGGGGGTAAATCACTGTTTGATCCATCGCTATAGCGACCGAGCCACCCGGTACATGGGTGCGCGGCTCGGAACGGCGCGGTAAATGTAAGGCACTATCCAGGCCGGTCATATAGGCAAGACCGGGTAAAAATCCCATAATGCCTATTTCCAGTTCTGTCCGGCAATGACGGGCGATAACCTCATCTGTTGTCATCTGGCAACGCCTCGCCACCTCTTCCAGATCAGGCCCTGCTGCCCCGCCATATAAAACCGGCAAACACCATTTTCGGTTAGGCTGGGGCGGGCTGTCATCTGAAATTTCCAGCAGCATTGCAACCGCAGATTTAATCTCTGCTGCTGTGATATGAAGCGGGTCATAATGTACCAGCAGGCTGGCCAGACCAGGCACAATATCGGTTATCCCTGCCAGCTTGCCAGCCAGGCGCATTTGTTCGATTTGCTGGCTGAGGGTGCGGGCATAACGGGTCAGGGGCTGGCGTTTATCAGCCGGGGGCAGACCGCCCAGCTGCGCCCCATAGCCGGTTAAATCCAGCAATAACCCTCTATCGCCTGCCGGAAACCAGACAGGTTTGATAAAAGCGGTTATGTCTTCAGCCCTGTTCATGGAATATTTATCCTGGAAGGTTGCGCTTGCACGCCTGATGATTTCAGATAAAAACTATAGAAACAACCATGATATAAAGACAAGAGGCAAAAGCCCTGGCTAAATTGAATTGCAAGAAAATTTCAGGAGATGAGATATGGCAAAGCGCTTTAATCTGAACGCAGATATGGCAGAGGGCTATGGCCCATGGCAGATGGGTGATGATAAGGGGCTGTTATCCATTATTGGCTCTGCCAATATCGCCTGCGGTTTCCATGCTGGTGATTATAATATCATGGGACAGGTAATGCGCATGGCAGCTGATAATCATGTCTCTATCGGGGCGCATCCGGGTTTTTATGATCTGCATGGTTTTGGGCGCAGACAGATGCATTTGCCACTGGCAGAGGTCGAGCGGCTTATTGCCTATCAGCTTGGCGCGGCTCTGGGGGTGGCAGCACAAGAAGGGGTAGAGGTTAGCCATGTAAAACCGCATGGCGCGATAAATAATATGGCCTGTGTGGATGCCGGGCTATCTGCGGCAATTGTTCGGGCTATCAAGGCGGTGGATAAAAATTTGATCCTGCTGGCCCCTGTAATGAGCGAGCTGGTGCGCGAGGGCGAAAAGGCAGGCTTGCCAGTGGCAGCAGAAGTATTTGCTGATAGAGCCTATATGCCGGATGGCCAGCTGGTACCGCGTAGCCGTCCTGATGCGATGATCCATGAAAAAGAGGCCAGCCTTTTGCATTGTCTGAGGATGTTCGAAGAAGGCTTCATTATCGATGTAGAGGGTGGAAAGCTGGCCGTAGAGGCTGTTTCGGTCTGTGTACATGGCGATGGGCCAACCGCACTGGAAACGGCTGCCCATATCAAAGAAGGGCTGATTAAGGCCGGATTTTCTATGTGCAGCTTGCCAGATATGTTGCGATAAAAATTGAGGGCTAAATTATTGGCATCAGGCAAGTTGCCCAAGCCAGTTATCCCAGCATAATTTGCGGATAAGAGGCTGGCCAAAACCAAAATCCTGCATCGCGTCTAGTAGCTGTGGCAACATTGAAGGGTTGGCCAGGCCGGCAGGCAATACCGCCCCGTCAAAATCAGAACCAAAACCGACATGGTCCTCGCCCAATTTGGTGATGAGATAGTCAAACTGGCGTAAAATAAATTCTATTTCTGTAGCTGGATTGCGCACACCATCGGCACGTAAATAGGCAGTGGCAAAACAGACCCCGACCAGACCGCCGCGTTCGGCAACAGCATCCAGCTGGGCATCGCTAAGATTGCGCGGGCTGGGACAAAGCGCATGGGCATTGGAATGGCTGGCGATCAGGGGCTGGTCAGAAAGATTGGCAATATCCCAAAATCCGGCTTCATTGAGGTGTGAAACATCCAGCAATATCCCCGTCTCGTCACAGGCTTTCACCAATGCCTTGCCATGACCGGTGAGCCCGCTGCCCTGATCAGGGCTGCCCGGAAAAGAAAAAGGCACGCCCTGGCCAAAAATATTCGGCCGTGACCATAAAGGGCCGATAGAGCAGATGCCACGCTCCTTTAGCAGATACAGCTCGTCTAATGAGGGGCTGATAGCTTCTGCCCCTTCAATATGCAATATCGCGGCTATCGTGTCATTGCGGGCGGCTTGTTCGGCCTGGCTTGCCTTTTTGCACAGGCTGAATTTATCGGGGTGTTTATCTGCCAGATACTCGGCAATTTCGATCATATCCATGGTGTATTGAAAAGCCTGAGGCTGGCTGAGCGGCGCTGTCCCTTCTAGCGGATCACTTGACGAGCCGTTATGCGTCGGCACAAAAATCGCAAATAGCCCGCCTGCCAGCCCGCCTGTCTGGCAATGATGATGGGCAAGACAAAGCGGGTTATCGCTGACATCAGAAAGATAAAGCTGGCCTTTTTGATCGCCCCGCTTCCATAGCTGATAGAGCATATCATTATGCCCGTCAAAAATTTTCACCCCCTTAAAGGGCGGTGTCTCTTCTGGCGCTTCAGGGATATCAGACAGGCTCATTTCCGGTCTTTCTGTAATCTGGTAAATAATGCCAGGCTTTGTGTTTTCGCCTGTCTTTCAACCGGCATCTGGCCTGTTTCTATCTGGATATCCTGTTTCAGTCCAAACAGGAAAGGATACCATTCGCGTGCCAAAGGCGATTTCCATTGCCAAAGCAAAATTTCTAATGCCTCCTGGGCGGCATCTGGTGAATAATCCGGCATTTCTGGCGGTGTCTGGCCAGAAAAAACAGGCAGGCCAAAAAAGGGCAAAAGGGGTTCTATCGCTTCTGGCACGCCTGCTTCCGACAGGGCTTTTTTCTGATCCATTCCTGTCATTAGCGACAGCAGCAGCTTGTCTGTATGATACAGGCCTGTGCCATTTAACAGGATGGGATCGGCCGCGTCCCTGCCGTCATAGGGGGCAAGAAACAGGCGGCGCGGGCAATAATCATTGCAATATAGATTATCCCAAATCACGATAGGGCGTGCCAGCATATTGCCTATCTGCCCGGCCTGGCCATGCAGATTAACTTCTTTTGCCACAATTGTCTCCCCGCAGAGCAGGACAGATATATCGGCTGATAAATGCCGGTTAAGGGCAGTACCATAGGCCAGATGATCACCCGATATCTCGTCCGAATAAAGGCGCGGCACCAGCAGGACAGGACAGCCAAGACGAATTTGTAAATCATTGGCCAGCCTGGCATGGCACACCCCTTCAGACAGGCCAGCCTCTGTCAGAGCCGTGAGATCGTCCGAAATATCATCAAACATCAGCACAATCGCATCTGCCCCTGCTGCACGTAATTGTGCGGCTTTGGCAAACAGGGCGTTTGTATCTGCCTCTGGCGTCTGAAAATCAAAATCCAGGCCAGGGGCGATGCCAGCCAATAGATGAATGCCGGCAGATTTTGCATGATTAGAAAATCTGTGAAAGCTGGCCATAAATTCGCTCGGATAGCCGGTGCGCCACTGCCAGCGATGATAGATGTCTTCTTTTGGCGCATAAAGATAGCTATCAAAGGAAAGCCGGGCGAGATGGTCTATCAGGCCAGCCCGCTCTTCCCAGCTCAGAAGCTGGCCATAATAGCCCTCAATATAGCCGCGATGAATGGGCAGGCTTGTCTGGCAGGTGGGTTCGGGCATGGGCGCAACCTATTTTGATGGGCAGTCTTTTTTTAGTATAAAACCCTCAGCTATGTCGGGGCTAGCGTTAAAATGAGAGTGCTTCAGGATATCGCTGGCAGGGCGCATACCCCGCAAATCTGGGGCGCAGAAACGCCTGTAGTGGCAGGAAAGCTGGAGGGTAATTTGGCGTGCCATCTGGCGGCCAGCAAGGCAATAAGTTCGGCTTCGGCAAAATCAGCATCACAGCCTATGGCACTTGCCTCTATCAGGTCAGACCCCTCTGGCAAGCTATTTTCAATCTGTTTCATCAGCGTATGATTATGCACCCCCCCGCCCGCTATAATCACATTTTTGGGTTGGCGGGGCAGATGGGCGAAGCTGCGGCAAATCGCTTGCGCGGTCAAGGCGGTAGAGGTGGCGATTTGATCGGCTGCTGGCAAGCTGGCAAAATCAGGCAGTTTCAGATAGGGATGAAAAGCCGCCCTGTCGAGCGAGCGTGGGCCAACAAGCTGGAAAAACGGATCAGCTAACACCCTGTCAATAAAGGGCTGGTAAATCTGGCCAGAGCCAGCGATTTTCCCGTTTTCATCAAAGGGTTTTTGATAAAAAATCTGGCAGAGATCATCTATCAGCCCATTGCCAGGGCCAATATCATATCCTTCCAGATAGCTGTCATCAATAAAGCTGGCATTGGCCACCCCGCCTATATTGATAAAGAGCGCGGGCAAATCGATGCCTGATTGCAGCAGCATAATCTGGTGGTAAATCGGGGCAAGCGGTGCCCCTTGCCCGCCTGCGGCCATATCGGCCGCCCGGAAATCATAGATAACAGGAGTCTTTGTCTGGCTGGCCAGATATTGCCCGTCGCCCAGCTGGATAGTCCGACCCGCCGCCGGATTATGATAGACAGTTTGTCCATGAAAGCCGATGAAATCTATTTTTGGATTGCCGGCCTTTTGGCGTAAGGCGGCCACCGCATTGATATGGGCATCTGTAATGCCGCGAATAAGGGCTTCGCGCCGATTGGGGTCGGCCAGATAATCTGCGGCATTTTCGCGGGCAGCATAGATCGCCTCGCGCAGCCGGACAGGATAATCATAGCTTAATTGCTGGCCGGTTGCCTTAATCTGCTTTCCATCTGATCGAATAAAGCTGGCATCAATCCCGTCTGCGCTAGTACCAGACATCAGGCCGATAATTCCTGGCATAAATCTGTTTTCCCTCTCTCGATTTATGATAGGCTTAAAACTACAGCAAAAAGACAGTGATATGTCTATCTGCAATCAAAAAATCAGCCGTCATTGCATGGCAGCAAAACTAAAGAGAGGCAATATGCCTAACCGTCCCAAACAGAGTACCGAAGCCCGGCTGGATGCTAAAAAATGGCTGGACAGGCTGAGTATAACAGACGCGCTGGCGGTGATGCTGGATAATCAGGCAGAAGCCGTTGCTGCATTAAAAGCAGCCCTGCCGCAGATAGAAAAGGCGGTAGAGGCGGGTCATCACTGCCTGTCTGCCAGTGATACAGGCCGGCTGATTTATGCCGGGGCAGGGACATCTGCACGTATTGCGGTTCAGGATGGCTCAGAATTATTGCCGACCTTTAACTGGCCGGCGGTACGGGTGGATTATCTGATCGCGGGCGGGACAGAGGCATTGCTACGCCCCATTGAAGGGGCAGAAGACAGCCCCGATGCTGCCAAAGAGGCCGTCACCGCGCTGAATATTACAAAAGGCGATATCCTTATCGGGTTGGCTGCCAGCGGGACAACCCCCTATAGCATCGCTGCGCTGGAAGCGGGCAAGGCGGCAGGCGCACTGACCATCGGTATTGCCAATAACCCGGATACCGCTCTGCTGGTGGTGGCAGATTATCCTGTTTTGCTGGCAACAGGGGCAGAAGCGCTGGCCGGTTCCACCAGGCTGAAAGCCGGTACAGCGCAAAAAATCTGCCTTAATCTGATATCCACACAATTAATGGTCTTACAGGGGCGGGTGAAAAACGGGCTGATGTCTGAAATGCAGCCACGCAATGAAAAATTGCGCCGCCGCTATGGCGATATTGCCGCCCTGCTGGCTGCAGAAAACCTCTCGGAATAATCTAGATAATTTCAAAATCTGTGACGCCCAAATCTTCATGATCGATATTTTCGATGGTCATATAGATGTGGCTATTATCATTTACATTAACGATATGGGCGTGCATCCCGTCATTGCTTTCAATGATTTCCAGGCCAAGTTCGGCAAGGGTGAAATTATCCTGAAAAGCTGTATCAATCTGGATTTTATCCTCGCCCAGTGTGAAGCCCAGAACCGTGTCAGTACCGTCATCATCCAAATCGAGACGGAATAAATCCATCCCCCCTTCGCCGATGAGGATATCATTGCCACCGCCGCCGATCAGCACATCCATGCCATCACCCAAACAAGGTATCATCGCCAGCGCCGCCATAAAGATGGTCATCACCTTCCCCGCCAGAAAGGGTGTTTTCTTCAGCATTGCCTATCAGCACATCTTTATGATGAGAGCCAATAATATTTTCAATGCTGGTCAGCTTGTCCCCTGCGGCCAAATCGCCGGCCTTTGCGCCAAGGGTGATCACCTCACGGTTGGTGGCATCTTTTGATTTGGTCGCATATTTGACCGGTGTGGATTGGGTATCTGTGGCCGTGGCGGACAGGTCAATTATGACCCCGTCAATGCCGGTTATCCGGTCATCTGTTGTGGCGCTATCACCATCTATATCGACATTGCGTGCATCTGTCGCTTCTGCCTCTTTATAGGAGGCGCGATCATCGTCGTGTTTTTCTGCTCCTAAAATATCATCTGCTGCGCTGGTTGGGGTGAAATCCAGCTTGGCATCTGTCAGGGTAAGGGTGATTTCCATCTCCTCGGATTCAGACTCAAAATACCCCTCTTTTTGCTGAGCGATCAGCCCGTCATCGGCTATTTTCTGTTTATCTGTATTAAGGACAGCAACCACCGCAAAATCACCAGTTCGGCTGTCCAACTCTGTTTGCGTCACCGCTATAAAGATAGCTTTGCCTGTATCTTCTGTCAGCAGGATATATTTATCTGTGCCGATATCAATTTCCACCTCGTCCGAAATATCCAGCGTCAAATTATCGGTATTTATTTTTGCCGTGACAGAGCTGCCATCCTGTTTTTCGATATCCTCCAGACTTTCAATATCCCCTGACAGCGCACTATCTGATAGCAGGGTTTTAAAAGTAACGCTGCCAATTTTGACTGTGATATCTTCTTCCAGAGAAGTGAAATCTTCTCCTGCCGCAGGGCGCAAAAATTGCTGGCTCTTGGCATCTTTTACCAGCTGAAATCTAACAGATTGATCCTTGTCATCATCATCTTCTGCTGAAATGATGAAAAAGCGGGTATTTTCCAGATCTGCCTCTTTCTGATCTGAATCGGTAAGTTGAATATTCAGCAAATCTTCTTCTGTATCGCGATCTCTTTTTGCCAGTGATAATTCTTTTTCGACATCCTCTGCCAATATCCGGTCGGTCAGGGTGACGTGCAAAATCTTTGTCTGGCTGCCAGCTGTTAGCGTAACATCAAAGCTCTTTTTATCTGTTTCATAATTAAACACCGTGCCTTTTTTAATGCGAATTTCGCCATTTGTGACAGTAAAGCGGTCATCGCTACTGGTAATGGTGGAAATATCACTGCCGTCCCTGTCGGTGGCTTCTACTTCAATGCAGGTGGCGACATCTGCGCTATCATCCTTATCGCCATAAGTGCCCTCCAGAATAGACAGGCTGTCCGGGCTTGCCGCACTGGCAGACGCAGAAGCGCTCAGGGGGAAACTTTCCTCTTCTGCATCGCTTTGCTCATCACTGCTCAGGGTAAAGGCGGTTCTGTTCGGGGCAGGGCCGCCCCCGCCGCCACCTGCTAGCCCCAGCAATAGGCCAAGCCCCCCGGCCAGCATTCCGGCAAAATTGCTGCTATCGCTATCCTCCTGGCGAATACGGGTAATAAAGGCGGTTAGCGAATCGCTGGCCACGCAAAATTCTGAAATATCGGCATCGGAAAGCGGGGCATAGGAGATCAGCTGTAAATGCAGCCTAACCTCTTCTGCGCGTAAATGGGCCAGTTCGCGAATAGATGATATATCATCTGCGCTTAATTGGCGTATCATCACCAGATGACACCCCTCTTCCAAAAGATATAATACCCCGTCACGAATGGTTAACTGGCTAACCGTGCCAAACTGGTTCTGGGCAGTGATGATAATGTTATCCAGGCTGGCTTCTTGCTGGGCATTGGCCGGACGCGCTGTAATCTGACCCTCCAATAGTAATAATAGCGGCAGGGAAATATCATTCAGCCATGGCGATTTTTTGAAAATGCGGGCAGCGCGATTTTGCAAGCAGGGCGAGGCGGCCGGGTCATCTGCTGTCGTAATTTGAGCTTGTCTGTTATTGACCTGAAATCTATGTGTCTTTGAAGCCATGTTACCTGTCATTACATTTAATCCTGTTAATAAATTATTAATATATAAAGATGTATAGTATATTGTCTAAAACAACTAAAAATTGTTACAAAAGGAAAATTGCGTTCAGGGGCGAGTTTATTGCAAATCTCTAGGCTTTCTTCATAATTGGACGGAAAACGACCCTTAAATATTATCAAATTTTAATATATAGGGGGCTTTGTATTTGCTGAATCGCGGCCAATAAATCTGTCTGGGTTAAGGCAAGGCATCCTTTGGTCGTGCGGCTATCTTTATCGGCACAATGCAGGAAAATTGCACTGCCCTTGCCCGGTATGGGCGACGCATCATTATAGCCCAGCGGCAGGATAAGGTTATATAGACCATCCTTGCGCCACAGCTT
>Ga0181589_10003561_pt1 | contig 12383 bp, 8 predicted proteins | sample 071ome_25_FD_132444 | JGI IMG/M metagenome (GOLD analysis project Ga0181589, IMG submission 132444) | Coastal salt marsh microbial communities from the Groves Creek Marsh, Skidaway Island, Georgia - 071410BT metaG (megahit assembly) | ecosystem: Environmental > Aquatic > Marine > Intertidal zone... | reverse complement strand
GGGGGTCGTAGTCGTAGGGCGCCCCAGGGGGTGCGGGACCCGGGGGGGGGCGGTCGTACCCTCCAACCGGTGGCCCGGGATCCCGACGGTCCCAGGCGGGCGGCTCTGGCTGCCTATAGGGGGCCTGGTCGACCCCGGGAGGGGCGTGGACGATGCTCCCGTAGGGGTCGTTCGGTGGGGGGTATGAGGGAGGCGGCCGGCTGCTGGTCTGCGACGGAGCGGGGCGGGACGACAGGCACTCACGCGCGGAACTGCGCAGCGGGAGAAGCAGCCGGCCCGAAGGGGCACGCGGGTCAATGCACGCCGCAGCAAAGGGAACGGGGCGAGGGGGGCTCGGGTGGCCTCACCGGCGGGGGCCGGGGAGGCTGTGGCGGCCGCGGGGGAGCCGGCGCAGCTGTTTCGGGCGCATCCCCGTACAGAGACGCGAAGAGATCGTCGGCCATCTCGGCGATGGCTTCTGGATCTCCCTCGTCGGCCAAAACTCGCTCCACTACCACGAGATCGAGGCCGATACTCTGCGGCCAGGCCCTCTGTCAAAAAGATTTCTACTGCGATGGTGTATTGCTCCCGAAACTTGGCCCGTAGCAGCGTGAGCCACGGGATGGGAGAAGTCTCAGAGCGGCAGACGGACGACCAGCCTCAGGCTGGACTAGGCTGCCTGGTCCTGGCCCGAAGCAGGTTTCCAACAAAGCGAGCGAGCCCGCAAGGGTGCGCGGTAATGCGCTCTCGCTTTCTCATTTCCCGGTCGCATCTTGTGGCTCCCCACTGTAGGGTCGCGGAGGGCAAATTCGAGTTTTTCGAAGAGCACCGCGCGCAGCAAGCGACGCCCACAGCCAGGAAGCCCCCCCCCGAGGAGCCTTCCTCTTCGCGGGAGCAGGAGCCGAGAAGGGCGACGCGCCGGCAGCCAGGGTCAGAGGAAGACCCCCCCCCGAGGAGCCTTCCTCGTCGCGGGAGCAGGAGAAGGGCGCAGACGATGGCAGGGCACCTGGAGGAGGCGGGTGTGGTGCCCGCCACATCCGATGCCCTGCGCAGGATCCCATCCCTCGGTGTCAGGGCGGGACCGGCGGACAAGGAGTGGCCCTCCCGCCTGAAGGAGGAGCTGGGGGCGCTGATATCGTACATCAGGGACATGAAGGCCAGGGACTCGGACTGGGTGACGGTGAGGGCGGCCCACGCCCGAGGGGTGGGGGCGAGAGGGGAGAGGTACGCGACTCGCAAACGCGTCGATATGCCCCGGCGCCGACGACTAAGCGCCCCGCCCTTGCCCCCTCCACTCGTAGGTGGACCCCCCGACGTCGAACGGCCTCAGGTGGAGCGGCAAGTGCTGGGCCTACGTTGACATGGAGCGGTACGAGTTCGTCTGGCGGTGCGAGCTCCCGGCGCAGTACCCTGCAGCAGCACCCGAGATCGAGCTCCCGGAGCTTGAGGGGGTGACGCCCAAGATGTACCGGGGGGGTAAGATCTGCACCGACATCCACTTCCGCCCCCTCTGGACCCGGAACAGCCCGCAGTTCGGCCTGGCGCACGCCCTGTGCCTGGGCCTCGCGCCGTGGTTGGCAGCAGAGGTGCCGTGGATGTCAGGGAAGGGGCTCATCAAGCCGGTGGCGGCGTGAGGTCAGAGGTTGAATCCGACTCCTCACTTCTTCCCCCCCCCCTTCGCGGCCCCTTTCTTGCTCGCCCCCGCGCCCTTCCCCTTCTTCTGCGCCGCCGGCTGGAAGTCGACCCCGGCGAGGGCCCCGACGTTGACCTCTTCATCCCCGTCTTCGTCCCCGTCGCCCTGCTGGGCCTCCGCGATGAGGTCCGCGTCCTCGGTCAGCAGCACCTCCCCCTCCCCCATAGGTCGCTTCTTCTTGCTGCCCCTCTTGGCGTCCTCCACCATGGTGCCGATCTTGGCCCTGCCCCCGCTCTTGTTGAACCTGCGCGTGAAGGCGCTCTTGACCTTGGTCTCCACGCCCTTGAGTGGGTCCTCTCCCCACGCGTCCTTCGTCTTGAATTTGGTGATGTCGGTGACGAACTCGAAGTCCTCCCGCACCAGGCAGTACTCCCGCATCCCCCCGATCATCTCGTCGATGCCCTCCTGCCCCTGCTCCTGGAGCGGGCGCAGCAGCTCCTTGCGGAAGAACGGTAGGTAGTCCCGGCGCAGGGCCTGAGAGTCGGCCGTGAAGGCACCCCCTGCGGTCATGCGCGTGTGGAGGTCCGCCAGAAGTCGCCGCTGCTTGCCTGCGCTGGAGTTCTGGCCCATCCAGGCAGTGAATCTTGGGAAGTTCTGCTCCCCCGGGTACCCAAACATCTGGCGCTGGCCCCTCGAGTACACGCACGGGTACACCCCACTCATGACGGAGGAGAAGGGCATCAGGTGCCAGTTCTGGCGCTTGCGGATCGAGGTGTTGACCAGGTCACCAACGGAGAGGGCCTCAGCCGACTTGGCGATGCACTGCATGTGCTGCCTGGCGCTCCCCGCGATGAAGGGCTTGTGCGAGACGTAGTTCTCCTGGATGAGGAGTGGAATGAGGTCCAGGTCCGACATCATGAGGTCCATCGAGTCGGCGAAGGACAGGCCGGAGGTGGTCGGGGCCTCGGAGAGCAGCCGGTCGCAGGCATGGAAAGGGGAGATGGAGGCATCTTTGTGGAACGCCGCCTTGCCCTTGAGGTCCTCGTACGACAAGCTGTTGGACCGGAGACGAATCATCTGAAGCTGCCCCAGGATCATACGGATGTCGCCATTGGCCATCTCGCAGAGCATGTCCAGCGAGGCCTCGTTGGTCCGCAGGCCCTCGGCCTGGCAGATACGCAGGAGCCGCTTGATGACAGCGGGCTTGGCGGGCTTGCGGTAGTCGAGCATGAGGGTGTGGTTCTTCAGGGACTTCAGCTTCTGCGCGTACTTGTCGTTGCAGATGCAGATGATGGGGATCTTAGACTTGGGGATGAGCTTGCAGAGGTCGGCGATCCCGCCTCTGTCTCCTGCACTCATGCCATCCACTTCGTCCATGACGATGCAGGTGCGCTTGCCGTTGACGGCCGTGTTGGTGGTAAGCTCGCGGACCATGTTGGACAGCTTGTTGTTCACCCCCGCCCTTACGTTCGTGTCGGACTTGTTCCGCGTGTCGGAGGCGTTGACCTCCACCACGCTGAACCCGACCGCCCGGGCCACAATGGCAGCGCTGGACGACTTGCCGATCCCCGGAGGGCCCGATAGCAGCACCGCCTTCTTGCTCATGTCGTTCTTCCTCTGCCCGGCGCCCTGGATGGCACGAGGGGCCCTGCCCCGCAGGTGGATGTCGTCCCACTGTTCGAGGAAACCCCTCAGCGTGGCGACAAGGGCGTTGTTCCCAACCAGGTCTGAGACGGCCTTGGGCTTCCACTTCTCCACCCAGAGCTCCCCCGCGGCCACCTTCCCACGGGGGCCGGGGGTATCATGGGTCCGGGAGGGGCCTGCGCCCTCCTGCCGGGGCGCCGGGGGAGCCGACGAGGCGCCGCCCACCGGCTTGGACGGCAGCACCGCGACGGGGAGGGGGGCGGGGCTGGAACCTGGCTGCTCCTTCGCGAGGTGGGAGGAGGCCTTGATCAGCGAGAAGAGGCCGTCCTCGTCGATGATCGTAGTACCCTTGTCCCTGGCGGCTTCGAACTTCCGGTTCCCCGTATCCTCGCCGACCAGGAGGAAGCTGGTCTTGCCTGAGACGGACCCGGTCACCTTTCCCCCGTGTTGCTTAATCAGGGCTTCGGCCTCCGGTCGGTGGAGGGACTCGAGGGCCCCACTGATGACGAATGTGAGGCCCACCAAACAGTCCTGGTGCCCGCGGGGGGGCTCCTTGGACCCGGGGTTGGCGGGCGCGCGGTCGCCCTGGTTCCAGTTGTTCGCAAGGGACTTCTCCTGCACGGTAAAGTTGACGTTGTCGACCGAGGGCAGCCGGCCCATGGCCTTCTTGGTGCATTCCACCGCCTCAGGCCCAACCAATGGGTCCAGATACGTCGTCTCCTTCTTGGCGGGCGTCCGCTTCTTCGTGGGGGGCTTCTTGGCGCTGGACTTGGGGGTCGACCGGGCCTCCGCGCCGCTGGCCGTGACACGCGGGGTGCCCATGCCACCCTCGCCCTCCGAGTCCGAGTCGCCTGCTTTGCGCTTCCTCTTGCCAGACGCCTTGGCGGGCGTTCGTTTAACGATGGCGACGCCGTCGTCGCCCTCCCCGTCAACTTCCATCTCGGCAGAGGCCCTGACGGGGCTCTTTTCCACCACTCGCTCCTTAGCCGGGGGGGGCTTCCCGGGGCTGCTCAGCACGACCTCGATGTCGTCGCTCTCGACGCGCCCCTTCGGCGCGTCGGCAGAAGTGACGCCCCCTTCGCGCTTTCCCCCTGCGGCCGCTCCCTCCTTCTTCCCGGCGCCGCCCGCGCCACTCTGCGGGGGGAACGGGAAAGGGTCGAGGGTCAAAACCGCAGCACGCACAGCAGGGCGGCGAGAGGGTGGTCAGGGCGCATTCACTGGTGCAATGCTCGTCCAGTGGGAGGAACCCGCATCATTCGCCAAGGTAGTGGTGCGTACCTGGTCTCGCGGCTTGCCCGCAGGCTTCGGACCGCCGAAGAACTTCCGAATATCCATCTTCGACGCCTGCAGTCATTGCATCCGGTTTACGCGCCGTTCCCGCACCGTTGCTCCTTTTGTGGGGATGTGGTGGCATCTCAAACACTCCAAGTCCCTGGTGAATGCCTAGAAGAGCGCAGGTACGCAGTAGAGAGCCAGGATGTTGCGTGTATCTCACCAGGGGTCTTGTTTGGTTCTGCTGCGCTGCCGCGCCGCTGACTTGTTTGATGACCGATGCAGTGGACACTTGAGACAAAGCGGAGCGAAAAAGCGTTATGCGGGGCCGGATCGGGTCCAAAAAACGCAAGGACGAGGCTAGCAGTCTCCCGCCTACTGTGTGCGGGAGGGTGGGGTCCTCGGAGGGAAGGGTCGTTCGCCTCGGTGGCCACTCCAGACGCGACGGGGTGGTGTCCGCGATGTCCTCGTTCTAGCGCGCGGCGGGAGCGGCTCGCTACGGTTCCCCGGACGCGACAGCCGTACCGCGTGACCGGCGCGACTGGGAGTCGTCCCAGGGCCGACGCTGCCCTCGGTCAGGACCCGGCATATGCTCTGCCTGGCAGGCCCGAGTGAGGGGGGGTCGGCGAGCTCGTGGCGGCTGCAGAGGGTATCTGCAAGCGCTTCCGACACATCCCGCCACTGGGCACGTTAGTTCACGGGGCCGTCAGCGTAGAGATGACCAACGTGGCAGAGGAGGGGGGTCCCTCTCCCATCCCAGGTGCGCGGCCCGCCTCTCCCGGGACCGGAGCTCCACCCCTATCTCACCATCCAGCGGTAACAACCAGGCGTCCAGTGTCACATTACGCGCAGTGGTGATGCTATCGGGATTCTTGGGAGCCGGGAAAACGACACTCCTCCGCCACATTCTGAGGGTAAGGAGAGAACGCGCAACGCCTTGCGCCTGTCCACGATTCTGAGAAAATTCACGGTACTATTAGGCAGTTGACGTGCGAGCGTATGCCTGGTGCCGCACCGACGTTCCTTGGGCTCGCACGCCTGCCTTCTATCGACCCGGCAAGCTCCCGCGCTCGACCTGCAGAACACCGACAAGAAAGTCGCGTGCATTGTCAACGACGTGTCCCAGATCAACATCGACGCCAAGCTCATCCGGTCGAGCAACCGCTCCGACAGCAACGCCGAGGGCAGGGACCCCGCCGCCGGGGCTACAGCGCGACCGAAGACGACTGCGGACTTGGCTGACACACTCGAGCTCTCCAACGGGTGTGCATGCTGCTCCATCCAGGACGAGCTCCTCGACTCGTTCCGTGAGCTCCTCACCCTCTCAGACCGGCGCGGGAGTCCCTTTGACGTGTTCGTCTTGGAGAACTCGGGCGTCGCCGAGCCCCAGAACATCCGCGACCTGTTCCTGGAGGCAATGTCCTCGGACGACCAAGCCCAGAGGGAACTGACGAGCCGCCTCAGCCTCAAGAGCCTCGTGACGGTCGTCGACTCTGCGTCGTTCACCCGCGACTTCGCCTCGAGGGCCCCGCTGGCTGCTCGTCCGGATTTGGGAGACGGCGGCAACCTGAGGCCCGTGGTGGACCTGCTGGTGGAACAGGTTGAGTGTGCGGATGTCATCGTGGCAAACAAAACGGACATGCTCCCGCCCGGCAAGGCCGCGTCCCTGACGGCTGTGTTGTCGTCGCTGAACCCGTTGGCGTCAGTGATCGAGTGCCAGTGGGGAGAGGTGGACCTGGACATGGTTCGGGGGTTCGCCCGGCCGAGCATCATGTGCGGGCTGACCATCGAGGGAACCCACCGCGGGGCCCTGGCGGCAGCGCGGGCCGACAAGGCCGACGCCCACCACCACCACGGGCATGCACACGAGCACGACTGCCTAGAGTGCTCGCTACGGCAGCAAACGACAGCGGCGAAGAAGTACGGGATCTCGACGTTCGTCTACTGCCGTCGGCGACCCTTCCATCCGCAGCGTCTGCGGGAGCTGATGCTGCAGTGGATCCCTTCCACCGCCGCCACGGCCAAGTCTGGGCTGCCGTCGGGGCCGACAACTGGGCAGAACAGCCCCCTAAGGTGAGCACACGCCGGCCCTCCATCAGCGCTAGCCCATTGGCAATGTACTGGCTGGCCCAGATCCTACCCAGTGGTCGCTTCCCTCCTTGTGTTTTGCAGGCGGGTGCTTCGCTCAAAGGGGTTCGTGTGGCTGTCCTCCAGCCACGCCCAGGCGCAGTACTGGTCGCATGCAGGGCAGCACTTCGAGGTGAGGGAGGAAGGCGACTGGTGGGCGGAGGTGCCCCGCGGGGAGTGGCCAGGCAGTGCGGCTGAGCGGGAAGCGATCGAGAGGGACTTCCTGCAGGGGGGGGACGAGAGGGTCGGCGACCGCAGGCAGGAGGTGATCTTCATCGGGCAGGCGATGGACGAGTCCGCCATCACGTGTGCTCTCGACACGGCGCTGCTGACAGACGAGGAGATGGTCCAGTACTGGGACAACTGGGTTGGGTCGATGGAGATGGTCGACTGAGGACTGGCTGGGGTGGCTTCGACAGTGTCGGTTCAGTGCCTCCGCCAGTACCTCCTCTGAGTTCTGGTCGACGTTGTGGCACCTCATTGGCACGCCCGCTTCGTCACGCGGTTGAACCCGAGCGCGTCAATCGACCCCCTACTAGCCAGGCGCGAGGGAGATATCCCAGCCGCTGCAGCTGTTCTTCTCCGCCCCCAGCCGCGCGCCTTCTCCCCGAGCCTCGCGACCTCGTCGCTGCCTTAAAGCCATGTGCCATAAATGCCTTCAGGTAGGGTCACTGTCAGACGCCACTTTGCGCATGGCGCACAACGCCTCAACTCAATGGACCCTTGAGTCGCGGCCCACATCAGGAAGAAGTCCGCCCGTTTCTGCAGGGCCTCAAGTGTCTTGAAGACAAGGCGGCACACGACAAGTTTGTGCAGTCCTTTGTGCCCCAGGTGCGATGAGGCAACGCAGGGGTGAACAATCGAGCGCGTCTACCGCGCGCGTATTGGGCGCCTGCCCCCACTCCCCCCCAGCAGAACAGCCTTTTCGCGAATCTGGCTCGCGGCCGCGCGACGAACCTCGCGCCTCATGCAACGCTGTAGTTTGTCTTGCCCCTCACTCGACACCCCCTTCCAGTGGGCGTTGCTGCACTTGACTGAGGTCGACGTCCTCACTGGGCTGTTGCCGACGCAGAAGAGCAAGAGGCCGATCCTCATCACTCCTCACAGCTCGGGCGCGGGGTCCACGGACCGGGTCAGCACCGTCACCGCAGGCCATCAGTGACACCGTCGGTCACCAGGTGCACGGGAACGTGCCGTCTTCGCCTACGCGAATCATGTCGACCTGGGTGCCCGCCTTCCGGAGAGCGGCCCCTGAGGGCGCGTCCTTGGAGGACGTCCGCCCTTCCCCTAGTGGCGTTGGCGCCGCCGGGATGTCGCGGCAGTCGAGGCAGGACGCGAGGCGACACTCGTGTGGTATTGACCGGGCCAACGCCGAGACTGCGTCAGGTTCGCCGTGGAAGAGTGGAGGAGGCCCTGGCGGTGGACCCTCGAGCCCAGGCAGGAGTCGGAGCAGGAGCCAGTCGCGGAGCAGGGCCGGTGGCACGCACGCCTCTGGACCGCTTCGATCGTCTTCACTGGTGGTACCAGAGGAGCTCGAGCCGCTGCCTGCGGCGGCAAGGGGGTGCTTCCGAGACCCGGCGGATGTGATGGAGGATGGGATGTCTCGGGAGCTTGCGGCAAGGCTGGGGTACCTGCAGATGTGGGCATCGCTCGGGCTGGTTGGTGCCAATGGCATCGACGTCTCCGATACGCAGGCGCGTGCCTCCATTGGGCCGGCGGGGGCGCAGGGGCTAGGCGGACGCGCCCTGTCCCCTCTCCCAGAGGCTGTGGGCGGGGAGGCCGGTCCGAGAGACCCGGGGGTGCGGGGCGAGTGGGACGGGGGCGTGATCACGTGGGATTTCGCGGGAGAAGCGATCGCGGAAAACTCTGCGGCGAGCCTCGGGCGTCTGGTGCGGACGACGGAGTGCACAGTGAGGTACCGCCAGGCCCGGGCGGAGCTGCTGGAGACACATGCGAGCATGGGGGACGCCATCATGGTGCGACACTTGGGGTTCAAGAGCCGGGTAGACCCGGAGTCGGGCAAAATCGTCGCTGCCGGGGACGCGGCGGACAGCGGGGACGATGGGGTGTGCGCCGGTGGCCGCGGGGGGAGGCTCCCGCTCTATGCCAAGGGACTGGATGGTGGGCGGTATGCTGAGAGCCTTCGGGGCGTGCGGGTGGCATGGTTGCCGAACGACTTCCCGTACGCGTTCGAGGAGGGGATCGCCCACCACATCATCTGGAGCACCGAGCAGCTCTCGGCCCCTGAGCTGGACGCCGTCATCAAGGCAGAGGTGCCCGGGCACGAGACGCAGTGGTGGGTGAACCCGCCCGCGCTGCAGAGCGTGCGTTCCCTCTGGCATGCGCATGTTCTGTCACGAGCGATGAGGAGCAGCGAATCTTGAAGATGGGTAGATGGTCCCTCCGAGTCGCTCAATCGTGGGCTACAGGACCGGCGCCGCCGGTCGTGAGAGGGTCGTTATGGCTTCACCTTAGTCTAGGTCCTAGGCTCAGATCTCTGAGTCGGACTCGACCTCGCTAACAACGTGTCATCTGGTCATCAGGCACCGTCGCTGGTCTCCTCATGTGGCCGTATCTTCCCGGAACCCTACGAAAAACAATAATAAGAGGACCATCGTCCCCACGTGTACCTTGTGTGTGGTTCACCGACGGCACGTATCGTCATTTTTGTTGCGGTTCGACCTTTCGCTTTGCGTCCGAATCCCGCCACCAGTCGATATCATCGCGCTTACCGGAGCCGTTTTCGTGGGCAAATTTAGCTGGAATAGGGTCAAACAGCCGCTGCTGTCTCGAAATGCTAACGCGCCGGATGCGGAGGGTTGGGGGGCAATCGGACAGCGCACCAGAGGCCGACTTCAGCTTTGGTACCGAGCCTGCCGGTGGTTCGGATGCCACTCCCGGAGATCGCAACGATCTCGAAGGTAGCAACGGTGAGACGACGCTCCTGCCGCTGGCATCCGGCTCCGGAACACTGCAGGGTTGCCTGCCCCCCAGAGAACCCCCCACCCTGCCCTGGCAACGTGATCTCTCGCTCTCCTTCCATGGCCAGGGTTGACCACAGCATGCGCTGCCGTCGAACCGCAGGGAGAAAGGAGTCCACCGGAGCAGGCTCTTCGGGCAGCTTCTCCCTCGGCTCTGCACTCGACAGACTACTCCCGAGCCCAGCTGCCGGCCCTACAGACCTGACGGACGAGCTGCTCCGGGACGACGGCGTCGACGCGTCCCCCCTAAGTACCCCGACGAGGCGTTCCGCACGGCTCCTTCGGAAGAGCGAGGGCCCACGCCTGACCTCCCCGTCGAAGCCGGCTGCCGATACGGTGGGCAGGCTCGAGCTGCCTCAGGATGTGGACTCCCCGTCACTCAAGTGCCCCGCGCCCACCCCCATCCGCGGACCCGAGCCGTCCCTGAGTTTGTGCTTCCCGCGCACTCCGGCAACCCTCACGAAGACGAGGGCAGCCGACTCCGACTCGCCGACCCCTGTCCTCTTGAGGAGGGCGGCAAGGACTCCCATGCCGGTGGCCCAGCCACGTGATGGGATCCCCCTGCACGGGGCCTCTTGCGCTCTGCCAGGCGTGCAGCTTCCATCGGGAGAGACGAATTCGCCTATCTCTCCGCTTGCGTCGATCGGCCCTCGTGTTAGGCCCTCCCGCGCATCGCGCCGGATGAGCCTTGCGCCGTCCAAGCTCCTGAAGCGTACAGCGGCGGTGAAGATCTGCAAGGGGCCAGTTGTTGGTGCGTTCGGATCGCGGAAGTCCGCCCCGGGCTTCAAGACTCGCCCGCGCAGTGGGAGCTCCTCCAAGCTCGCCACGCAGCGCAGGAGCCTCCCCGCGTCCTCGGCCAAGGCGAAGGCTATCCTCTCTGCAGCAGGCTCGCTGCCTGGCTACATGGTGTCGACCAAGTCTGCTGCTGCCCGGATCTGTGCTCAGAGAGCGAGCGCCGAGCCTGCTCGGATGTCATCCGTTTCCCGGAACCCCATGGAGCTGACTGTCCCAGTCACACCCGACTTCGCGACGACCAGAAGGCGCCAGCTCCGGGCGGACCTCGACGCCCCCCTCACGACAGAGGAGATGGCCCTGGAACGGTCGCTCCAGGCGGCAAAGGATGAGCACGACAGTCACCAGCGGGCGCTTTCGAGGGTCCTGAATGCCCGCTGCGCTGCGCCCGCGCACCGGAACCCGACCGTGCCCACGGCACCGCGCCTGTCGGGGCTCGGCGCGCCCAGGGCCCCCGCGTATGACTCGTACGTAGGTGTCGCCGAGAGCCTGGCCAACTACGACTTCCGCTCCAGCCGGGCGGCCTCCGCGGCCCCGCCCCGCAAGTCGCCCGCCGAGGTCCACGCGCCTAGGCTCACCACCGAGTCCCGGGCGTCCGGGAGGAGGTCGTTGGCAAAAACGACCGAGGAGTTGGAGCTGGAGAGAATCCGGAGCCACAAATGGAAGGCGCAGCCCATGCCCGACTACTCCCGCCTGGCTTCCCGGGGCGTCGCGACGGTGAGCCGGCGGTCGCTGACGCAGCCGCGGGAGTTCCACTTCAGCACCACTGAGCGGGCGCAGCAGCACGCCACCAGGCCCGCCACCGCCTCGGGAAGGCCTGCCACGTCCCGCCAGGACCGTGGCCTGGGCAGGGTCGGCGGTGTGGCCTTCGGGGCGAGCACCAAGGATGCCGGCGCGAGGCTCAAGGCGGAGGCGTCGTGCCCCCACGCCATGGCAGTGGAAAGGAAGGCGTCGCGGGTGGCCCTGGGCGAGAAGTTCAACTCGCTCAACATCAAGGAGGCGTGGGGTTTGCAGTGACAGGCCTTGGGGGTAGCAGTCCACAGCAGTTCTGGACCTAGGATAGATGATTGAAACTCTGCGCCAACATGCCCAGGGGAGCAGCACTTCGAGTGTTGCGGTAAATCACGCGAAAAGTGTCGCGAGAGCGATGCTACATGCATTCCTTCCCAGCATTCCGTCCCTCCACCCTCTTTTGCATCGAGGGAGGGAGGCAGTGGCAGAGGGATGCTTAGAGCCATCGCGCTTGGACTGCGCGTGGTCGGAGGCAGCGGCCGCAGGGCGGGGAGTGATTCTGAGAGCGACGCATCCGATGTTTCTTCGAGCAAGGGGTCGGATGACGAATTCGCCGACCTGCAATTAGCAAGGTGTGGATCGTTCTCCCCCGAGGGCGACCTCCCCCCTCTCCTCGCCGGACCGGCTCGACCGTCAAGCCTTCGCCGTGCCCACGCCTTCGAGCTAGATTGCAGCTCATTTTATGACCGATGCCGCACTCATTTCATGATGTGGCCGCAGGCAACAGCCGCCCGGGGGCTCGCAGTCGGGGGATTCAGCCACCCCGAGTCTTCCTCGCACGAGTCGGGATTCTCCCCTTATCGACGCGATACATCACCCTGGTATTGACTTGGTCGAGAGGCGTGTGAGGTGAGACACGCGTTTCAGCAAGGGTAGTACAGGGGGGGCGAGAGGCTCGATGGGGCGAGGCCGGTTCCTGATTGACCAGGGGAGCGGTATCAGATGCACGCAAAGCGGCCCCTCGCTCCCGGCCACCCTAGCGCTCTGGTCGCATTGTCGATGTCCACGCACGAGTTTTGCGCGATCGCTGGCTCGAAGTTACCGCGGTGGGATCGCCCGGGCGAATACTGCCTGGCGCTCCCACCACTCAGTCCGGTGCCCTCCATCCACCCTGGGCACCCCCTCCCCCTTGCTGGCGCACCTCGCCTGACGATGGCCCAGTG
>Ga0181589_10003549_pt1 | contig 12406 bp, 8 predicted proteins | sample 071ome_25_FD_132444 | JGI IMG/M metagenome (GOLD analysis project Ga0181589, IMG submission 132444) | Coastal salt marsh microbial communities from the Groves Creek Marsh, Skidaway Island, Georgia - 071410BT metaG (megahit assembly) | ecosystem: Environmental > Aquatic > Marine > Intertidal zone... | reverse complement strand
GGAAGACCTGCAAAAAGAGAGTCGCGAGGCGTCCGAAGCGCTATTCAAACCTCCTACGGCCAGTGAGGTTCAGGGCTGTCTAGATGGATTAGAGATGCTTAATTTGAATGTTGTGTTCACTGGTTTATACGGTGAGTTTAGTATGGACATGGTCATAGCAGAAGCAGGTGATCAATGGCGTCAAAAAGTGTTAGATCTTGCCTGTGACAAGGTTCAAGATGCATGGGGAGATGCCATGGACGAGCTAAATGCAGGCATTGGTAAGCTGAATGATATTACTGGCCGTGCCGGTATTACTATTTCAAATACTCCTGGTCAGTGGAATGATGGAGCATCGATCACGTTTACCGAACAACAATTGCAGCCAGTCCTCAATATTGGAACGCTTGAACAAGATCTTGAGCTTAATCCTGATTTGAATTTGTTTGATCAAGCAAAGGGGCAGATCAGTACAGGTGCTGATCTTAAGGTGAAAAAAGCGGAACCGATTTCCACTCATAAACTTTACATATCACCTTTGACTGATGCTCAACAGCTTCAGCTGGATAGAAAGCTGCAAAGAGAAAAAGCTAATGGCAATACGATTATCAATGCAACTGACTAAATCAATATTAGCATTAGCTTGCGTAGGGTTTAGCTATTCACTTCAAGCAAGAGAAATTAATGTTGATCCGGCGGATTACGCTCATATGTCTCAAGCGATGGATGCGCTAATGGAAGAGGGAAAGCAGGCGGCAGAAAACTTGTACCAACCAATATCGGCAGAGGATATCCAAGGTTGTTTAAATGGTCTTGAGCTGCCAAACATCGGTGTACTGTTTACATCTCTTTATGGTGAATATTCAGTTAATGTAGGGTTGGAGCAGCTAGGTGGTCAAATTAGAGATGAGATACTAAATAGAATTTGCACCGCAGTTCAAGATGAGTGGAACGAAGCCATGGCCTCGATACAAAATGCCTCTCTTCAGTCGTTAGAGCCATTCAATAAAATTCCTGGTGTATGGGTTGGCTATGGTGAACCTCCAGAACCAGAAACAATCATTGAAAAAATTAATTTAGATGGAGTTTCCGCTGAGTTTAAGCTCGAAATGCGTTACGACACTTCTGTAGATTTAAATACCGGTGAGACAGAAAGGGATCGCTCTTCAAAAAGCAGAAGTATCATAAACATGAAAGAGCTTATCGATTCTGCTATGGATTTTCACGAAAATAATTAGAACAATATAGATACCCCCAAAACAATTTGGATTTAGTCGTCATGAAGTTTAGTAAAACAGCATTCTTCATCTGTTTTCTTGTAGCTGGCAAAGCTCAAGCTAGTTGTGACCCTTGTTTGATGGCAGCAGCTAACTCGGCGGCTTCAGCCATGCAATCTGCAATTATGCAAGTTGCTACGGCGGTTCAGCAAAATGTACAGGCCACACAGCAACTGAACCAATCGATCATCCAGGCAGGCACAAATATTACTGCTGGAATTGCTTCTCAGACAGCGGAACAGGCTATCACTGATCAGAGAAATAGTTCTGCAATTGTTTCAGCAATCAAAATGACCGATGAAAACCTCAAAAATGCAACAACTTTGCTAAGAAAAACCATCACGGATGGGATAGACCTAACCAATGGCAAGATTGTTCAGTCATTGAAAGCATTTGGCATTCAGCAACAAGACAATCAAATCAAATACGAGTTTGATCTAGATTATGCTCAACCCATAAGCGGACGCATCGGAACTAACCGAGCTGAACCATTACAACGTGGCTTAGCGTTTAATCATGCACTGAAAGATCGAATTATTAATGATCTTCGTGAGTACAATGATGGTGGATTTGCAGATGCTATTGGTATGGGTGGTAGTCAAACCAGATACCTAGAGTCATTGCCTGAAGAGACTTGGGATCCTTCGCCAATGGTAGGTGAGACCATTATTTCTGAAGAAGACTTCCTTCATATGCAGAAGATGATTCAGGTAACAGTCAATCCGTATCCAAAAGCAGAAATCACAGATCTTAGTTCGAGTGGTGCTATTGAGGCCGAGATTAACCGACGCATAAAAAATGGTGAGTTGCTAGCAATACAGCAAATTCTTGTAGATCAGCTTATGGACATATATCCATCAATTGATGCTGAAAGTTTTTTAGACGGGTATTCATCACCAGAAGTAATTAATGATAAAACCAGTTTAATGGAAGTTTTAAGAAGTGAAGTAGATGGCCGGTTAGGGACTGAACAATGGTACAAGCATATGCAAAATCAAAATAGTGCAGGACTTCAGCGTGAATTGATTTATATGCAGCCGGTTAAACTAAAGATTCTATCCGAAATTCTTGAAGCTGAGGATCACGCATTAATGCTTGATTCAATTAGGCTTGGCCGAGGAATTGAGTGATGAAGCTGATTCGATATTTAACTTTGGTTCTTGTTTGCTTAGGAGGCCATGCTCAGGCTTTAGAAGGGATTCCGGCTCAAGTGCCATACAACTGGGGAGGATATTGCTATACGCCCTGTCAACCTTGTGGCCCCGGGTGTTGCATGCCGACAGGGATTATTCCGTGTGATAATGCATGTGGAGGGTCAGCGTTAAATCTAATGGGACAATCTTATGTTTCAGCAATTCAAACAGATTTAATGACACAGTTATCGGCCCTCACTATGGAACTTCAATTGGGAACCGCTAATGCGCTTGCATTCGAGGCGGCAGTGACATCAGCCATAATTGCTCAAACAACCTCTCAACTAGTAACGGATAATAGGAATACTCAAGCAATTGTATCGGCTATAAAGATGTGGGATCAGTCGAATCAGAATGAACTTACAGTGTTAAATAAGGCAGCAGATACCGCATTATTAACGTTAAGAAGCGAATTCACATCTGCATTAAAAAGTTTATCTGGACTCCAAGCAACGAAACAAATTGAGCGAACATTTGATCCATTAAAATCAAACACCGACTTAGGGTATTGGGCATCTTCATTTGCTAATCAATACAATGAAGACATGAGATATGTCGCTGAATTTTCTACAGCAAAGTCCGAACACTTGGATGAGTTCCAGTCTTCAAGTTTATTTGCTTTATTTGGTCAACAAATGAATGCCAATATCCTGGAAGATGGCCGCTTAGATTATTCCCGTATTTATGCCCAGCAAAAGATATCGCCCAATGAATACGAAGATTTGAGCAGAACAGTTTTCAACATCACACGGCCTATTACAAACCAAAGACATTCTGAACTTGATAGTCACTTTTCTAAAAATAAAAAGAAATTTCTATACGCTTCGGTTTTGGGGGCTTTAAAAGGAAGACTGGCCGGCCCGAATGACATTTCAGGGCATCAACTTTTAAATAGCGTTCTTTTAGAAGCTACTCTTATGAATCCAAGTTGGTATGAATCAATACAAACTTCTTGGTCAATAGCATCAAAAAGAGATCAGTTAATTTTTGAGAATGCTGAAACGAAAATGCTTAAAGAGTGGATGGCCAAACGTAAACTTCGATCGATAATGAGTACACAGCTATGAAGGTTCTGATTCAGTTCCTTTTGGCAAGCCTTCTGTTAATCATTGGGCAAAAGCAAGCATACGCCTGGATGACTTGTATGCCATTTTGCGCATCATGTTCAGCATCGACGATTAGCGGAATGTCGGGGAGCCAGGTTGCATCTTATGGTCAGATCGCCACGAACTATACCACCAGCAATATGCTTCTAGAAACAGCCAAGCAGGGAATGGATGCTCTATCGAAAGCATATACAACCTCCATTGACGCTCAGACCTTAAGTCAAAAAGTATCAAATCTTAGGCAGTCAATGGCTATTGTAGATGCGTTTAAGATGCTAGGAGAGTCTGGTAAGACAGAGTACACGGTTTTGCAAAAACAATGTTCGAGCTCCCTAGCGTCCATTGCTAATAGTTTGGGAACTTCTTTACAAAACCAGTTTACTCAGCTCTCAAAACAGAAAATTGAGCTTGAGTTTAATATCAATGATCGATTTGCTTTTAATGACATACATGCATTACGAGGGCGTCAATTGAGCCATGTTAAAGCTTATCAGACAACAATGAATTTAATGGCGTTTAAAGAGCTCAAGGATCAATTTCAAAATAATAAATTCGCAAATTCTGGAGTCATTGGCCCGCGGTTGGCTTACCTAAGGAGTAAAGGGCAAGAAGCATTTGATATTTCGAGAGGTCTAAATACAAATCTAGCTGAGGAGCAGTATGGAAATCTAATCGCATCCATCCATAATCACTCAAATCTGCTTGGTAAAGAAACACCAAATAATGTCGGTTCTCTGGTGGTCCAAGCTAGAGATTTAATGGCTCAATTAGCATGGATCAGGTCATCCGAGGATAAGGTTGCAATAGTTGAATTAGAAGAAGTAACTGAAAAGCAAAGTGTTCACTCTCTAACAGAAAATTTCGTAAACAATCGAATTGCAAGTCCTGACTGGTATAGGCAAATCCAAAAGAGTCGCGTGAGTTCTCTTAAATATTACGAGGTTATGGCTCAAGCCCAAGAAATGAAGCTGTTATATCAAATTTTAAAAGCTAAAAGGTTAGCTAATTTGGTGAAACTGCAGAAGCAATTGAGAGCAATATAGTAAAAGCCCCAAAACAAAATAAGGAATATCAAAATGAGCACTTCAGATACGCCTGTTGTAGATGAATCAACTCAACAGAATAGCCTGGATAACTTTCTTGAAAGTGAATACCAGGAATCTGTAGATGATCCTCATATCCCAGAAGATGAATTAACTGATGAATCACTAGATGCTGGACTATCGGCATTAGATGATGAAATGGATGCTCCGGAGGTTGAGATGAGTAATGAAATTAACAACGTAAATGAATCAAATACTGCTCAACCTGATGAGCCTGAGATACAAGCTGAATATTTGGACGAATCTCCAGACATGGGTATGGATGATAATCAAATAAGTTTAGAAGAGTTCAATGCAGCAAATCAGCCTCCGAACGAGATATCGGATTATGAACAAGTGGTTGAGTCTCAACAACCCGAAGAAGAGTTGGGATCTGTCAGCTCTATGGATGAGTTTGATTCAGTTGCTCAAGAGCAAGAGACAGAAGAAATCGCTGAAGCAAAAGTACAAAGCGAACCCATGGAGGTTACTGAGGCTGAAACCGCTAATGAAAATCCTATGGATGAATTCACTTCGGCAGTCGAGCAACCTGAGCCTGAATTAGAACCACAGTCACTCAATGAAGCATTAACTGAGGCAAATGAAACTGTTGAGCCGGCAAGTGAAAATGCCATGGATGAATTCACTACAGCAGTCGAGCAACCGGAGCCTGAATTAGAACCACAGCCACTCAATGAAGCATTGCCTGAGGCAACTGAAACTGTTGAGCCGGCAAGTGAAAATGCCATGGATGAATTCACTTCAGCAGTCGAGCAACCAGAGCCTGAGTTAGAACCACAACCGGTAAATGCAAATGCTATGGATGAGTTTGCAACGGCAATTCAGGAGCAAGAACCTGGTATTGAGCCTAACCCGGTTGGTGTAAATGCAAATGGACCACTCGTTGATAGCGATACTATCCAGTTCGATGCAAGCATTCCAAATTCTTCTGAAACTTTAACGGCCGCATTCGACAAGATGCAGAAGGATTTGCTTGAGTCAGCTAAGCATATGAACCCTGAAGAGTTCTCCAAGTTTATGGAAGACTACAATCGGAGAATGCTTGAGCAGCTAGCTCTAATGCAGCAAGAATTGCAAAAAGACATGTCAGAAACTCAGCATGAGCAATTACAACAACTAATGCAGCTTCTGCAACAGATGTCGGGTAATCAATCGCAAACAAAATCAAAAGGCATGGGTTTGGGCCCTGCATCAAAGACTAATCGACATGATGTAGCTATTAAGGCTCTGGAAACTCAAGGGAAAAAGTTGGGCTTTTTTGACTTTCTAAAAGCTGTATCAGATAGTCATCATGAAGTTAAAATTGCTCAAAACAACAATAAAACCACAGTAAAAGAAGCCAAAATTAAGGCTAAGTCAGACCTGGATTTGGCTAAAGAAGAGCGATTAACAGCTGAAGCTCTTAAAGAAACGGAGCGTTTAAAAAGCGTAGAAGTTGCCGGCGATATTAAGTCGATGGTTATGGATAGTATTCAAGACGATATTGGAAAGGCGTCAGATGAAGCCATCGAGAACATTACAAATCGTTCAATGGATGCTCTCGAAGATACGCTTGAGTTTGCACAAGAGGAACTTTCTGAGCAGGCACAGTCAGCTGTAGATACCGTTAGTGAGCAGACTAAGGAAGGATTGGGTGCAATCTTGGCGGCAAAAAACGAGGCGGTCGAGAATATTGATGAGCATAGTGCCCATAACCGAATTGAAGCCGGTGAAGAATTATCTGCAGCGATTAAGAAAGGTGTAGATGCTATTGGTATTTCAGAAGAGCACGCAATTGAAAATATCGGCGATGCGATGCGTGAAAATGTCCAGGATGGCGCCAAAGCGCTTAGCAAAGTGACCAAGCGAAAATCTGAAGAGCTAAATCAAGCAGCTAAAGATGCGGGTCAAGTTGCGGTTGAACGTGTGCTAAATTCCATTGAGGATGTAAAAAACCTGTCTAAAGCTGAAGTTTCTTTGATTTCTCGTAGCCAATCCGTGCAGAGTGAGTTGGACCCTAGTGTTCAACTAGATAATTCGTACACAAATACCCTTACTGCTTTAGATAGTCATATCTCGCAAGAGCAGGCAAACGAGTTCATGGCTGATCAGATGTCTCAGCGAATCAACAAACTTGAAGAGCTTCAGTTAGCAACAAGTGCACTGCATGAAAAAATAAAAGAACCAATAGCAACCATGGAAGGGCTATCTGAAAAACGAGCTTCTCTCAAAGCTGATATTGATACGTTACAGAAGAAGGTTCAAAGTGGGAGTCCAGTATTTGAGAATGAACAAGGTTCTCTGGTTCTTGATGACCCTGGTATTGCTTTAAGCATGAAAAAGTCTGAACTATCAAACCATGAAAAGAAAATTGATGCGTTGCTAGAAGAGAATCCTAACCTAGCGAGTGACATAAATGTTCTTCATGAGGGTAATATTCAGTTGTTAGATGCAACCCATGAGGCTCTAGCTTATGCGGATAATAATAAAGTTGAATTCCCAGATATGGAGAAAGCATCGGTACTACTTAATGAATCGGCGGCATCATTAACTCAAACAGATACAGCTACAAAGGCACTAGAGAGCCTAGAACGTGAAGATCTGACTGAACAAATGGCGTCAACTACAAGTTCTGAAAAGTCGGAAGATCCAATCGATAAAGATAAGAAAACCAAGATGATCCAGGAAATGGCCGAAGCTATTCAAAAGCTTATTGATAAGTTACTTCGACGGTCAAAAGACTCGGACATGTCTCCATCACATTCAAGATAGATATTCATGTAAAAAACCGGCTTTAAGCCGGTTTTTTTATGCCTTCTTACTTGACCCATACAAAGATCGAATTGCGCTTCTGGTGATGTCGATATTTTTATCGTTGTATTCAATTTCGGGAAGAGTAGGGTACCCGAGAGCAGCTTCAAGATCAGCTTGAATGCGCTCAGAAGAGATCGCAATATCAGATGAGGTAGCTCCAATTTTCTCAGAAACCGAGATATTTAAAGCAGTAATATCATCAAAATCAGCAACATCAGGATCATCAGCTAGAATCCAGCGTATTGAAGATTCATTAAGTGCGTCTTGAATGTCACTTTCTTTAACGGACTCAGCATCATTGATGGAATGAGCTAGTTCATGTTCGAGACTTCTATTATCTGCGGAACCACCCGAGCTAGAGGATTCATCGTCTGAGGATTCATTTGTATCACTGGATAGGGCTGATGCAATATCTTCGTCTGGAATATCCGGAACTTCAAAAATTGAAGGTGATTCATTATGTTCAGAGGCGGCCTCTACAGGCTGATCCTCGAAATCAATGCTTTGGGTGGCTGACGATTCATTTATCTCTTCTAGAGTGTCTGGGGCTTCTTCCAGCTCATTGTTAGCTTGGAGTAGACCAATAGGTAATTCTGGAGGCGGCACTGAATTATTTTGCTCTTCTGCTTCTGCTTCTGCTTGAGCTTTGGCTTCGGCGGTTTCGTCTGATGCCTGTTTTAATATTTGTGCTGCTGAAGCTGGGCTTTCATCTTCTTCATCAAACCCATTCTCCATATCACTATTTAGAATTGAGTCATTATCATTGTCAGTATTTTCATCAGTATCAGACAGTTGATTAGCAATACTTGCAAGGTCGTGATAGTGAAGTTTTACGACAGCTTGAAGAGCTGCGTTAATTCCACTGGCTGCAGTTGAGTTAAATTCAATAATGTCAGGCGAATAAGAGGGAGAAGGTAAATTATTTCCCAGACTTGAAGTAATAAACTCTTCTACGTCAATACAGGCATCCCGAGTTTTAGTTATTTCCTCGATATCCTCAGGAAGTATGCCCTTAACTTTCGGCATCCGAATGATTCGATGATTGCGGTAGAAATCTTCGTTCTCATCCGAAACTCCGTGCCAAAACGTTTGAATATTCATGATTTTACCTTTATGAATATAGGTCGCCTCACCTTTGCCTTGGGCTAAGATATGTTTCAAACTTAATCGAGATACTTTGGTCAATTGGGTGTTTTTAGAGTAACTAAATTCTTTACCGAACAAACCTCCTTTTGCTTCTTTACCAGAACTCAAATGAACATAATCTTCGTCGACAATACCTTTGAATCTTTCCCAGGTCGGGCCTGGATCTTCCATGGTCATCAGAATCTTGTTACGAGTAGAGCCAAAGATCATGTCTGTTTCGTGCTTGGATGCTCGTTCAAAACCAGATAGGTCCTGGCCGCTAAACACGGCAGCGATAGACATTGATCTGCCTTGTGTTGCTGCAATCGCGAATCCAACTTTCTCACTGGCCATTTCTGCATACTCATCGAGTATGCAGATAAACGGAATTTGACCACCAACAGGCAAGTTCCAAAGCACATCTTCAATGTCCCCCTCGATTTTATTACCAAGAGAGAAGCCCATGGCCATTTTCATGCCAGCTAGATTGAGTTTACCTAGAGATTTCTTAGCGTCATCTGACAAACCCAGCGACGGGATCATGATTAATAATACGCGGTTATTAAATACAATATCTTTATAGTAAATCTCTGGAAGGTCTGAGTTATAAATATTTGCGTATACGTTTGTTAAATTGGATAGAGGCCCTTGGAGGTAACCTACAGCATCGGTATGGAATGTCGTAGCTTTAGAGTCATACTTACTTGCATCCAATTGACCGTCATTAAAACCATTAATATTATTTTTTAAGTAGTTTTTAAGATTTTTAGCATACTTTTCAGGAAGCTCTTTGCTGTAGGCAAAATCAATTAATGTCTGAAGATTTAAATGTGCTTCAATGACTTCCGGGTAAATAATAAAGTTGGGGTCGTTCCGTGCTTTCCAGTCTAGAGCTGGCATCAAACCACGGACTAAAGTGATCGCTTTATCTACGAAGAATTGATCATCCCCACCGCCCTCAGCCATAAGCGAGGTTACTTGCTCAATGTTAGTATCCGGACTATTGGCAATAAATGGATTCGAGTCATTTGAATTAATGTCTGCACTCAGCTCATCACTGTGTTCCGGCTTAATGTAGTTAAGAAGCCGCCAGCTTTCACTTCTGCCGCACATACATAACAGTGTATAAAGTTGGAATGCAAGCTTAGGGTTTGCCTTAGCATCAGCATAAATTCCGCCCCCGCCCAACCCTAGGATAGATGCGAAAAGACTAGTTAATCCTTCAGATTTACCGGCCCCGGTTGTTCCTATCCAAAGCGTATGCTCGGTGAGATCTTCTAAGCATGCCCAGATCTCTTTAAGTGTTTTTATGCAATTACCAAATGAAATAATGCCACGAGCATTATAAAAGCGTTTTTTTATAAACAGCTTAGTTTTCATGCTGGGCTTGTAGTCATTCCAATCTTTAAGCTGTTTATATTCCATTGGAACGCGATGAAGACACGCTACGTAATCTCGATCGTGAGTGACATAAAATTTTGTAGCGACATACAATAAACCAATGATCCAAAGGGCGCCTGGTGCCGCAATTAAGGCAACAAGCATTAGAATGCCGAAAATCGGTAAACATACCGTTGGATCTTTAAATGACGCCCAGTACTGTTCATAAGTTTTCCGGGTATCTAATATGGCCTCATTGGTATCGACCACTTGATGCTTATCAAGATTAGCCATGGATAGTCCTTTGTTTTGGGGAATATTTTTTTAGTTGTTTTAGTTAATCGTTTAACTTGAAGTCGGCATGTGTCCAACCTTCTTTTTGTATTGATTCAAACATTTTGACTACTCCAGCATTAAAGTATGGTTTTTTGATGGGGTAGTTTTGTTGAACCTCTGATTTCCAGTGTGACCAAGCGCCGGTTCCCTCAGAATATGGCGCAAGGCCGCCAATTTGATGAAGATTCATATAAAGAGTCCGATCAACAAACTTTAGCCAGATATAATCGTCAGGGGGCATTTTCCCTTTCGTTTGAGCTCTAGCGGCTAAAGACATCATTAAGGTTGAATCGTATGCGTGGCGTTGAATTATTTGAGAAACATAGTCGTGGTCTTTTTTGGAGTTAATGATGTCCATTACATTGGGTAAGAACACACGATGTTCTTTGTTTTTCTTGTCAGGAAATTGAAAGGATTCTGCTAATTGAATTAGATATTTATGGGCTAGATTTTTGTCGCCAGCTATTTGAGTCATAAATACCGCAGCAAGGTATTTGGCATGTTCAGGAAGGTCTTCGAGGCTAGTGAAAGGTTTGCCTAATTGGATCTTAAATTGCTTTCTAAGAGCCGTCTCATCTAATTCTGCGCATCCATGAAAAGCATCCATAAGACCTTGATGAGTATCTTTTACATAGAGAACATTTTCACCAGATCTAGGTACTTCTTCTTCTGCTGTTTTTAATCGGATTAATTTCCGGGTTTCAGGTTTTATGATTAAGTTACCTCGCCTATCTCTAGGATAAGCATAAATTGAATCGCAGGCGATCAGTGTGCGTATCGGCCCCATTTCACGTTTAACCGGTGTGTCCGCATCTAAGTCCCATTGCATGGGGTCTGCCGGTTGGTATCTTCTCATTGCTAAGATACCTGGCCGAACTTTAGGAAAGTTCTTCATATGAACATCAAGCATAGAGTGAATGTTAAAGATGCGTTTAAGACGGCTCACTTTGGTGACATAAAGGAACTTTCGGAACGAGAAAAATACCCAAGGTAGAAATAAAGGTATTAATCCGTATGCAGATAGATTCATAAACTCCCATAGATGCCTAATCGTATAAGAGGGAACAAGTTCGTATTTAAAATAGGTCTTGGAAGCAATAATCTTTCCTATCAATCTTTCTGGCATGATACTCATTACGGATTTATCAAGACCAACAGCTCTCAAACCTTCAAAAATATATGTATAGAAGTAAGAGACGCCCTTAAGAATGGTTAGAAATAGATTAAGTAAATGATCTCTCAATAAGAACCAGCTAACAAATAGGAAGATGATGAACATCATCAGCCCCACCATATCGTTTAAGAGATCGCCACTGTCATCTTGTTGTTCACTCAAAACTATATACCTCCATTGCGGTTAGGAGATTAGGAATAAACTTTTCTTGATAATTCAGGTTAACGGACTTGGTTTTTGAGTTGTATCTCGCTAAAACATGAAAGAGGTCGTCCCACGTTTTGATACGGTCTTGTTCAAGCGCAAGATCGATGTGTGACCGAACGAAATACAAACCAGCTCCAAAATTTAAACAAGGATCTTTTACAAGGTCTTCGGGATTTATGCCGAATTTATTTTGGAGTTCCGGCCAATTAATTTCGTTAACTTGCATTGGGCCACCATCCCTGCTCCCATTAGTATTTGACACGTATTCACCTGGAGCACCTCTCTCTGTAAGAAGGTATGCCATTGCAAATGGTTTAGGCACGTTAAAAACATCACTTAACTCTTCAAAGCATGCTTTAGTTACTCCTGTGCCTTTGACGACTTCTTCATGAATAGCAACTGGAATTTCTGGGGGTGGGGGGGTGTAATCCATGCTATCGCTCCTTTTGAAGGTGAGAAAGTGTGATATAGAACCTGAAGGTATAGAGGCAACCTAGAATAACGGTTAGCAAACCGACCAGAGAGAAATACGAAACAGGCGAACCAAATCTGTGAATTATTGAATTTGATCCTAAACCCTGCGAACCGGCATAGATCGAAATCAAACCTAACACCACAACAGCAATTGATACCAATAGAGATATACTGGTGATTGTGATGTTGCGTTGCCTGATGGACTCACGCTCTTCAGCAGTGCGATCTTCAGAATCAAACCATTGCTCAGGATTAGGGG
>Ga0181589_10003529_pt1 | contig 12461 bp, 14 predicted proteins | sample 071ome_25_FD_132444 | JGI IMG/M metagenome (GOLD analysis project Ga0181589, IMG submission 132444) | Coastal salt marsh microbial communities from the Groves Creek Marsh, Skidaway Island, Georgia - 071410BT metaG (megahit assembly) | ecosystem: Environmental > Aquatic > Marine > Intertidal... | reverse complement strand
CATCAAACGCGACATCAAACTCGACATCAAACTCGACATCAAACTCGACATCAAACTCGAACGCCGTGCTGCGAAGTGCTGCGATCCGTACACTCGCTGAAGTATCTCACCGCTCTCACTCGCTACCGCAGGGCCTCGTGCTCTTCTTCACTGCGTGCGGCAGCGACGGAGTCGCGCCCGTGCTCACCGGCGGACGCGCCGTTCCGATGGACCCGGCGCCGATGGGCCTGCCCTCGTCCATCCCAAACGCCCCGGGGTACTCCTACACACTGGTCAACCTGGGCATCCTCTCCGTCACCAAGCGGTCGTGGGCTCTTGCAACCACCCTATTCTCGCTGACCTCCATGACGCTCACGACGGCTTCCATCACGCTGCTGACCACCCCTCCCGAGAAGCTGGCTATGAGCCTCAAGCACTTGCTGTTCCCGCTCCGGATCATCGGCGTCCAGGTGCACACGCTGTTTCTGATGACGCTCTTCTCGCTTCGGTTCATGGCCGTGGTGTTTGAAGAGAGCCGCCACTTGGTACGCGTTCTTTTCGGAGGAATTGGTATCGCTGTCGACGAAATACGATGTGATGATGTGATGATGCCATGGGTTCCGACGCTCACTCGTCTTTCGCTCACTCGTTTTTCGTTTTTCGACTACGAATACGAACCCACAGCTGCTGGGCATCGCCAGTCGAGGCGTCGACTTTGGTGGCTTAGGTGGTCTCGGCGTGCTCAATATCGTGATCAAGGCGGGGAACGAGCTGTTTCGGAGGCTGCTCCAGCGGGCGGACCGGGTGAGCACGGCCATGGTCGCACGGGGCGTCTCGGACATGAGGGGGCACAAGGTGCTTGTCGACGAGCGAGACGCAGGCGGGATGGACGCGCGGGCCGTGGCAACGAACGTCGCCGCGTTGGGCGTGCTCGCGGGGAGCGTCGTCGCAGTGCTGGGTGGGCCACCTCCCGTCAAGTTTTTGTAAGCTCATCCGTGCCAGGAGCCAAGTAGCCAAGTGGCCAACTGGGGCCCACAGAAGCGCAGTCGAAGCAGGGCGTGGCGGTTAGATAGACAGAAGATTGCTCCCGAAAATTGCTTCCGGACCCGATTTTCGTCGATTCGAAGGAATCCATGAGCGCTCCCTCCTGCTCTCCTCCCGGGGAGCACCAGGCGGTGCAGACGCTTGTGGGCAAGCACAGGTATCAGGTCGTGTCGAAACTCAACTCGGGGACCTTCGGGTTCGTGAGGCTGGCTGTCGACATGACCAACGGGAAGCAGTGCGCCATCAAGTTCCTAGACCGAGGAGAGACTGTGAGCAAATACGTCAAGCGGGAGATCCTCAACCACCGCAGGCTCGTGCATCCTCACATCGTGCGGTTCAAGGAAGTGCTGCTGACGGACGCACACATCTGCATCGTCATGGAGTACGCCGACGGCGGGGACATGTTCGACTACGTGCTCAAGCGGGGTGGCTTGCAGGAACACGAGGCTCGGTGGTTCTTCCAGCAGTTGATCGTGGCGACGGACTTCATCCACCAGATTGGTTTGGCGAATCGGGACATCAAGCTGGAGAATACGCTGCTGGACACGAGCCCAAAGCCGCTGATCAAGTTGTGCGTTCTTTGACTCGCTCGCTCGATTGGTGTGGCCGACTCGCCCGCTCGCTCACTCACGTTCGTTCGTTCGTTCGGCAGGTGCGACTTTGGTTACAGTAAACACGAAAAATTCCAGTCGGCGCCTGGAAGTCGCGTGGGGACGCCGGCGTACGTTCTCTCGCTGATCGCTCCCGGCCGCCCCCGACGCTCTCACGCGCGCTTCGCTCTCGTTCTATGACCAGGTATTTGGCGCCGGAGGTAATAATGACGACGACGGGACAAACGTACGACGGGAAAATAGCAGACATCTGGTCGTGCGGCGTGATGCTGTACGTGATGCTCACGGGCTCGTACCCGTTTGAGCGGCAGGGCGACAAGACCTCTCCGCAGCGCTTGCAGATGATGATCGGCAGAATCCTCAAGGTGGACTACAAGTTTCCGTCTACGTTCGAGCCAAGCGACGAGCTGCAGGACCTTCTCGACAAGATGCTGACCCGAGACCCGGCGGACCGAATCACAATCGCCGAGATCTACGAGCATCCCTGGTTCTGCTCCGATCTACCTCCCGGCGTGCGAGAGATGAACTCCAACATGTCGATCCCGACGTCGGGGTATCAGAACGAGGAGGAGATCTTGGCCATCCTGCGGGAAGCAGAGACACTGCCAGGCGCAGCCTCGCGGCAGTCGCTGGACCGGCAGATCGACGACGCCATGAACAGTGACGAATTATGAAGAGAGAACCATTTTGACAACCATTCTGACCATGAGAATAAATTTCTGCTGTTCAAACCTTCCGCTTTGTGCCTGTGATCAAAGCAAACTTGATCGTCCCGTCCCTCAGCCCCTTTGCCATCAGCGGCATGACGAGCGCGCCCTGGAGCGTCCCCCAGCCCGCCTTAAACAGACCCAAGACGCCGTCCACGCTCAGCGCGCTCCGAATCACCGCGCCCCAAAACGGCGAGACCTCGCGGCTCCAGTCGGCCACCTTGATATCCTCCAGGCCTGCCTCCTCGAACAGCTCGAGATACCGGTTCGGGCTGCACCACCGAGGCAGGAAATAGGCTTTGTTGATCTTCCGCAGCAGTTCCTCCTCCTCGTCCCGCAAGCCCGCCTCTCCCGGCTCCAGGTTCCTGTGGCACCACGTGACGATAATCACCCGCCCTCCCGGAGCCGTCACGCGATACAGCTCGCTGACGAACCGAGCTTTGTCTGGCATATGCTCGCCGGACTCAAGGCTCCATACCAAGTCGAAACTGGCGTCATCAAACGGCTGATACAACGCATCGGCCACCTGCAGCCGCACCCGTTCGCCCAGTCCCCGCTCCTCGCTGATGGCGTTCCCCCTCGCCGCCTGGTACGGACTCAGCGTGATGCCCGTCGCCTTGCACCCCGCGAACTTCGCCGCCACGTGCCTGCTCGAGCCCCCGAGGCCGCAACCGACGTCCAACATGTTCTTGACGTCGGTCGAGTCGGTCACGCCCGCCCACGACAGCACGTTGTCCACCATATCGACCTGGGCCTGCCTGTTGCTGACTGCGCCCTTCGCCTTCCCGTCGGCATCGACGGGGTAGTACCCGTGATGCAAGTGGTCGCCCCACATGTCTTCCCACAAGCCAGTGGACTGGTCGTAGAAGGACGCAATGCCAGAGTTGAGCTCGACCTCTTCCTGCAATCGTCGGGTGTGTGGGTGGGCGGGCGGGTGAGTGAGTGCATGTGAGTGGGTGGGTCGGTGCGTAGACGCGCGGGAGCGCGTGTGGCGACGACGTGCCTGTGGCCGACTGGTCGACTGAGCCGAGGGCAGCCCGATCACGGTCCTCCTCCTGGTGCGGGTCGCCAGGCCGGCCCGAGCGACCACGATCGCGGTGCCAGCCGGCGGCTGAATGAATGGCCGTTGTGTCTGCATGTGATAGAGCGACGTATGAAATGCCCGGGGCGAGCGTAAGTCGTTGTCGGGGCCCCGACGCGGTCCACTTTTTATGCCAAAAAGATGTCTGCGTACGGCGCCACAGCCCAGGACCCACTTCACGGGCATGATACGTATAGAAAAGTCCGTTTTGTTTGTTTCCGCGGACGACAAGCCGCCCGTCTGCCCGAACCCGGGCTCGGATCCTGATGTTCACTTCCACTCTACACTCGCACCAACTCGCACACCAACTCACGCACCAACGCTCACACAAACACACACTCGCGTAGATCCGGGACCTCAACCGTGGGGCGTACGGTCTGGTCGTGCTCGCCGAAGACAAGCACACCGGCGAACGGTTTGCCCTGAAGTTCATCGAGCGGGGCCACGGCTCGGTCTCTCGTTACGTGCACAGGGAAATCATCAACCATATGAAGCTGCGACATCCGCATGTCATCTCTCTCCGGGAGGTATTTCTGACGCAGCGTCACCTCGTGCTCGTCATGGAGTACGCCCCCGGTGGCGACCTGTTCTCGTTGGTGCAGTCGCAGAAGGGCCTGAGCGAGGAAGACGCCAGGTGGTTCTTCCAGCAGATTGTCATCGCCATGGACTACTGCCATAAGCTCGGGGTGTGCAGCAGGGACATCAAGCTGGAGAACACCCTGCTGGACGCCAGTCCACGGCCGCTTGTCAAGCTCTGCGATTTCGGGTTCTCGAAGGACTCGAACTACCACTCGGCGCCGACCTCTAGGGTCGGCACGCCGGCGTATCTCGCGCCAGAGGTCATCAAGGCCGGCGAGGGAGCAAAGTACAGCGGGACGGCGGCGGATATCTGGTCGCTTGGCGTGCTCCTGTACGTCATGCTCTGTGGCTCGTATCCGTTCAGGAGGCGGGAGGACGACACGAAAAACAATGCCGCAAAGATGGATGCGCTGTTGCAGCGCATCAGGAATGTCGATTACAGGTTCCCGAGCCACGTGTCGGTGAGTCCGGAAGCAAAGGACCTGGTCGGGCGGATGCTCGTCGGGGACCCCAACGAGCGGGCGACCCTCCAGGATATCATGAACCATCCCTGGTTTGCCCAGGGACTCGGCCCAGAAGTGCTCGCGTTCAACGATCCACTCGTGGAGCAGAGCAAGAACGAGCCGGTCACGATGGAGATCGAGGAGGAGATTGCGAGGATCGTCAAGGAGGCGGAGCTGCCGGGCGGGAGGGGTCGGTACATGGAGAGCGTCGACGCCATGCTGGAAGGACAAGGGGACGAGAGCGTCGAGGCGCTGCGGATGATGAACGAGACGGTTTGAATTGATACCAAACAGTTGTGACCTGAGTTGAGTTGTGGATTCGTTCAGAATTCATGTTAATGGAAGCGTGCACCATAGTACCACACCACGTAAACGCGCGGCTGCGTCCGCCGACAGGCGTACGCAGCGCCGGCAAAGGCAAGCGCCCGAGTTCGGGCTTGCTCTCCGTTCGAACAGATTTCCACCCACTCCGAAGAACGAAGAACGCCACCCGCGGCCGGCTCGTCGTCCAGAGCTTCTTCGACCTCGACGACGACGACGACGACGACGACGACGACGACGACCGGAGTGGCCCTGCTTCGACGCCCGCCTCGGCGTCCGCTACGGCCTCTCGAGCAAAGTTTGTCAACTTTGCGAGCCCCACGACGTCGGCGCTCGTCGAGAAGCTGTCTTCGTTCAAGGTAGGCAATTACGCACGCACGCGCACACACGCACGACTGACACCCTAACACGCTGAACACCCCATAATTCGCCTTCAGAAAGAATACCCCCTCCCAAACTCGTCGAAGAAACTCGTCATCACCCCACTGACCAATGACATGATCGACCCGACGGCCGACACGCTCACGGCGGCCTTCTCGGATTCCATGGGCTACCTCAACAATTACGCCACCTTCCTCCGTAGGAAGATCGGCGAGTATTTAGTCAACCACGTCCGGATGCTCCCCAAGGCCCTCATCCTCCTTGCCGTCCTCGAGGCCGTCGACGCCCACGTCCCAAGTTCTACCTCCACCGCTACCTCCACACGCCACCTCGTCGGGACCGTCGAGGTCTCGTTCCACCCGTCCACCAGGAGCAAGCACCTCACCCTCAACAGCCCCGCGGACCTGCCCTACCTTTGCAACATGGCCGTCAACGAAGAACACAAACGCGCCGGCTACGGCAGCCTCCTCCTCGACGCCGCAGAACGCCTCGTGCTCAACACCGGCTACAAGAGCATCTACCTCCACGTCCGACACGTCGACAAACCCGCCCTCCAACTCTACCGCAAGTTTGGTTACGAGCCCGAGGGAGAGGATATCGGCCTCGTCAAGCTCCTCGGCATGGACCAGCGGTACCTCATGCGCAAATACCTGCAGCCCAGGAACGAGGATTGAACGCATCTCGGAACAAACACGCCATGTTATATGTAGTATGCTGAGGTTACATCGTGAAAGAAAAAACCTGCGCCTACTCGAGCACGTTGGGCCGGCTCCGGCCGGGCATCTTGGCCACCACCGGGTTGGCGTTCGTCTCGCGCTTGGCGTTCATCTTGCTATCCTTCCAGAACCCCCACGGCTTGGTCGGCAGACTCAGGTACACCGCCGTCTTCTGTGCCGAAGCGTGCTCCTTCCGCAGGTTTTCCTCCCATTCCTTTCTCCGGTCCTCGTCGCTGACCATCCGCGACTCGATCTTTCGCCGCACCCAGTCCATCATGCCCTGTACGTGGATACGTGTGCGCGCGTCGTCGACCTCGCCGATTGTCGAGTTGAAGCGGAATGCCGCGGTAAGTTTTTGTTCGTCTGTTTCAGCTCCGAGCCCCCTCGCCCTCTTTATTTCCGTATTCGATTCGCATCACGAACGCACGATGGAGGTATGTCATCGATGGATCGTCGTCGGTGACATCCACGGCCGACCTCGCCTCGAATCGCCTCGCCCGGACAGCGATTCGCCGCATCGCCCACCAGCGAGGCGCTCGCATCCGCTCCCCCGCGCGCTCATCGCGACAGGCGAGCGTCGCCGCGGCGGGCATGGGCACAGAAAACGCAGGTCCTGACGTAAGCGGGATCCGCGTCCGTGTGCCGCGGTCAGAGCCTCGCGCCGTCGATCGAAGGCGAATCTGGAGTGATCCCCGCCCACGCGCTGCTCACCCCCGTCTCGCGCCGCTCTGTTCCTTCCCCGCAGACCACGTATGTCATGATCAAGCCGGACGGTGTCCAGCGCGGACTCGTCGCGCCGATCATCGAGCGCTTCACCTCCAAGGGCTACACCCTCCGTGGACTCAAGATGCTCAACGTGCCCAAGGCGCTGGCCGAGACGCACTACAGCGACCTGTCTTCCAAGGGATTCTTCGCCTCGCTCATTGAGTACATCACCTCTGGGCCGGTCGTTGCCATCGCTCTGGAGGGAAAGAACGTCGTCGAGCAGGCCAGGAAGATTATCGGTGCCACCAACCCGCAGGCCGCGGACCCGGGCTCCATCCGTGGAACGTACTGCATTGACATCGGCCGCAACATCATCCACGGATCTGACACCGTCGAGAACGCCCAGAAAGAGCTCGCCCTGTGGTTCCCGGAGGGACTGGTCGACAACGTGCCGGTCATGCTCGGACAGATTTACGAGTAAGGAAGCAAGTCGTCGTTGATTTGCACGTATTATTTGTAAGAACAGCAGAATGAAACGAGTAACGAAATGTGGTCCGAGCCGAACCAGCCACGTGGGAGGCCCTGAGGGAGTACCGCCGAGGACGGCGGCGGGAGCAGCACCATGTGCGGCTCGACGTGCCACGTTTTACTCCCTCCTACGCCTGCGGTTGCTGCCGTACCCTCTCCCTCTCGTTCTGCCTCCCCCTTCAGTTCTCTGCGACGCGACCGGGACGCACTCGACGAGAAGAAAATATAGTCGACCGTGCCGATATACTTGTCGTGTGCCGTCGTGAACTGCGGCTCGCTGCCCAGCACGTGCCGGTACGAGCTCGTCAGGTCCAGGTCGTGGCTCAACACCGCCGTGCTTGGCATTGCGGTGTCGTCGAATGCCAACGTCGGATCGCCGAGCGCGGTCGCAACCTCGTCAATCTTCCAAGGCTTGGGCGCCTTGTACAAGGTGCTGCTCCCGGTCCCGCTGCCGTTGACGCTCCTCGCCCGGTTCCCTGCAATCTGCCCCGACACCGTCCTCCGGTCCCGCTCCATAAAATCGAGCAGGCCGTTGGACAGAAAATCGTACACCCCGCTGAACGGCGCCGAGTTCCAGTCGCCGCACATGACCACCGGAATTGCCCCGCCACGAGACTCCCGCGCGATCCGATCGACCAGCACTCGGACCTGACCCAGCTTGATGTCTCCTCGCTTCGGATTAAACAGCACGTGGATGTTGGACACGACCACCTCCATCGGCGGTGGCCCCGACGACCCCCCCGATGTCGGGGGAACCGCCATCCGCAGCCGGTAGACTTGCGCGACGTTATCCCGCAGATTCAGCCCCGCAAAGATCACCTCTTCCGCAGCCACCGGCTCCCTTCCAAACACGTCTGCCTTCCAGAACATCGCCAGCCCGTCTGGCCGACCGTTCGTCCGCTGCAGAAACCGACCAACGTAGCCGTGCACGGCCAGCTTCTTCTCCAAATCGGCGTAATGATCCACCTCCTGCATACACACGATCGTCGGCGACCAATGTGCCACCTCTTGTGCCAACAGCTCCACCCTATTCTGCCACGACAGACACGACGCCGGAACACTCGTATACAGCTCGGGCCGGTGCTTGCTCGCGTACGCATCCGCCAGCACATTGTACGACATGACGCTTATTCGCAGCGGGCCGTTCGAAGGACACGCAGGGGAGGCCACCGTCCCGCTGCTATGGACAAACTCCCGAGACGAAAAGTGGTGCGCGTGCCCGCCGCCAGGGAGGGCACCGTTCCCGCCTGGCAAGGCGCCTGCCTCGCTCATCGACGACTCGCCGCGACGCTCGTGGGAAAAGCGACACTCACTGCCGAACCTGCAACCGCCCTGGCTGAAGAAATAACGACACCGGGGGGGCTGGCGTCGTCGTGTGTTGTCTGCCGTTCCGTTCATCGAAGGAGGATCCTTCAGTCTGACTGCTACTACTGCTACTACTCGCGCTCGCGCTCGCGCTCGCTACTGGGCATTCACTCGCGCATTCACCGCGTGCATCATCATCACGCACTCGCTGGCGCACCGTGCCTCCTTTCTCCCACGCACCGTGATGATGGCGTGCATGAGTCGCATCCACGGCGATGAAAACGTTTTGAGAAATTTTGGCGATTCGGGCACCCACTCCACTCCACGTACCACATTGTACGCCACGTGACATACGCCGTATTCGTACTCGTACTCGTACTCGTCCGTGTGCGTACGAGTACGAGGATTTCTTTCCTGCATCGCCGACTGACGGAGCGTGGAGAGAACAGAGACGGCAACCCGCGTCGTCGTCTACGTGTAGACGACTAGACGACTAGACGACTAGACGACTAGACGACTAGACGAAAGAGCATGCCAGTGCAGCCAGAGCCTATTCTGGACATTGTCCGTGGGCTGTCCACGGTGGCCTCGTTCGCGATCGTCGTGAACCAGCTCAAATCGCTGTACGACATCACCTTCACGAGCGGGTGCGAGCGCTGTCGGGGCACGGGATGTCTCACGTGTCCGCACTGTCACGGGTCGAAGACGATCAGGAAGCGGCCTGGGTTCGTGCGGACCCGTGACCTGGCGGTGGTGGACAATCCGGAGGACTCGTACTCGTGCTTCTACTGCGGGCCGACGACGGCGTTCGACTTCAATCCCATGGCGCCGGACGACGAGGGTCAGGCGATGAAGATTCAGGAGAATTTAAAGGCGGCGTATGGGGGGATGGTGACGCGGCCGTTCGTGGAAGGGGCGCTGGCTGGGACGGTGCCGTGCACAGCGTGCGGGGGGAACCCCAAGGTGCACCGGCTGACGCCGGACTTTGGGAAGGTGTTTGGCCTGGACGGGACGTGGGATTTTGCCATATCGAAGCGGATTGGTTCCATGCGGAGAGGCGCGACGGAGCGTGGCGGAGAGGGCGGGAATGACGCCCGGCCGCTGTTTTTGGAGTACCCGTCGTCGGCGCCGGTGCCGGTGGAGATTCCGACGCCGCGGCCGGATCCGAAGGCCGCGAAGGCCGGGGCCGAGGGGGATGATGGGGAGAAGGGATTCGTCGTGTCGAAAAAGGAGGCGTACAACCTCGATGATTACGTGCTCAACTTTGTGTCGGACGACGAAGAGAGGCGGTGAGATGGACTTTGTGTTTGCTTGTTTAACACCGCACACGTAATACGAGTCATTGCGTCTCGGGATTTGCGACCGTGGTGGCAGTCGCGGGAACGCCAGCCTCGGGAGCCCCCGGCCCCACGCCGTTGCCGTTGCCGTTTCCGTTGCCGACTCCAGGAAAGGCAGGGAGTGGAAAGGGGGCGTTGTCAGCGGGCGGATTACCACCTTTCGGGGAGTCCGCATGGCTAACGATGGGGAGGTTGGCGCGCACGCTGCTCGCGAACTGCTCCAGCTGCTTGTTCAGGTCGGCCGCCTCGTCCACGAGCGATGACTGAGAGGCGACTTTGCGGAGCGTGCTGGTGAAGGCGTTGGCCACGATAGAGCTCTGGGGAATGTTTGGCACGCTGTTGCGCGCCACTGCCGAGGTCGGCCCCGGTGCGCCGCCCGCGGCATCCGTGGTGAGCGGCACGTCCAGCGGAGGCGTGATGCCGCTCCGGATCTTATTCAGGGCGGAGATGAGCGACGCGGATTCTTCCTTCGGCAGGAGGACGTCTGTCACCGGGTTGAACATTTGAGCGCTCGCCCCCTCGAGGACCATCGAGTATCTGTCGTGGGCCATTCGGGCCTCGTGCGCCGTCGGGTACGGCCCCAACTCGAACGACTTGCCCATTATCTTCAAGCTCACGTGAAACTCTCCGTTCGACTCCTTGATCCTGTTCTGGAGCAGAGCTTGGGAGCGCTGGATGAACTCGACGTGCGTTTTGTACTCCTCCTCGGTGCAGCGGGACGCGCCCTTGATCATCAGCTCGGCCCGGCTCATCGCATCGGCAGCCCTGGCCTGATCGGGAAACGTCCCCAGAGATACGGTCGCCACGGCCTGGCACTCTTGCGCCTGTGGCTTTACCGCGAGCGTGATTGACGCGGTGCCGGCTGCCGGCTCTGTGATGGCTGCGCCCGCTGGGCTGGTCGCCGGCGGATTTGTCATCGGCGGACTTGTCGTTGGCGGCGGCGCTGCTGTTGTTCCCGTTGTTGCTGTTGTTCCGGCGGGCACGGCGTCGAGCGGCGATACCAGTCCACCTAATCCACCTAATCCACCTAATCCACCTAATCCACCTAATCCACCCAATCCACCTAATCCGCCCTGCAGTCCCAAGAGCGAGGCGAGCACGTTTGGGTTGAGCACGCTCGGGTTGAGCACGTTCCCGTTCAGGCCTTGACTTGTCACGCCTATATTCGCCAGAGCCTGTGCGGGGTTTTGTGTCAATCCGGGCAACCCAGCCAATCCGGGCAGCCCGGCGGCACCAGCGACACCAGCGACACCAGCGACACCAGCGACTCCACCGGCGACACCCGGTACGTTAGCCACGCCGGGAATGCCGGCCACCATCGGGGACATCAGCGGGTTGGAAATCGGGGCGCTGGCGTCGCACATCTCCGGCATGGCCCGTCTGGCGTCAGTGAACCGTTTGAGGTCCGGAAACGCCGGCATCCTATTGTTATCGAGCCCACTCAGTCCGCCCCGTTGGATGCACTCGTTCTCGTAGTTGGCCAACGGGAAGTTTGTCAGATGGCCCCACCCGAACCGTTCCAAAGACTTCCAGTCATAGGCCCGCGCGGCGTCCCGCGCCGAGAAGAACTCCCCGATGATCTGCGGCGACCGAAGGTGGTCCGTGCTGGCAACGTACACGGTGATGGGCGGCGACGTGTTGGTGACTTTTTTCTCCACACCCTTGAGTTCGGGCAAGTACCGGTCCAGTGGACCCGATTCTTCCACAAACTCCTTGAATTTGGCAAAGCTCTCGTCCCGAAAGTTGAGCTTGTTGAGCGTCTCGTCGTCGCAAGAATACCGCAAAGCCGCCTGGTCCCAGCACCGCGCCGCCGCTTCCTCGTCGTCAAAGTATCCGACGTGGCGCGTCTTGTCGGTGTGGAGTCGGGCCCGCCAGCGGTTGTTCTTCTTGTCGCGCTGCACGCCCCTGTACTCGGACTTGATCGACGTCACCTGGTTGGGATTCTCGGCCGTCCGTTCCGAGTCAGACGCCATCGGGGCGCTCTTCGCACCAGCCTCCTCCGTCCGCGCTTTTTTGGTGGCGGGCTCTTGTCGCAAGTCTGCCTCCCCGCTCGGGGGTGTGGTCTTTTCTCGATCCCCCTGCTCCATGAAGACGCTGTTCTTCTTCTCTCCCTCTCTCGCCGTATGTGTCTCTCTCTGTCTCTGTCCCTGTCTCTGTTTAACCAAGCACACAGCTTGAACGTCGAGGCGTGGACGCGCACGTGTGAGAGAATGAGTTTGCAAACCAATTGGTTTGCAAAGCAATTGGTATTAAGCTGGGGATGATCACCCCCGAGAGAACCACGCGTGGGCACCCCGAAGCGCACGCCACCAACTGCCGATGAGACAGATGGAGACCGCGGCCGCCCATCCGATGCCGCCCCGCCACACTGTCCATTGCGTCGACTGGAGGCGCGACCAGCCGCGGTCGCTCTCGCCCGCAACGTGCAGGCACAGGTTGGCACGTCGGCGGCGTGCAGTCTGGAAGACACGTGCCATGTCCCGACGCTGGTACGCCGCTGCCGCATCCCTCGCAGCAAGCATCTGGTGTCCCTCCCAATCCTCCTATATCCTATATATCCTATTTCCTTTACTATATCCTATATCTTATAGGTCCCCCTGCAGGAATCCACGGGGGACCGATAGATTAGGTCTCTCTCGCCATCGACGAGCTTAGGGGTTTTTT
>Ga0181589_10003523_pt1 | contig 12467 bp, 6 predicted proteins | sample 071ome_25_FD_132444 | JGI IMG/M metagenome (GOLD analysis project Ga0181589, IMG submission 132444) | Coastal salt marsh microbial communities from the Groves Creek Marsh, Skidaway Island, Georgia - 071410BT metaG (megahit assembly) | ecosystem: Environmental > Aquatic > Marine > Intertidal zone... | reverse complement strand
TGAACCGGCATAATAAATATTTAATAATTTAAAGGAGAAACTGCTGTGGCCAAGCAAGTAATTAACATCGGTGCATCTGCGAATGATGGGTCAGGTGACCCGTTACGTAATGCGTTCGATAAAGTCAACGACAATTTTAACGAAATATATTTTAATTTTGGAACTTCAACAACACTTACTAGTATATTTGATTCCAATGGGAATTTAGATTTATATAATAAACCACACAAAATATCATTTTTGTATTCAACGGAAGCTGAGCTTCTTGCAGTAAGTCCATCAACTTATCATGGAGCAATTGGCCACGCTCATGATACTGGTGCTCTATACTACGCACATGGTTCATGGAGAAAGCTTTTAGCAGATACTTCTGGTGGTACAATACTAAATTATACAGACCCACTTGCTCCTTATGTTTATGCTAATAATGTTACTAATTCAGAAACATCTGATTATGTATTAAAGACAAATGCTGATGGTACATATACTTGGGTTGAACAAGCAAGCGGCGGCGGGGGCTCATATAATGATGCTGCTGTTGATACTCATTTAAATGTTTCAGGCGCAGGTAGTAACGAAGTATTACAATGGAGTGGTTCTGATTATCAGTGGACTGCATTACCAAGTGGTGGTTCTTCTGCTAATACATTTGGAACCATTGCAGTTGCAGGTCAAACTAATGTTGTAGCTGATACTGCAACAGATACACTTACTCTAGTAGCTGGTTCCAATGTTACAATTACAACTGATGCCAATGCAGATAGTATTACAATTAATGCTTCAGGCGGTGGCGGAGGCGGTGGTACTGACCTCAACAGTTTAACAGGTGGAACACTTGATGTAGCAGCAGATAGTATTGGATTTATTGATGCTGATGATTCCAATAATTCTAAGAAAGACACAATCGCTGATTTAGTTACAGCAATTGCAGGAACTGGATTATCTGCATCAAGTGGTGTTTTATCATCTACAATTACACAATATGCAGATTCTAATGTTGATTCTCATTTAAATGTTTCAAGTGCAGGTTCTAATGAGTTTTTACAATGGAGTGGTTCTGATTTCCAATGGGCTGCAGCAGGTGGCGGCGGCGGAGGTGGAGCATCTCGTGTATCAGAAGCAGAAACAACTGCTTCAATTGCAGATGGCGCTTCAGGTTCTGTTGAATACGCAACATTAGGTAAATCATTCGCATTACAAAAAGTTACAGTAGACAAAGAGTGTTGGGTTAGAGTATATTCTGACACAGCAGCAAGAACAGCAGATGCAGGTAGAAGCCAAGGAACAGACCCTTCAGATGGTTCTGGTGTTATTGCAGAATTTATTGCAACAGCTTCAGGTACAACAACATTTAAAATAACCCCATCAATTATGGGTTGGTTAGATAATTCAGAAACTGAAGTTCCAGTAGCAATTCAAAATAATTCAGGAAGTGCAGGTACAGTTACAGTCACTATCGACGCATTAAAATTAGAGAGCTAATTAAATGTCTAAACGCATTCACAATTTAATCCTACAACCAGGAACAGATGAAGCTTCATTCTTAGCTAATGAAGCAGCTGGTATGGAAGTTCATTGTAACTTTGATATGTGGGATGGTATTATTGCCATGAAACTCACAGATGAAGAATGCGCTCAATTACTTGAAAGCGATAAAGTAATTGAATGTGGCCCAGAAAGAGATGTTGTAGATTTAGTATCATATCCAACATCCACACCAAGATACGAAAGTAATACAGTATCATATAGAACAAGATATATTCCAAGCAGCGGTAATGGCGCTGACCATACTGGCTTAAATATGTTTTTTACAAGTGAATTTGACCCGGCTGATGGCACACAACCTTTTGGCTTTTTTCAGGGTTCTGAATATCAATTTGATGACACAGTTAAAAGTAATTTTTTAGGAGAATATGTAGATATTGTTGCTATTGAAGCAGGTAGCCCGGCTTCAGGTAATGCTGGTCACGAAGACCATGTAGATTTTGAAGAATGGGATTCTACTGATTCTAAATTTATTCCTATGGATTGGAGCGAAACTTCTGGTTCGATGACTTCAGCTCGTAATAATCAAGTTACGAATAATAATACTAATTGGTTTAGTTCTCATGCAATTGGAGTATTAAGCGCAGCAGGTGGTAAACATTGTGGTTGGGGTAAAAAATCTACATTAAGAGTTATGTATCTTAGTGATGGTGTTACTACTGCTTATTATACAGCATTGCAATGGCATAATAGTAAACCTGTAAATCCGGCAACTGGCGTTCGTAATGCAACAGTTGTAACTGGAGCATGGGGATATTCTGGAGTTGAACACGAAAAATTCTATCCAATGGATAGCATCAATCAAATTGTAGCTTATGACGAAGATGGTAATTCAACAACAATAAATCGTGGTGATGTTCAAGCAGCAACTTGGAATATCACAATGACAGCTTCAGGTGCAAGCGCATACGAAGTTACTGGTGAAGATAGAGTTTACGAAGGAATATCTGCAAACTCTGCTATTAATAATAGAGGAATTGTATGTAATCCAGGAGATACTGTGATTATTGACAACCAAGCTTCTGGTGGACATCCATTGTATGTCAGAACTACTGGAGGTAGTAATGTTCCAGGAGTAAGTGGTCAAGGAACAAGTACAGTCACATTTACAATGCCAGACGCTACAACTAATTATGATTATGTTTGTGATTTCCATCCAGCTATGACTGGTAATATTTCGTGTATAAAAGACACAAGCTCTTGGCAAGGAGATTATAGAGCATTTGTAGATAACTTAATTATTCCAAGAGTTATTGAAGACCCTGCAGATAGTACTGATAAATGGATGATTTCTGTTCCTGACCAAACAAGATATTCTGCATTTGATACAGTTATGTCTCAATTTAATAACTATAATGGAATTTATCATTTTAAAAGTGCAGGTAATAACGCGCACGTTGCTGTAAATCCAGATGACTCACGATGGAATAATACAATAAGAGTTGACAGCGGTGCTACTTACGTAACAAATACTTTAGATGGTGATGGCCGAAATCAATTTACTAGTTCAACACAAGGCTCACAATCAAGCTATTATATTTTAAGGTCAGAAATTGACGGTGGAGACAATCAGTTTACAATTGCTGCGTGTCAACAAGACGACGTTAATAGATTAATGGACGATTACAGTAGTAGAGGTCCTATGATTGATTTTGCATCTTATGGTGCATATACATGGACAAGCTATCCAACATCTACATATAGTGATGGAAAGTGGGGTTATTTTAGTGGTACAAGTTGTGCAGCACCAGTTGCAGCAGGTTGTGCGACTGTATTTTTAGATTGGTATTTTGTACAACGCGGAGTTTATCCAAGCATTGCAGAATTAAAAGCATTAATGATAAAATCAGCAAAAGAAAATTTAATTGGTGAAGAAGGTGAAGGAATTAATTTTTCTAATGTAGCAGGAAGTAAACAAACTCCTCTAGCAGTTTATCCTCCTACTAATATAGCATCATCTAAATTATATTCATCAAGTAATATTAATCGTATTTCTGATAATGATTATCAAAATGGTGGAGCTGATTTAACAGAATTATATGGAACACCACCTTTAAGAGTACATATTCCATGGGGAGTACGTATGGGAACAGGTAAATATATCGCAGGTGGTAGTCCACAAACAACATTTAAACGAAGACCGACTTCAGGTAGAGCGTGGCCGAGACAAAAAGTTTCTTTCACATCTTGAGGCTGGGAATAAATAATAAAAACGGTTAGAGTCTAATTCAAAATGGCAGAAATATTAAGCAATAGTTTTAAAACAGATGTAACAAGGTTATTTATTGATGACCTTGCTAATAACGATTACTATGTTTTCGTTTCTGGTATTGACACATTTTCACCCGAAGATGCTCAAACTTCCAAAGTTGGATTTTTAGAACGAACGCTTTTTGGTAAAAAAATACTTCAAAGTGATATTCATTTTATGGTTAAATACTATCCTTGGCAGGTTGGTCAAGTATATGTTGAATATGATGATGCAGTTGATTTAACAGACCAAAGATTCTATGCAGTTGTAGGTCCAAACGATAATGATACTGGTGATTATCGAGTATTTAAATGTTTAAATAATAATAATGGCGGAGCTGCTGCTACACCACCTAGTTATGACCCAACGAATACTAGTCAAATTTATCTAACTGCTGATGGATATGTTTGGAAATATATGTATGTTATTTCTTCATTAGAATTTGATTCTTATAACGCAATTGGTTATGTGCCAATTACACCTACACCATCTCCTAATAACCCATCAGCTAATACTGCAAGCACAATTTCAGATATAGTAGTCGATAATCCGCTTGATAATTTTGGATATGATGAATACACTGGTGGATTAATTCAATCACCGTTTCCTTCTGGCGTATTAATCGTAACTCCTTTTTCAGATAATTGGAGCCCTGTAACTAATTACTTTACAGGCCAATTCTTATACTCAACTAATCCATCTAATGGAATTTCTAGATTATTCCAAATTACATATTATTCTTTTAATCAGGCCACAGGTAATGCAGAAATTAGAGTTGGCGCAGAATTACTAACTGGAGTAGCTACACCTGATTTATCTGGTGTACAAAGTAATGCTAATTTTAAAATTATTCCAAGATTAAATATTAAAGGTGACGGTACTGGAGCCGTAGCAATACCAAATATAGTAAATAATAGAATAACAACAATTACAGTTTTAGACGAAGGAAGCGGATATACGAATGCAGTTGCAGAAATTGTAGACCCAGGTGCTAATTCATTTTTACCAGAAGATGAAACAACAACAGATGTTCGTGCATTAATACGACCTCGTTTATCTCCACCTGGCGGTCATGGATTTAATTTAATTGATGAATTAAGATGTAAGCATTTCAGTTTTTATGGATATATTACAGCAGAAGATAATACACAAATTGGTGATGTAAATACGTATGGTGGAGTTGGTATCGTACGTGCACCTGAATTTGACACAGGGTTTACAGCTAATGTATTCGATAATAGAATTGCAATAGTAACGGACGACTATAATAAAGTATCTGCAAATAGTACAATTATTCAAGTAGACAGTAATAATGATACAGTATTTAGTGCTAAGGTGCATGAAGTTGACACATCAGCAAATACAGTTTACATTGCTGAATATTTAGGACCTTATCCAAATAATGCTAATACAGGTCAATTACATACAAATAATACAAACGATGTCCCATTAGATTTAAACTTACCATTTAGAAACGAATCTGGCCAGACAATCAATATAAATAGTCCGGTAGCCTCAAATGTTACACTATCAGATTATATGCAGAAAACTGGTGAAGTTTACTTTATGGAGAACTTCTTCCCACTTGCTAGAACAGACCTATCGCGTGAGGAATTTAAGTTTGTACTGGAATTTTAAGGAAATAATATAAATGCCTATTAACACAAATCTCAATCAATCGCCATATTTTGACGATTACGACCAAGATAAACAATTCAATCGCGTCTTGTTCAAGCCGGGATTTGCGGTTCAAGCTCGTGAGTTAACACAACTGCAAAGTATTCTGCAAAACCAAGTTGAACAGTTTGGTGATAATATCTATAAAGAAGGTAGTATCGTAAAAGGATGTACCTTTAATAATATTGATGATTTGCGTTATGTTAAATTAGTAGATACCGCAGAATTTGACCCGCTTGAATATGTAAGTGGTCCTTCAACTGAAGTAGTTGGTAGTGAAGAAATTGAGATTGATAAAGTCTATATTATAACTGGTGCTGTTTCTGGAATTCAAGCTCAGATTCTTAAAGCTCGTAAAGGTTCAAACGCGTCTCAGCAAAACCCACAAACTACATTTTGGATTAAGTACTTAAATACTACAGAAGTTTTAAATACTAATTACACACAGTTTGAAGCAGGTGAATCTTTCTCTATTGATTTATACAAATATAAGCGTGGAACTACATCTCCTAGTGGAAGTAACCCAACACCACAAACCATACCAGTTAATGTAACATTCTCAACTGCTAGTGATAGAGTAGGTAAAGCATTTGGTATTCAAATGTCACCTGGTGTTATTTTCCAAAAAGGTCATTTTATATTTGCTAACGAACAAACATTAATTGTAGAAAACTATTCTGATGTTCCTTCAGATAAAAATGTAGGATTTGAAACAACAGAACAAACAATTAGTGCATTACAAGACGACTCATTATTTGATAACGCGTTTGGTTCTAAAAACGAAAATGCACCTGGTGCTGACAGATTAAAACTAACACCAAATTTAGTTGTTAAGACTCCTGCTGAAGCTGGTGCAGATGCTGATTTCTTTACAATTATTCGTTATCAAAATGGTAGCGCAGTTGGATTAAGAGATGTTTCTCAATATAATATCCTCGGTGAAGAAATGGCTCGAAGAACATACGAAGAGTCAGGTAACTATGTATTAGAAAGTTTCCCAGTTTCAAGCGATGACAGAATACCAGCTGGTTCAGCAAATACTGAAGTAACTGCGTTATTAGGTCAAGGCGTTGCTTATGTTAAAGGTTTCCGAGTAGAGAACTCAGGCGAACGTTCATTTACAATTGACCAAATTCAAAGTACAGAAACAGTTAATAACCAAAGTATTGGTATTGAATATGGACATTATGTAGATGTTACAGGATTCAGCGGCAGACTTGATATTGACCACACTCCAGTTACTTTACAAGACAATACTAATAGTACTATAGGAACAGCTATTGCAGTCAATTTAACGCCAACAAGACTTTATCTTTCTAATATTGCATTAAGTGGACCAATTACTAACTTAGATAGAGTATCTGATGGTAACGGTTATGTTGAAGTTGGTAATAAATTAAAAGAAGTATCTAAGAAGCCATTAATATTTGATAGCGGTTTAAGTAGTGTATTTGAATTAACAGACACACTTATTCCAGTTCGACAAAGAGTCGCTGCTACTCACTCAAGTGGTGCTATTACTTTAACTGCAAATCCTGGTGAAGATTTTGATTGTCAACAAGACGACATTTTGGTTATTGCTGATAATGGTGTTCAATGGCCAGTTACTGGATTAACAAAATCATTAAATAATTCTCAAATGGATTTCAACATCGACTCTGGTGCAAATACTAATGTATTTGTTTACCATAACAGAAGATTAGTTGGTACAGGTTCTACCGGAATAGATTCATATAACAAAGTTATTCGCGAGCCATGGGTTAAAGTTCTTTATTCAGGTAATGCGCAAGCTTCAGATACACAATATAATTTAGGTTTCCCAGATGTATTTGAAATTAAAGAAATTAAGGATAGCACTGGTGCAGACTTTACAAGTAGTTTCAGATTAGTACGAAATCAAAAAGACCAATATTATGATTTATCATATATTGAATATATCGCAGGACGACCTAAGCCAGCTGATGGTGATGTCTTAGTTAACATTAAGTGTTTTGAGCTCTCATCGTCCACTGGTGAATACTTCTTCTCAATTAATAGTTATCCGAATACACTTGATAGAAATGACATACCGGTTCATGTGAGTGACACAGGGGTACAATATAACCTTAGGGAGTGTATTGACTTCAGACCTCATTGTGATATAGAATCCGGTGTAAGTTATTCAGCCACAGAATCTAGTGCAAACGCAGGAAGTGCTACACAAGATGTTGGTGTTACTCAACCAACATTCTCAACTTATGGTGCGCCATTAATTCCAGCAATAAATGAAAGTGCTACAACAGATATTGAGCATTATTTAGCTCGTGTTGATGCTATTGTTGCAGATTCTTATGGTGAATTCTCATTAATAAAAGGTAAGGAAAATGCAAGACCAGTTCCACCTCAAATCGAAAACGATAAACTTGTAATTGCAAGTATTAGTGTTCCAGGTTTCCCTGCACTTTCTGCTAAAGATGCAGACACACAACGTAAAAAAGAATATGCTGTAAAGATTAGACCAACTGGTGTTAAAGCATACAGAATGAAAGATATGCACAATCTTGAGAAAAAGATTGATAACATGGCATACTATATTTCATTAAATCAATTAGAATCTGATACACAAAACTTAACAATACTTGATGAGAATGGATTAAACAGATTTAAAAATGGATTTGTTGTAGAACCATTTAATAATTTATCTCTTGCTAATATTAACTCACCAGAGTTCAGGTCAGCAGTTCCTTTTAATCAAAAGATTTTAACACCTGCTGTTAAGACATTCCCTATTGATTTAAAATATAAATCAAACACAAGTGGTACTATTTTCCCATCAGTTACAAATCCTAAAGTTGCTACATTAACAAGAGATTCAAATGTTGATGTTATTACACAACCTTATGCAACAAACTTTAGAAATTGTGTAAGTAACTTCTTTAAATATATTGGTGAAGGTGTTATTTCTCCACCTTATGACGCTTCTTACGATACAACTACAAACCCAGTATCTCTTGAAATAGATCTTACAAGTCATTTTAGAGATTTTGTTGATAATATTCAGCAATTCCTTCCAATGACTGATACGCGCAGAACTGCAACTATGGGCTTTATGGGGTGGGGTGCAAGTGAAGAAGACTTAAGAAGAATGGGTGGTTGGGCTTTACGTCGTAATAATAGATTTGTAACTGACACAATTACAACGAGTGTAAGTGAAATTACTGTTAACGATTCAGTTATTAACGCGCCTGTTGGTGACTTTGTATCTAACTTCGAATTTGAGCCATTCATGGCATCTCGTGATATTAAAATTTATATGAGCGGTTTAAGACCAAACACACCTCATTATTTCTATTTTGACGGTCAAGATGTTAATGCTCATATCATACCAGGTTCTACAGCGTCATCAGTTGATGGAATTGAAAGACTTGGAGATAAAGGTGTTACATCAGTAAGCACAGATGCAAATGGTAATATTTACGCTGTCTTTAATCTTCCAGCTGAAACATTCTATGTTGGAGACCGTGTATTAGAGATTGCAGACGTTGACCAATATTCAAGTATTGATTCTGCATCTACATCTAAAGGATTTATTACATATCGTGCATATAACTTTAGTGTTGAGAAAAGTGCATTAACAACTTCAACTCGTGCTCCAGATTTTGATGTCAACACAACTACAACGACTCGAAACGTTATTCGAAGAATTAGAGGTCGTGACCCAATTGCTCAGACATTCTTTATTAAGAAAGGTATGGGCCGCGGTTCAAACTCTGTGTATCTATCAGAGGTTGATGTATTCTTCAAACGTGTGCCAGATACTACTTTAGGTCAAGCACAAAATGGTATTACTTTACAAGTACGTGAAGTTATTAATGGTTATCCTACAAACCAAATCGTACCATTCTCTAAAGCTCGTAAAGAAGCAACTGATTTGACAAGTGCAGCATCTGATGATGCTTCAGTAGCAACAACATTTACATTTGATGCACCTATTAGATTAGATGTTGAAAAAGAATATGCTATTGTTTTACAACCTGATGCTTCAGACCCTAACTATTTAGTATTTACATCTAAGGTTGGTGAAACAGACTTAACTCCTGGAACAACTCAAGGTACAGCAATCGTACAAGATTGGGGTGATGGCGTTCTCTTTACATCAACAAATAATAGCGCATGGTCATCTTATCAAGATGAAGATATGAAGTTTACATTAAGACGTGCTAATTTTAGTGCTTCAACAGGTTCTGTTACACTTACAAATAATGATGACGAGTTCTTAACAGTTAATAATATTACTGGTGCATTTAATGTCGGTGAGAAAATTTACCAAGAAGATCCAGTATATGTTGCAACTCCACCTTCTAACGCAGTAAATGTTGTACAAAATAGTGTTGATGTGACATCTGCAGGAGATTTAAATACAATTTATAGTGATGGCGACTTTATTAAAATATCAAATGGTAATGATATTGGTGTGTACAAAATCGAAAGTGTTAATAGCGCAACTTCATTAACTCTTGCAAGTCCTTGGGGTTTTGCTTCTGTTAATGGTACAGACCATTTACCGGTGACTGTTGGTACTCTATCTTATTTAGATAAAAGAAATGCAGCAACAATGCATCTTACTGAAAGTTCAGCAACATCAACAAGACCATTCCAAGTGGGTCAAACAGTTAAAGGATTAGATAGTACTAAGACTGCAAATATTTTTTCTATTGATAACGTTAATATTAGTTATTTCCAACCATTTATTAGTCAAATAAATGATTCTGTTTCTTCTACAACTTTTGAAGGAACATTTGTATCGCCTGATAACGTTAATATTACTTACGATTTACCTTTATCATTTAACGATAATAACCACTACAATCAAAAAGGTGTTATTCTTTACAGTAAGTCAAACGACCCAGCTCGTTCAAAATCATTTGATTTAATTGTTAATATGGAAAATAATAGTAATGTAACTTCATCACCGTTTATTGATATTGAAGTATCTAAACTATTAGCTTATCAATATACACTATCAAATACAGCTGCTGATTCTTCTGCCTTTGTTTCTAAGACTGTTGAATTAGCAAGTGATTTAGATGCTGAAGATATAAATGTTATAGTAACAGGGTACAGGCCTACGGGTACTGATATTAAAGTTTACATAAGAGCTCAGAGCCCGTTTGATTCAGCTGGATTTGAAACTGTACCATGGACTGAATTAGAATTGTTTGAAGGTGTTGGCGTATTCTGTAGTAAAGCTAATATTGGAGATTATAAAGAATTTAGATATAGAATTGCAGACGCAAATAAAAATGCTGGTGTTTACGAATACACAAGTAGCAATGGAACATTCCAAGAATTTAGAAGATTTGCTATCAAGATTGAATTACTATCATCTAATATTCATAATGCACCTACACTTATGGATTATAGAGCGATCGCCTTGACTTAGGAATTAATGATATGAGTAATATAAAAAGAGATAATAATAGTGGAGCAGTACTCAACACAGATGTGGCTGCGCTGAATAAATATAAAGTAGAGCGTAATTATTATCGTAAAGTAGATAAGTTACAAGACGATATTTTAGAAATCAAACGTAGTATAATTTCCATTTATGAGCGAATAGAAAAGCTGGAAAATAAGTAATGGCCAAGAATATATCAAATATAAACACATCCGATACATTTCAGCAATGGCTCGATAAAACTAATGAGCTATCTACAGCTTTTAGAACTGATGTAGTAACATCTGGTTCTGGAGACTCAGCTGCTAATGGTAATGCTGCAATTACAGGTAATTTTACAGCTGCTACATTCTTAGGAGATGTTCAGACTGACGCGCTTTCGTCTGAAACAGCATCTGCTACTATTCAAGTTAATAGTCCAATTAAAGTTAATGGTGCATCTCAAACAACTGCCACATTTTCTAATGGAACCGGCGGTCAAATTGAATTTACTAACGGTAGTTTAACATGGGACATTGGTTTAAAAGATAGTGGTGGTAACTTTATTATTAATACTGGTGCTGGAGCAGATAAGCTTAGTTTAACCAGTGCTGGAACATTAACTGTTCCTAATTTAGCTGTAACTGAAGATGTTGTAGTAACTGAAGATGTTACTGCTAATAATTTTATTGGTGATGGTTCTCAATTAACTGGTGTTATATCAGCTGTTGCTATTGACGATATTTCAGATGTTACAATTACAAATGCACAAAACGGTCAAGTACTAAAATATAATTCAAGTTCAGGTTTATGGGTTAACGATACAGACTTTGACTCAGGTACAAATGCTGATACACTTGATAACTTAAATAGTACAGATTTTTTAAGAAGTAATGCTGACGACACTTATACAGGTACATTGACTGTTACTGGTAATATTGACCAAACAGGTGTATTAACTGTTGATGGTACTATTCAAGCAACTGGTAATATTACAGCAAATGGTGATATTATTACTGCTTATGTCGCATCAGATTTAAGATTAAAAGACAATTTAAAAGTTATACAAAATCCATTAGATAAAATAAGTCAAATTAATGGATATATGTTCAATTATAAAGACAAACCTAGTGAAACTATTCCAGGTGTTGTTGCTCAAGAAGTAGAAGAAATACTTCCAACTGTAGTATTTAATCACGAAAGAAATGGTGAAACATACAAAGCAGTTCGTTATGAGCAATTAATACCTCTTTTACTAGAGTCGATTAAAGAATTGAAAGAAAAAGTAAATGATTTAGAGAATCAGTTAAATTCGTAATGGGTAGTTGGGTACTGACCTAATAAATAATAGAATAAATTAAGGGAAAAGTCTAAATGGCAAAAATTTCAGAATTACCTCCTATTACCGGTGCGAATACCAGGCCAGAGGATTTATTTGTCGTTGTTAACCTAGTACAGGGTGATGATGGTACAAGTAGTATCACTAGGAAAGAACTGGTTCAAGCAATCCAGTATGAAGTTTTTGACCGTATAACAATTACAGGCGGTACTATCTCTGGTGTCCAAATGCGTGACTCC
>Ga0181589_10003522_pt1 | contig 12468 bp, 12 predicted proteins | sample 071ome_25_FD_132444 | JGI IMG/M metagenome (GOLD analysis project Ga0181589, IMG submission 132444) | Coastal salt marsh microbial communities from the Groves Creek Marsh, Skidaway Island, Georgia - 071410BT metaG (megahit assembly) | ecosystem: Environmental > Aquatic > Marine > Intertidal... | reverse complement strand
TTTTCCTGTCCTGGGGATGCGCTTACCTGTTTCCGCATCGGGCCGGGTACGGCGAGTCACCCGGAATACCGCTGACGGACGCCGTCACCGCGCCGCGCGGCACGCCCGAATACGATGAAACCATGTCTGCGCGGCTGGACGAAGAAAACCGCGACGTCATCTCCGCGCTGGATTTCGCAGCCTCATTGCCCGAAATCGACGAAAACCAGATCGTCTGCATGGGAAGCTCGTTGGGCGGGATACACACGCTCCTCGCCCTCGCTGCCGACGAAAGGTGGAACTGCGGACTCGACTTCTCCGGCGGCGCGAGCCAGTGGGCAGCTCACCCAAAAATCAAGGCGAAGCTGATCGGCGCAGCCTCGATCCTTACCCAGCCGGTTTTCCTGATTCAGCCGGCAAACGATTTCAATACGGCCCCGACCGACGAGCTTGGCGCCCTGCTGGCCAAACGGGACCATCCTTTCGAGGCGCAGATTTTCCCGCCCTGGGGAACCGATGGGGCCGAAGCCCACAGGTTCTGCGCAGCCGGTCAGCAGGTCTGGAACGCTTCGGTCAAAGCGTTTCTGAAGACCTATTTATTGTAAAGCTCGACTTCCGCAATCATCGCAAGGTGATCGCTGCCCAGCCATTCGCCGGTCTTGAGCGAGACCGTTCGAAACTTCCCATTGTGGAGAATATGATCGATGGGAATGCGGAAGGGATCTGGCGCAAAGGCCGGCCATGTCGTCAGGACTCCGCGGCCTCGCCTTGGATCGACCAGCCCGCTGGCTCTGATGAAGTCGCGCCACACCGCCGTATAGGGCGTAATGTTCAGATCTGCAGCGACAATAGAGGGCGCCTCGGGATCCTTGCGAATCCAGGCCTCGATACTGTCGAGCGCGCCGCGCCGCGATGTGAACGTCCGACATCGGCGGCGGCGCATGCATCGCGGCGATTCGAGTGGTTACCCCCCCGGAAATCGAGCACGACGAACAGGGCGGGGACGTTGATAAAGGGCAGGACATCCGTCGTTCTCGACAGAATGCGATGTTTCGAAAAAACAGCGAGCCCGAAATCGTCCTTGCGCTCTACGATAATCCGGTAGCCGAATATGTCGTTTATGCCTTTAAAGGCTTCGCGCCACTACGAATCCACCTCCTGCACAACCAGTACATCCGGATTCTCCTTCCGGATCCAGGCTGTAACCTTTTCGGTATTCTTGTTGAAGCGGAGAACGTTTAACTGAACGACTTTGAGCGTGTTTTCCGCGACGTGCTCGCGTTCGGAAGCAACCGGAAGATAAGGCAACAGCCAGGCGCCGTTCAGAAGAAACGCGCCAAAGGTCACAACCAGTATCCAGCCCGACCCTGGCCGGCGCCTTCGAACGACGGCCCATATAGCCAGAACGAAAGCAGCGACGGCGCACTGAACCGGAAAATGGCCCAGCCTGTCGATCAGCGCGAACGGGCTATCGATCAAAGGCCCGCCCGCCAGAAGAAGTAACGGCAATCCCAGCCAGAACGTGTAACGCCCAAGCGGGCTTGCAAATGGCCTATTCATTGTCCGTACCGACTCCTGCGATCAATTCTCGTACGGTGACCTGACACGGCCATCTATTTGAACAGAATCAGGCGCATAACGGTAGGCACGGAACAGGGAATTGCCAGCGCCCCCCCGCTCCAGACCGAACCAGTTATAGGGGCCAAAGAATGGCGAAACGTATTCCCATACGATTTCGTTTGCGGGCGTCACTTCGAAGACACGGCCCATCTGCCCCTCGCAGATCAGCGTATTGCCGCTTTCGAGCCGCTGGGCGCCGGAAATATTCGGGCTGAAAAACGTCCAGGTCGGCTGGCCGCGATAATCCCAGACTTCTTCGCCGGTTTCGGGGTCGAGTTCAATGACCCGCGAGAATGGGTTGAGCGGCGTATAGATGCCGTTGGCGAAAAACAGCAGATTGCCGTTTTCCAGCATCTGGACATCGTGCGTAGTGCCCCACATGACATCGCGCTTCATCCATCGGAACTTCCTGGTTTCCCTATCGATGATAGCGAGCGTGTGAATCCGCCGGAAGCTGACCAGCACATCGCCATTGGGCAATGGAAAACAGGCATTGGCGTGGGCGAATTCCTCCCGATCGACGACCTCGATCAGCGGATGATCCTCGATCGTTTCATCGAGATGGAAATGCCATTCCCAGACGGTCTCGCCGACGGGATTCACTTCGCGAATATAGTCGCCATAGATCACGCCGTCCTTCTCGGCGCCCTCAATCCCACCGATGACGCGGGCCGCGTATTCGTCGGGCAGAGGCTCCCAGCCCAGATAGATCGTGTTGCCGTTGGCGCAACGGCGAAAATCGTGATGCTGGCCGTCGTCGCGATATTCCCAGACGATTTTTCCTTCCCAGTCGTATTCGCGGAGCAGTCCGCCCTTGCCGCGACGCAACGGCGGCCCGTCCTCGGTTCGGCCCGACCAGAGGAGATTGCCGTTTTCCAGCAGATAGGCGTAATTGCCGGGCGTCAGCGGAAAGTGCCAGCGGTGCAGGACCTCGCCCCGCATACCGATGAGATAGGCTTCCTTGCCGACGAGCGGCACGATCAGCGTGTAGCCCGGCGTCGCGCGCGCTTCGTCAAACAGAAGCACGCCGGTATCGCGATGACGCATCGCGCCCCCTCTTTCCTCCAGATGCCTCGCGGACGTAACCGCGTGATTCTAGGACAGAATTTGTTGAGTTGCATCTCCCTTCTTGCGGCAAAGCAGGATAGGATTCCAGACGGATTAACGGAGTTTATGAATCATGTCCGAAGAGCTTCCCTACGCCCTGCCGCCCGATCCCAATACACGAGCGCCGAACTGGGTATTGCCCGACGGGGCCTGCGACACGCATTTCCACATTTTTGGGCCGCCGGATAAATTTCCATTCGCCGAAACCCGCCGCTATACGCCGCCGGGCGGGCCCGTGGAAAATTACTGGAAGGTTCAGAAGATCACTGGATTGACGCGCGGCATCGCCGTTCAGCCGACCGCGCACGGGATGGACAATTCCGCAATCATGGATGCGGTCAAACGATCGGACGGCAAGATGCGCGGCGTTGTTCGCTTCAACGACAAGACCACGGACGCCGAACTTGAAAAGCTGCACGATGAAGGCGCGCGCGGCGCTCGTTTCTCACTGATGTCGGACCGGCCGGGGAGCATCGAAAATCTTCAGGCCGCCCTCCCCCGCATGGAAAAACTCGGCTGGTCGCTCGTGCTGCATGTCGAGCCCGACCATTTCGTCGATAACGAAGCGTTCATTCGCGATATTCGCATTCCGACGGTTGTCGATCACATGGCGCGCTGCAAGCCGCAGGACGGCGGCATGAACCACCCGGCCTTCGCCCTCTTGCTGGATTTACTCGAGGACGACCGGTTTTGGGTCAAGATTGCCAGCGTCGACAAGATTTCCGCGGAAAAGCAGGCGTTCGTGCCAGACTTCGTTCCCTACAAGGACACGATTGCGATGGGCCAGGCTGTCATCGCCGCCGCGCCCGACCGGGTCATCTGGGGAAGCGACTGGCCGCACGGCAACACGTTCGACCCGGGCCGGATCCCGAACGACGGCGACCTTCTCAACGTTCTGGGCGTCATGGCACCGGACGATGAACAGCGACAAAAGGTCATGGTCGACAACCCGTCACGGCTGTATTTCGGGAGCTAAGGGTCCGGAAATGGTCTGGCTTTGCCGCGACTGTTTCGAAACCGGCACTGCGAACGAAGATACGCCCTGCGCGGCTTGCGGGTCTGCCCGTACCGTCAACCATGCTGAGCTCGACGCGCTCGCCATCGCGCATATTGACTGTGACGCGTTCTATGCAACGGTTGAAAAACGCGACAATCCGGAATTGAAGAACAAGCCTGTTCTGGTTGGCGGCTCCAGCGGACGCGGCGTCATCATGGCGGCCTGCTACGTCGCGCGACGTTACGGCTGCCGCTCCGCGATGCCAATGTTTCAGGCCCGCAAGCTCTGTCCGGATGCTGTCGTCATCCGGCCAGACATGGCGAAATACCAGCGCGAGGGACGGCGTGTCCGCGAACTGATGCTGGAAACCACGCCGCTCGTCGAACCGCTCTCGGTGGATGAGGCCTTTCTCGATCTGTCCGGGACGGAAAAGCTTCACAGGGGAAGCCCCGCTCAAACCCTAGCTCGACTCTCCAGAAGGATAGAATCAGAGATCGGCATCACTGTGACGGTCGGGCTGAGCCACAACAAGTTCCTCGCCAAGATCGCCTCCGACCTCGACAAGCCGCGCGGTTTTGCCGTGATCGGAAGAGATGAGACGCTGGACTTTCTTGACGGGCAACCTGTCAGCGCGTTGTGGGGAGTCGGCCGCGCGCTTCAGAGACGCCTGGAGAAGGACGGGTTCGACCGCATCGGGAGCCTGCGGTCGGCATCGGAAAAATTTCTGACGCAACGCTACGGCTCAATCGGAAGCCGCCTTTACCGGTTTTCACGAGGTGAGGATAATAGGCGCGTCGATCCTGCCGGCAATCGCAAGAGTATTTCCGCGGAAACCACCTTTTCGGATGATCTGCGCGACGCCGCTGCTCTGGAAGAACGCCTGTGGCCGCTATGCGAGAAAGTATCGGCGCGCACCAAAGCGGCGGGGCTGGGCGGTCGAGTCGTCACGCTCAAACTTAAAACGGCTGGGTTCAGTATTCGTACCAGACGCCAGACGCTCCAGGACCCGACACAGCTTGCCGAAACATTGTGGACGACAGGCCGTACCCTGCTTGCGCGCGAAGCGAACGGCGCCGCCTACAGACTGATCGGCATCGGACTCAGCGATTTTATCGATGGCAAGCTGGCCGACCCGCCGACCCTCGCCGATCCGGATGCGCAAAGGACCAGAATCGTGGAACGTACGATTGACGATCTGCGCACCAGATTCGGACAGGATTCGATCGGCAAGGGCCGCCGCCTTCCGGGCGGCAAATTCGGCGGGACGAGTCGCCCGCCCTCGCGTTAGCCTGTGCAAATCGGTTTGCGCTGCGATGACAATCGGCTGAACGGAGGAGAACAGGATGACGATCAAACGGGCAATGTCGAAAGCAGGATTCCTGGGCGGACTCCTTGCCATGTTCGCCTTTTCCGGTCTGGCGGAGGCCCAGGACCAGAAACCAAGCGGCGAGACCTACAGCAAGAACGAAATTCTGGCGAAAGCCGAAGGATTCTTCGGGGCCACAACAAAAGGGCTCGCCGAAGGAATTGAAAAAGTTTTCTCCGATCTCGGGCAGCCAAATGGCTATATGACGGGAGAAGAGTTCGGCGGGGCGTTTTTTGTCGGGTTGCGCTACGGACGAGGACAGCTTCACCAGAAGAACACCGATCCGAAACCGGTTTACTGGCAGGGACCGTCGGTCGGTTTCGATTTCGGCGGCAATGCTTCGAAGGTTTTTACGCTCGTCTACGACCTCAAAAGGCCGGGCGATGTATACCGCCGCTTTCCGGGGGTGGACGGCAGTCTCTATGTCGTCGCCGGTATCAGCCTGAATTACCAGAGGGCGGGCGATGTTACGCTGGCCCCGATCAGAACGGGGCTGGGGCTGCGTGCCGGCGCCAATATCGGCTATCTGCATTATGGACGCGAACATAGCTGGCTGCCTTTTTAGGGCGCGACCGTCACTGAATTTCCTTATTTTTGCCGGAATTGCATGCGATTGACGGGCATACGCGCACGAAGATATGTCATGTCGCGCGTGTTCGTAACTGATGAGAGCGTCAAGCAATGAAGAAAACGGCTGTTCTGATTTCAATGATTGCAGGTCTGGCGTTCGGACAGGCACACGCCGCCGGCGACCCCGCCAAAGGCAAACGCGTTTTCAACAAGTGCAAGGCATGCCATGCGCTTGTCGCGGGAAAGAAAAAGATCGGCCCGAGCCTCCACGGCATGTATGGCCGCAAGGCCGGAACGGCCCCGGGCTACAGCGCGTCGAAGGCAATGAAGGATTCCGGCGTCGTCTGGTCCCCTGAAACCCTGTCCAGATATCTTGCCGATCCAAAGAAATTCATTCCGGGCAACAAGATGCCGTTTCCCGGTCTCAGGAATGAAGAAGACCTGGCGAATCTGAACGCCTATCTCCTGCAGGCGACGAAATAACCGGCGTCAGGGCTCGCCGCGCTCCGTAAGGGCGGCGTTCACCGCTGCAATCTGAGCGTCGATATCGATTTCGACCTGGGAAGTTATTTCGAGTTCTTCGTCGTCGAAAACGTTCCGGTCGGGATATTTTTTCTTCCAGGCTAGGATTGCAACGTCCCGCGCATCGACCAGCGCTGCAATTTGCGGACGGAACAGGCTGATCATACCGCTGATCCAGCGATTGACCGCCCAGGACGGTCTCGTGTGATCGATCAGGAAACTGTCCAGCATCCGGCGGACATTGTCGGCGTCGTACCAGACTTCCCCGGTAACCCAGCGGTTCGTGGTGAACAGCCGGATCGGCACGCCATACTTGTCCATCGAGATGCCGACCAGGTGACTTAGCGCATCGTCCGGGTTTTCCGGCATTTTGAAACCGTCGACCATCGCCGGACGAACGCCTTTCGGCATGCCGTCGGGACGCAGGAAAGTATGGAAATGTCCGTGTTCCGGTTTGCGCGTTTCCTGCGGATGGGCGTGATAATAGAACTGCGAATGCGTCACGGGGTCATAGACATCCCCGTCCGGATAGTGATCCCACTCGAAGAACGTCTCCACATCCCTGATCAATTCACCGACGATATTGTCGCCGGTGACGGCCAGTACGCGGTGACATTCCACCACATCCTCGCCCGCGCGCTGCATGATTTTCAGGCGATCCGTCGAAATCTTCGAGAAATCGACGTTTGTGAAATCGGGCGGATTTGCTGCAAGGGCGTTTTCAGGCATCGGGACCTCCTGCCCCTAACATAAGCGTCCTTGCAGCGGTTCGGGAGTACACGTCGGATAACATCACCGTGAAGTTCTTTCGCGCCCCTTCAGGGCTGGGAGCCGGCTTTTCAAACGGTAGTCGGCGCGCCAGACAGCCGCGACCGGCGAAGCTGGGACAACACGGCCAGACCAAAAGCCAGCAGGCCCAGAAGGTATATCCACTCTTTCGCAGGCCTTCCCGGCTGTTGGATGTCGATCAGGGTCAGATAGTCTTCGTACGGTCGCAATCCGGTTTTTTCCGCGACGCTGTTGAACATGACATTCGCCACCGGGTAACGGCCTTCCTTAAGGGCATCCAGCTGGATACCGTAAGGTTTAAGGCCGGGCGCGCCGGTCGCGGTCAGGCGGAACAGCTTGAAGCGGTCGCCGTAATCCGTCTCCCGGACGATGTGAAGTCGAAATTCGCGCCCTTTGGGCATCGTCGTATCGCCCTTGAGGACGGTTTGCACATCCGCTTCGGCAAACGCGGGATAAAACCGGTCCATGATGAAGGAGGGCCGAAAGAACGCGACCATGGCGACGACCAGCAGAATGGCTTCGAACCAACGGAGTTTCACGAACATCCAGCGCTGGGTCAGAGAACTGAAACACAGAATCGCAAGCAGGGACACGCAGAACACGACCAGCCCGTGCCAGAAGCTGGTAACGCCGATCAGCAGCAGCTCGGTATTGAAAATAAAAACGAAGGGAAGAATCGCGGTCCGGATATCGTAAAAGAACGACTGCACACCGGTCCGCAGGGGATCGGCGCGCGATATGGCGGACGCGGCGAACGCGGCAAGACATACGGGCGGCGTCGAATCCGCCAGCAGGCCGAAATAGAACACAAACAGATGCACCGCGATCAGCGGCAGAACCAGACCGGCAGCATTACCGAGTTCCACCAGAACGCCGGCAAGCAACGAGGCAACGACCAGGTAGTTTGCTGTCGTCGGCAACCCCATCCCGAGGATAATGCAGAGCACCGCGGTCAAAATGAGCAGTACGTATACGTTGCCGCCCGAAATCGCCTCCACAACGCCGACCATCGCGTTGTTGAGCCCTGTTGAAGAAACCGCACCGACAATAATGCCTGCCGCCGCCACAGCGAGCGCGATGCCGATCATGTTGCGCGCGCCGGTGACCAACCCGTCCCTAATATCCAGCAAGCCGAGCCGGAACCCGGCCGACAGCGCCCTGCCCGCCAGTCTTGCAGCGATCATGTGTTGTCCGACGATGATGGCCATCAGAAGGACGATGGAATAAAAGACAGCGCTTCCTGCCGTCCAGCGTTCGACCAGCAGCAGATAGACAAGCGCGATGATCGGGATCAGGAAATGGAGCCCGCTTTTGAAGGTCGCCCACAGAATCGGGATTTCCGCCTTTGGCAGCCCCGTCAGACCGAGCTTGAGCGCTTCCAGATGCGAGATATAGAGCAGCGCCATATAGCTGATCACTGCGGGAATGAAAGCAGCGACAACGACCTCGAAATACGGGATGCCGATGGTTTCGGCCATGATGAAGGCGGCGGCGCCCATGATCGGCGGCATGATCTGGCCGTTGGTGCTGGCCGCAACCTCGATCGCGCCCGCTTTTTCGGCAGGAATACCGATACGTTTCATGACCGGGATCGTGAAGGTGCCCGTGGTCACCACATTGGCGATAGACGAACCGGAAATCGCGCCGTTCATACCAGAGGCGAGAATCGCGGCCTTGGCCGGACCGCCCCGGTACCGCCCGACCATGGCGAAAGCGAGATCGAGAAAGTACTTTCCGGCGCCCGCCTGTTCGAGCAGCGCGCCAAACAGCACGAAAAGGAACACGAAGCTGACGGAGACGTCGATGGGAATGCCGAAAATCGCCTCGCCGGTCAGCCAGTGATAGCCGATCAGCCGCTCAAGCGAGACGCCCTTGTGCGCGATCAGGTCGGGCATCGATTGCCCGAAAATGGAGAACAGCAGAAAAACGACGCAAATGATCGCAAGCGGTACACCAACGGCGCGCCTGGTCGCCTCCAGCAACAGGACGATCCCAGCCCCGCCGATTATGGCCTCCACCGGTACGGTGATCCCGAACCAGTTCTGTTCGAGAAGCACCCCGACCCGGCTGGTGATGTCGCCCTGCGCGAGCCACACATAGGAAGCCGCTCCGGCGCCAGCCAGCGCCAGACAGATATCGATAAGGGGAACGCCCTTACGGCCCCTCTTTCGCAGCGGATAAAGCAGAAAACAGAGAAGCAGCGCGAAGGCGAGATGAACGCCGCGCGCAGGGATATCGACAATGATCCCGAAATCGGCCAGGAATGGGAGGGGAGACGCAATCCAGAGCTGGAACAGAGACCAGATCGCGCAAATCCAGGCAATGACGGCAGCGGCCACAGGACCGGGATCCCGACCGGTTCCCTCGAACTCGTTCAGGATCTCATCGGGGTCGACCGCAGATTTATCCGTCTGCGTGGAAGGGTCCTCAGCCATCGCCCGTTACGGACAATCAGGGAGGGCTACGCCTTAAGGCTCAGCCCTCCCCAAGGCCGCTATTTCCAGCCTTTTTCCTTGTAGTACTGAAGTGCACCGGGATGCAGCGGCGCTGAAAGGCCATCCGAAATCATCTTCTTCGGATCGAGATTGCGGAAAGCGGGATGCAGCTTGCGGAAATCGTCGATGTTTTCCATGACTGCACGCGTTACCTCATAAACCGTTTTGTTCGGCACATCGGCGCTGGTTACAAAGGTCGCCATTACGCCAAAGGTCGTAACGTCCGCCGTCGTCGTTTTGTACGTGCCCTTCGGAATCGTCGCCCAGGCGTAGTACGACCGCGCATCCACGAGCTTCCTGGCCAGTGAGTTATTGAAATTGACGATCTTCGCGCCGCAACCGTCCGTCGCGACCGACACACCCGCATTGGGCACACCGACGGTATAGATGAAAGCATCGATCTTGCCGTCGCACAGAGCCTTGGACTGCTCGGTCGAGGTCAGTTCGGTCGCCAGCTTGAAGGTCGACTTGTTCCATCCGTATTCCTTCATCAGGTAGTCCATCGTGCCGCGCTGGCCGGAACCGGCATTGCCGATATTGACCCGCTTGCCCTTGAGGTCGTCCCAGCCGTCAATGCCGGAATTGCCACCAACGATAATATGCAGCGGTTCCGGATGGACCGAAAAAACAGCGCGGAGTTTCTTGAACTGCTTGTCTTTCCAGGCACTGGAGCCGTTATAGGCGTGGAACTGCCAGTCCGACTGGGCGACGCCGAAATCGAACTCGCCTTCCTTGATCTGGCCAATATTGTAATTCGACCCGCCGGAAGACGGCGCAGCGCAACGAATGCCGTGCTTACGGCCTTTCTTGCGCCCTTCGGCGGCTTCCTTGTGTACCAGACGGCAAACCGCGTTGCCGACCTGGAAGTAGACACCGGTCGGCCCGCCGGTGCCGATGGAGATAAAGCGCTTCTTGCCTTGCGCGTTCGAGTCAGCCGCGAACCCGGCAGCAAACGCCATCGCCAGACCTGACAACAGGATTTTTTTCATCGTGTGCTCTCCTCCGAAATAGGATTCCATAGCCCCAAGGCTCGAATTACCGCTCGTCACCATGCCCGCGGGGGACATTGCCTGTCAACGCAGGTGCCAGGTACGCGCGCTCCTATTGCAGGTTGGCGCGACCTTTCCCTGGAGATAGGATGCGCTGCCCAGAAAAAGTGGAAGATCCGAAATGGACCTGAAAGACCATATAAGAAGCATCCCCGATTTCCCCAAACCCGGTATTCTTTTCTACGATATTTCTACCCTTCTGCGCAGCGCTGAGGCATGGAAGACGACGGTCGACAGGCTTGCCGAACGGATTGAACCCTATTCTCCCGACATGCTTGTCGGCATCGAGTCCAGGGGATTTCTGGTTGCGGCACCCGTCGCCTATGCGTTGGGATGCGGTTTCACGATGGTCCGCAAGCCTGCCAAGCTGCCGGGAGATACCGTTTCTCATTCCTACGAACTCGAATACGGCAGCGACACTCTGGAGATACAGACGGACGGTGTGAAACCGAGTCAGAAAGTCGTCGTTCTGGATGACCTTCTTGCGACGGGGGGAACATTGGCGGCAAGTATCGCTCTTCTACAACAGCTTGAGGCCGATGTTCGCGCTGCCGCCTGCGTCATCGAACTCGATTTTCTCGACGGACGCTCCCGGATCGATGTTCCCGTCGAAACCCTGATTACATATTCATCCTAAAGCCGAAAATTCTACCTGGAACACAACTGAAGGAAGGCGGTTAACAGTCCTTTAACCGTCGAATGGTTAACATCGCCGTCAGGAGAACCGCCCCCCTATCCAGACGGCAATATGGACGAGAAATCGCAAGCTCTGAAACTGCGGGAAGCCATTACAGAGCCATCGCCTCGGAGGAAGGGTCGGCCACCGCCGGCTGACGCCCATGCGTCCAGACCGGATGCAGCATCGGGCTTTGTCGACGGGATGTCCGATGCCGCGCTGGCGATCGACGGCAACAGAGCCGTTATTTCAGTGAATTCCGCGTTTCGCAGAATGTTCGGGCTCCCGGACGGGGACGACGTCGCCGGTCTCCCGTTTCCGGTCCTGACGCAACGGCTGGTCCTGACCGGGCACGAAGCCCTTCTCAGCCTGGGCGAGAGTATTTCTCCGAAAGCCGTCGACCGGAACGGAACTTTGGTCGTCAGCCTGAGCGACGGGACAGATACCGAAGCGCGCTTCATCGGGCTGGAAGACGGGGTGAAAATCATTGCCTTCTCACGCTCCAGTCATGACCCGACACCCGTCGAAATAGACATTATAAACCGGTTACCGGGGGCAATCCTGAGGCTCTCCCGCCGTCCAGGCGAACCCTTCAAGTGCCTTTTCGCCAATCCCTCATCTGAGGAGCTGTTCGGACGCCCGGCGCCGAATATTGCCGATCCGAAACATTACTTTCTCGACCTTGTTCACCCCGACGACCGAACCGCACTTGAAGAAGGGATCGAGCGCTCTCTGAGAACGGGGGCCGAACTGGACATCGAGTTCCGCGTTCTGTCCATCGACGGCCAGGCGATCTGGTGTCGCTGCGTAGGCATCGCTTTCGAGACGACCGAAAACGAAATCGTCTGCGACATTCGGATGGTCAACATCGAATCCCGCGTGACTGCGGATCAGGAAAGGAACCGGCTACAGGAACTGCTGGATACGGTACTCGACAACGTCCCGTCCATGATCAGCGTCCGGGATGCGAAGGAAGACCGGTTTATTCATGTCAACAAGACGTTCGAAGCGATCCTAAACAGGCCACGCGAAGAGATCCTGGGCCGGCGCGCCCCATTCGTGTTCGGCGAAGAACAACACGGTGAAAGGCGTGCGCTCAACCGGAAGGTCATAGAAGACGGCGTCATTACTGAATTTCCCGAGCACCAGATCGATGCACCCGCACTCGGAAAACGAATTCTGAAATCGATCAAGTATCCCCTGACCGGCAAACACGGAAATGTCACGCATGTCCTCAGCATCACAGAGGATATAACCGATCAGCGGGCCGCAGAGATCGCGTTACGCCGCAATCAGGA
>Ga0181589_10003521_pt1 | contig 12470 bp, 10 predicted proteins | sample 071ome_25_FD_132444 | JGI IMG/M metagenome (GOLD analysis project Ga0181589, IMG submission 132444) | Coastal salt marsh microbial communities from the Groves Creek Marsh, Skidaway Island, Georgia - 071410BT metaG (megahit assembly) | ecosystem: Environmental > Aquatic > Marine > Intertidal... | reverse complement strand
CTGAACGAACTGGCAAAGGCCGGCGACATCGAAAAGAAAGTCGTGAGTGACGCGATCAAGAAGTTCAAACTGGATCCGGAGAAGCTCAACCCATTACTGGCTTGAGCAGATAATGGATGCAAGATACAGGATACAGGGGGGTTCAATGAAACTGGATAGGGCACTCCCTGTATCTTGTATCCCGCCAGTTGAAATAGAAAATTTGCTTGAAGTGGAAAGCTTCAAACAGGCAAGAATGAATACCAGGAGTATTTAGCGTGGCAGTCGAAAAAATTCAGGTTCCGGACATAGGCGACGAACAGGATGTCGAGGTTATCGAGATTCTGGTTGCACCCGGAGATGAGATCAGCGAGAACGATTCCCTCATCGTCCTGGAAAGCGACAAGGCTGCCATGGAAATTCCATCCCCGAAAAGCGGCGTGGTGAAGGAAATCCTGGTGAAGGTCGGCGACCAGGTATCAAAGGGTGCCGAGATTGTCAGCCTGGAAACCGATGCCGCGGGTGCTGCGGCGGCGCCGGCAGCCGCTCCCAAGGCGGAAGCTGAAGCCAGGTCAGATACTGCGGCAAAGCAAGAGCCCGAAGCGAAAACGCAGCCGGCAGCGAAGCCCGCTCCTGCAGCAAGCGGCGGCAGCAAGGTCATCGAAGTGAAAGTACCCGACCTTGGCGGTGACAGTGATGTCGATGTCATCGAAATCCTTGTGGCTGTTGGCGACACGATCCAGAAAGAATCCGGGCTGATTACACTCGAATCCGACAAGGCAGCGATGGATGTACCATCCCCGGCTGCCGGCGTGGTAAAAAACATCAAGGTAAAAGTGGGCGACAAGGTGTCAGAAGGTTCGGCCATTCTCGACTTGGAAACCACTGAAGCCGCTCCTGCACCGGCAGCAGAAAAGCCGGCAGCAGCCGCCGCTGTTGCGAAACCGGCTGCTTCACCTGCAGCGGTGCCTGCACCGGCGGCCCCTGCGCCAGCGGCACCTTCACCTGCCAGGGCGGCGGCACCGGCAGCTGCAACGGCACAAGCCGGTTCCGGTGATTCCGTCTATGCCGGTCCGGCGGTCAGGAAGATGGCCCGTGAACTCGGTGTCGACCTGACCCGCGTGACCGGCACCGGTTCACGCGGCCGGATCGTGAAGGAAGACGTGGATGCCTATGTGAAAGGCATTCTTCAGGGTGGCGCACAGGCAAACGCGGCAGGCGGTACCGGCATTCCCGGCATCGAGGACATCGATTTCAGCCAGTTTGGCGAAATCGAGGAAGTGGAAATGACCAAGCTGCACAGGGTCACTGCGCAGAACATGTCCCGCAACTGGCTCAACGTGCCGCATGTCACCCAGTTCGACGAGGCCGATGTCACCGAGCTTGAAGAATTCCGCGATCAACAGAAGGCCCTGGCGGAGAAGAAGGGCATCAAGCTCACGCCGCTGCCGTTTATCGTCAAGGCATGTGCACGTGCCCTGCAGGAACATCCGCAGTTCAACGTATCCCTGCATTCTTCGGGTGCGAAGCTGATCCAGAAAAAATACGTCAACATCGGTGTGGCGGTGGCAACTCCTGCGGGCCTCATGGTGCCGGTGGTGAAAAATGCCGATCGCAAGACTATCTGGGAAATCGCCGCTGAAATCGCCGATCTTGGCGCGAAGGCAAAAGAGCGCAAGCTGACCAAGGACGACATGCAGGGCGCCTGTTTTACGGTATCCAGCCTGGGCAACCTGGGCGGGATGGGCTTCACCCCGATTGTCAACGCGCCGGAAGTGGCCATCCTCGGGGTTTCCAAGACCACGATCAAACCGGTTTACATCAACAACGAATTTGTGCCGCGCAAGATGCTGCCATTCGCGTTGTCCTATGATCATCGGGCCGTAAACGGTGTCGATGGCGGCATGTTCTGCAATACGCTGGCCACGCTGCTGCATGACATCAGGTTGTTGGCGCTTTAAAAGTCGATAAAGGGATAAACCGAAAAAGGGATATAAGGGATATAAGGGATATAAGGGATATAAGGGATATAAGGGATATAAGGGATATAAGGGATATAGCGATAAAGCGTAAACCAAACAGATGAAATTTAGGGGTTGATTCGGCGTTCTATTCAAGTTCATCGATGGCGGTTCAGGAGTTGAATCAGGATCCATACGCTTTATCCCTTTATCGGTTTATCCCTTTATCGAAAAAGTCATAAATTCTCTGTCCTGTAATACTCCCTATATCTGGTAATATGCCGCTTTTACGGGATCTCCTTATGCCTTCGTTCGATATTGTTTCTGAAGTGGAAATGCACGAAATGACCAATGCCGTTGACCAGGCGGCGCGGGAAATCGGTAATCGTTTCGATTTCAAGGGCGTCGATGCCTCTTTCGAACTGAAGGACAATACCGTCACGCTGGCCGCCGAGGTGGATTTCCAGATCCAGCAGATGCTGGATATCCTGCAGACCAAGATGGTCAAGCGGGGCATCGATATCAGCAGCCTGAAGACCGCGGATGTGGAAACCGTGGGGCAGAAGGCCATCATGCACGCCACGATACAGCAGGGCATCGAATCCGAGACCGCCCGCAAGATCGTCAAGCAGGTCAAGGACCAGAAGATGAAGGTCCAGGTGGCAATCCAGGGTGACAAGCTCAGGGTGACAGGGAAGAAACGGGACGATTTACAGACAGTTATCGCCATGCTCAGGGATGAAAATTATGGCTTACCACTCCAGTTCAACAATTTCAGGGACTAACCGCGTCATACCGGCCGCAGGGCCTGAATTGACGGGTGTTTTATTGAGCAAACACACTGGCAAATTTTATGACTGGCGGGTCATTTTTCTCGCATTCAGCGGTAAATCCTGCAATAATCTGCGCCTTTCGCGCGTCAGCACACACCCAATCAATACATTCTGATGAACAGCAGCAGACGTAATTCAATACTCATGGCAGTGGGCGTTGCCGTTCTGGTTACGCTCTGGATGCTGAGCGGCCTGGGCAGCAGCCCGGTCGATTTCAGCGGCGATGCCGATATCATCCGCGACAACGGCGAGTCCATGCGCGTGCGCGTCGAGCAGGTCAGCGCCAGTGAAGTCACGCGGGAATTCACCATCAGTGCCCGTACCGAGCCTAACCGCATGGTCAGCCTGAAAGCCGAGACCGAAGGTGCGGTGGTCGGTATTGCCGTGGACAGGGGTAATCCGGTGGCGCAGGGTGCCACCCTCGTCGAGCTGGACATGCGTGACCGCAATCCGCGCCTGGCAGAAGCCAATGCCCTGGTGCAACAGCGTGAGCTGGAACTGGAAGCGCGCAGGAACCTGCGCTCCCGGGAATTCGTTTCCCAGGTGGAAATCGCCGAAGCCACGGCGCGACTCGAGAGCGCACGGGCAAGCAAGGCCCGCATCGAGCTTGAGATAAACAATGTCAGCATCGATGCCCCCTTTGACGGCATTGTGCAGGATCGCAACGTCGAGATCGGCGATTACGTCCGCGCCGGCGACAACGTGGTTCATCTGGTCGATATTGATCCCCTCATCATTGCCGGTGAAATCAATGGCAAGGAAATCAGTGATATTTATGTCGGCGGCAGGGGCGCCGCCGTACTTGTGGACGGCACCCGGCTCAATGGTGTGATCCGTTACCTGGCACCGGTGGCCGACTCCAACACCCGTACATTCAGGGTGGAGCTGGAAGTTCCGAACCCCAATGGCATTCGCGCCGGCCTGGCCGCCGAGCTGCAGCTGGTCGGACCGCGCATCTTTGCCCACGATGTTTCACCGTCCCTGCTCACACTGGCCGATGACGGCACCGTGGGCGTGAAAACAGTGAACAGCGGCAACCAGGTGGACTTCTACCCGATCGAAATCGTCGGTTCATCCGAAAACGGCATCCTGGTCACCGGCCTGCCCGACACCGTCCGCGTTATCACCGTGGGGCAGGGCTTCGTGACCGTTGGCCAGCAGGTCGAGCCGGTCGCCTACAATGAATGGCCGGCAGAAACTCGTAGTCAATGAACGCGCTGATCTCTGCCTTTATCAATCGTCCGCGGCCGGTCATCATGATCCTGGCACTGCTGATTGTTGCCGGCATAGTCAGTTACATCTCCGTGCCCAAGGAAGCGGAGCCGGATATCGATATCCCGCAGATCTACGTCAATATCATTCACGAAGGCATTTCCCCCGAAGACGCCGAACGCCTGCTCCTGCGGCCGATGGAAACCGAATTGCGGTCCATCGAGGGTCTCAAGGAACTGCGTGCCACCGGTTCTGAAGGATCGGGCGTGCTCATCCTGGAGTTCGATGCCGGTTTTGATGCGGACCAGGCCCTGGCCGATGTCCGGGAAAAGGTGGACCTGGCGCGCAACGAGCTGCCCCAGGACTCCGAAGAGCCTTTCGTACAGGAAATCAACACTTCACTGATTCCGATCATCACGGTCATGCTGCATGGTGATGTTCCCGAACGGACACTGGTGACCATCGGCAGGCAACTGCGTGACGAACTGGAAGCCATCCCCGGAGTGCTGTCAGCAGACATCGGCGGCGATCGTGAAGAGCTGCTGGAGGTCATCGTCGACCCGGTGGCGCTGGAAAGCTACAACCTCAACTACGCCGACCTGATCAGCTATGTCAGCCGCAATAACCGCCTGGTGGCGGCGGGCGCCCTCGACAGCGGGCAGGGCCGTTTCGCGGTCAAGGTGCCGGGGGTCATCGAGAGCCTGCAGGACATACTCACGCTGCCGGTGAAAACCGACGGCCTGAAGACGGTCACCTTCCAGGATGTGGCCACTGTCCGCCGCACCTTCAAGGACCCGACCAGTTTCGCCCGTCTTAACGGCGAAAATTCCATCGCCCTGGAAATCACCAAGCGCTCCGGCGCCAACATCCTGGAAGTGGTGGATACCGTGAAGGCGACAGTCCGGGGCGCCTCGCAGCTGGAGGAGTGGCCAGACAACCTGGAGTACACCTTTACCTCGGACAATTCGGAGCAGGTCCGCATCATGCTCAACGACCTGGTCAACAACGTGGCCATTGCCGTCATCCTGGTGATGATCGTGATCCTTGCCGCTCTCGGCCTGCGTTCCGCCGGCCTCGTCGGCGTCGCCATCCCGGGCGCCTTCCTGTCAGGCATCCTCGTGATCTATCTCATGGGCTACAGCATGAACATCGTGGTGCTGTTCTCCCTGATCATGGCCGTGGGCATGCTGGTGGACGGCGCCATCGTGGTGGTGGAACTGGCCGAGCGCAACATGCAGAACGGCTACAGCCCGAAACTGGCCTTCAGCGAGGCTTCCAAGCGCATGGCCTGGCCCATCACCGCGTCGACCGCGACTACGCTGGCGGTATTCATGCCGCTGCTGTTCTGGCCCGGCCTGATTGGCGAGTTCATGAAATACCTGCCTATCACGCTGCTGGTGACCCTGGCGGCGTCCCTTTTCATGGCGCTGCTGTTCGTGCCGACTATCGGCTCATTGCTGAAAAACAGGAATTCCAATCCTGACCTCTCCCTCATGACGTCCATCAAGGAAGTGGATTTCATGGAAGAAGCCCGGCAGAACATCCAGGACATGAATCCCTTTACCACCGCCTACATCGCAGTCCTGCGCAAGGCGCTGGCAAACCCGCTGCTGGTGCTGGTGACTGCCTTTGCTTTCCTGATCGGTACGATCATGCTTTACAGTGCGATCGGACGCGGCCAGGAATTTTTTACCGATGTCGAGCCCGAATTCGCCGTGCTGAACATTCATTCGCGTGGCGACCTCTCCGTTTATGAAAGGGACGCACTGGTGCGTGAAGTGGAAAACCGCATTCTCGACATGGAAGAATTCGAGGCCATCTACACCCGCAGCGGCATCGCCCTGGGCAACGATGTTGACGAGGACATCATCGGCCGCATCCAGCTCAGCCTGGTGGACTGGGAACTGCGCAGGCCGGCGGCACAGATCATGAAAGAGGTGCGCGAGCGCACGCAGGACATTCCCGGCATCATCGTGGAACCGCAGGTGCAGGAATCCGGAATCACCTCCGGCAAACCCATCCAGCTGGAACTGACTGCCCTGAACACCGAGCTGCTGCCAGGCGCCGTCGACCGGCTGCGCGAGGGCATGGCGTCCCTGGGTGAATTCGTCGATGTCACGGATTCTAGGCCGCTGCCCGGCATCGACTGGAAAATCGACGTCGACCGCCAGGAAGCGGCCCGTTTCGGCACCGACATCAGCACCATCGGCAGCGCCGTGCAGCTGATCACCAACGGCATCATGCTGGGTGATTACCGCCCGGACGATTCAGATGACGAAGTGGATATCCGGGTGCGCTTCCCGGAAACCATGCGCAATATCGAGATGCTGGACCGCCTGACGGTCAATTCACTGATGGGCAATGTCCCCGTCAGCAATTTCATGAAACGCGAGGCAGCCCCCCGCGTGGGCAATATCCAGCGTACCGACGGCAACCGCGTGCTCAATATCGCCGCCGATGTGCCGGATGAGGTGCTGCCGGATGACAAGGTGAACCAGCTGCAGGACTGGCTGGATGCTGGCAACCTGGATCCGAATGTTCGCGTGAATTTCAAGGGTGAGAACGAGGACCAGCGTGAAGCGGAGCAGTTCCTGTCGCAGGCCTTCGGTGCCGCGCTGTTCCTCATGGCCATCATCCTGGTGACCCAGTTCAACAGCTTCTACCAGGCGATGCTGATCCTGTCGGCAGTGATCTTTTCCACCATCGGCGTACTTCTGGGCCTGCTCATCATGGACCAGCCCTTTAGTATCGTGATGTCGGGTATCGGAGTGATCTCGCTTGCGGGTATCGTGGTGAACAACAATATCGTCCTGATCGATACCTACAACCTGATAAAGAAGAAGGGTGCCGGTGCCATCGAGGCGGCCATCCTGACCTGTTCGCAGCGCCTGCGGCCGGTACTGCTGACCACCATCACCACCATCCTCGGCCTGCTGCCGATGACCCTGGGCATGAATTTCGATCTCATCAACCGCCACATCCAGATCGGCGGTCCCTCCACGCAATGGTGGACCCAGCTGGCATCGGCAATCACCTTCGGCCTGGCGTTCGCCACTGTGCTGACCCTGATCATGACACCAGCCATGCTGGTGCTGGGTGATCGTATTGGCAGCCGGTTCCGGAAAGCGCCGGTCCCTGCCTGAGCCTTTCTATCCCGGGATGATGTTATCCGCATCCAGCGTGAAGCCGGCACTGACGCCGTTGACGTCTATCGTGTAATCAAGCCCTGGACTTCCAGCGGAATGGTGGTCTCGAAGGGTTCTATTACGGCAATGCAGCTTTCGGCCGGGCCCAGATTGGATTCTGCCAGCACGACATGAAAGGCATTTCCTTTCAGTGAAATGGCCGCAGGCAAGAGTGACTTGCAGGGCACGGAGAGTGCCCCGCTAATCGCCAGGCTCACCTTGACGGGAAAGGACTCCATAATGAGTACTTCGACGCTGTCGACTGCGACCAGCTGGTTGGGCGTGGCGCCGGTCACCCTGAAGCTGCCGTCGGTGCCGGCGCCCAGTGTGATATTGCTGAAATAACTGCTGCCCTGGCCCGAGATCACGGCACCCGCCGGGATCGTGAGCTCGCCTTCCCGGTAGATCGCGGGCTTCGCCAGCAGGGTAAGGGAGGCGGCCATCAATAATGCGGCTGTTGTTGTTCTGTACATTCTCGCTCCTTAGTTGCAAGCCGCTGATAGCGGCTGAGAAATGTTGTGTCCGACAGGGTCAAATTTGCGTGCGATTGCGGCTGATTTCAAGGCCGGTTTTGCTGGTTGATTCAGGCATTCCACTGGAAAGCGGCCAGGGAAAAGCGTTCCCCGATAAACACCACACCTTCGGCCTCAAGACGGCTTTTTTGCCGGTGCCAGGCATTGCTGTTGACCGGAAAAGACAACTGTCCCTTGCCGTTGACCACCCGATGCCAGGGTAGTTTCGTGCCTTTCGGGAGATTCTTCAGGGTAGTGCCGACATAGCGGGCATGGGACGGATACCCGGCAAGTCGCGCCACCTGGCCATAAGTGGCTACATTGCCGGCCGGAATGGCGGCAACAATCTGCCATATTTCTTCCTTCAAGCTTGATGTCTGCACAAGCTGCCCCCATTAGGGAAACTGCCACCCATGAAAAGGCGACGCCCATGCGCGCATTATTTCTCATATTCCTCATCGTTCCCATTGCGGAGATGCTGCTGCTGTTCGAAGTCGCGGAGCATATCGGCGGCCTGAGCACTATGGGCCTGGTTCTGCTCACTGCGGTGATCGGCATCCAGGTTCTTAAAATGCAGGGTCTTGCCACCATCACACGGGCGCAGAAACGCCTGGAAAGCGGGGAGCTGCCCGGGCAGGAGGTGCTGGAAGGGCTGTTCCTGGCCGTCGGCGGCGCCTTCCTGCTGACACCGGGATTTATTACCGACACGCTTGGTTTTATCTTCCTCATCGGACCGACCCGACGGTTGCTGGTCAACTGGCTGATCCGCTCGGGAAAAATTGCCGTGTTCACCAGCCGTGGAGGCAGCGGGGGATTCACCTACACCCGCTATGCCGAACGTCGTGAAGACGGTGTCTACGAGGGTGAATACTCCCAGGAGAGCCCGGAAAATTCCCGCCTGGATGACCCCGACAGGCGCTGATTCCGGGTTTTTTCAATCTTTTTGGCTTGCCGCCATTGAAATTGCTCCAAACAGCCCCATCTTGAGGGTTCAAATCGGGGGTTTGGGGATAAAAAAGCCGGAAACTCCATGATTTGCAACGAATTTCAGGCAGCCTGGAAAAGTGCGGGATGCCAACAGGGGAACCCGGCATTATGCCCTTCCCGTAAGACAGAAAACCTTAACTACCGTTTGTTTAACCAAGAGTGTTGGAGACCTAAAGCATGAACATTCGTCCGTTACAAGACCGAGTCGTCGTGAAACGAAAAGAAGAAGAAACCAAATCTGCCGGCGGCATCGTTTTACCGGGCTCAGCCACTGAAAAACCCGCCCAGGGTGAAGTTGTGGCAGTCGGTCCGGGCCGCCTGATGGATAACGGTGAAATCCGTCCGGTCGACGTCAAAGTCGGCGATACCGTCCTCTTTGGCAAATATGCCAGCAACACTGTGAAGATTGGTGATGATGAATTGCTGATCCTGAACGAAAGCGAAATCTTCGGAGTGCTGGTAGACAGCAAGAAGAAAAAGTAAATCCGCAGAACTGCAACCAATTCGAAAGACTAACCAACAGATTTTAAGTTAAAGGAACATCACCATGGCTAAAGAAGTGAAATTTGGCGATAACGCCCGCCAGAAAATGCTCAAGGGCGTAAACCTGCTCGCAGATGCAGTGAAAGTGACTCTGGGCCCGAAAGGCCGCAACGTGGTCCTCGACAAGTCCTTCGGCGCTCCTACCGTCACCAAAGACGGTGTGTCAGTGGCCAAGGAAATCGAGCTCAAAGACAAGTTTGAAAACATGGGCGCACAGATGGTCAAGGAAGTCGCTTCCCAGACTTCCGACGTTGCCGGTGACGGCACCACCACCGCCACCGTGCTGGCCCAGGCCATCCTGAACGAAGGCCTCAAATCCGTAGCCGCCGGCATGAACCCGATGGATCTGAAGCGCGGTATCGACAAGGGCGTTGCTGCCGTTGTCGGCGAACTGGAGAAAATGGCCACACCGTGCAGCACTTCCAAGGCTATTGCCCAGGTCGGCTCCATTTCCGCCAACTCTGACACCAGCGTCGGCGACATCATCGCCGAGGCCATGGAGAAAGTGGGCAAGGAAGGCGTCATCACCGTAGAAGACGGCTCAGGCCTCGAAAACGAGCTGGATGTCGTTGAAGGCATGCAGTTCGACCGCGGTTACCTGTCCGCCTACTTCATCAACAACCAGGACACCATGTCTGTTGAACTGGAAAATCCGTTCATCCTGCTGGTGGAAAAGAAAGTCACCAACATCCGCGACATGATCACCCTGCTTGAAGGCGTGGCCAAGTCAGGCCGTCCGCTGCTGGTCGTTGCCGAGGACGTCGAGGGCGAAGCCCTGGCGACCCTGGTCGTGAACAACATGCGCGGCGTCATGAAAGTGGCCGCCGTGAAGGCCCCTGGCTTCGGTGACCGTCGCAAGGCCATGCTGGAAGACATCGCTACCCTGACTGGTGGTACCGTCATCTCCGAAGAAGTCGGCCTGAGCCTGGAAGGCGCCACCCTGGATGACCTTGGTTCCGCCAAGCGGGTCCAGATCACCAAGGACAACACCACCATCATCGATGGTAACGGCGATTCCGCCAAGATCGAAGGCCGCGTAAAGGCCATTCGCCAGCAGATCGAGGAAACCAGCTCCGATTACGATCGTGAAAAGCTGCAGGAACGCGTAGCCAAATTGGCTGGCGGTGTGGCAGTAATCAAGGTCGGCGCCGGCACTGAAATCGAAATGAAGGAAAAGAAAGCCCGTGTCGAAGACGCTCTGCATTCAACCCGTGCCGCGGTTGAGGAAGGTGTCGTGCCCGGCGGCGGCGTAGCCCTGGTCCGTGCCCTGCAGAAAGTGGAAAAAGTCAGGGGCGACAACGAAGACCAGAACGTCGGCCTGATGATCCTGCAGCGCGCCCTGACCATGCCGTTGCGCCAGATTGCCGGCAACGCCGGTGAAGACGGTGCCGTGGTCCTGGACAAGGTTCGCGCCGGCAAGGGCAACTTCGGCTTCAATGCCGGTACCGGTGAATACGGTGACATGCTCGACATGGGCATCATTGACCCGGCCAAGGTTACCCGTTCAGCCCTGCAGGCTGCCGGTTCCGTGGCTGGCCTGATGATCACCACCGAAGCGATGATCAGCGAAATCCCGGAAGAGAAGCCCGCCGGTGGCATGCCCCCGGGCATGGACGGGATGGGCGGAATGGGCGGCATGATGTAACAGCTGTCCAGCTAAACAAATCCATAAAAACCCCCGCACTTTGCGGGGGTTTTTATTTGCGGATCTGCTGCGCTCGCAATCTTTTCTTTGCTGGTGTGCTCAGTCGGTCATGTCTCGTCGTATACACTCTCTCCCTGTGTGCACAAGCGCCTCGATCTTGCATCGCTCGCGACGATCCGGCGGCTGGTCTGGTGAGGAAGAGAACTTTTTCTTGGGAAAGGGCGTCAAACCGGTAGAAAGTACTGTAGGAACACCCCGTATCAGGCTAATTTTCCAGAAATTTAATTAGGCAAATTTTGCCAACAGGATTTTTTTCTTGCCGGGAAAGACCCTATAATAGCCGGCATGTCCAGAGACGATCATTTAGACGATATACCCAGCATCGTGCCGGAGCGCGATGAACTGGTGTCCCACCGCAAGAAAAAACGCGGCAATTCGATTGCCGTGGTCGAGGAAACCGCAGTTTCCACCGGCACCGGTGGCGGCGTCATTTTCATGCTCACCATCCTTACCCTTGGCCTGTTCGCCACGGGAGGTGCCGGTTATTACTTTTACACTGAGGGCCTGCAGATGCAGGAGCAGCTCAACGCTGCCCAGGGGCGCATCATGCAGCTGCAGAATCGCCTGAACCTGACCGACGAAGCTGCACAGCAGTCCAGCGGCACGTTGCTGGAGAAGGTGGACGCCAACTTCACCCAGATCGACCTGCTGTGGGCCAACTACCGCAACCACACCGCCAGCCTGGCCGAAATCAACAAGTTTGTGGAAAGCGCCAAGGGCACCATCACCTCGATGGAAGGCGCCATCTCCGGTCACAGCAAGACCCTGAACGAGGCGACTGCGCAACTGACCAACATGCAGGCACGCCTGGAGACCATCACCAGCAATATCGCCGGCATGGACGATCTCGATGACCAGCTGACGTCCATACTCAGCGACCTCAACGGTGTCAAAGCCACGGTTGCCAGCCTGCAGAACGGGCTGGCCAGCCGGGTAAGCTCCACCGAGCAGGACATCGAGTCCATCAACGTCTATCGGTTACAGTTAAATCAGACCCTTAGTTCGATTCAGGATCGCCTCAACGCCCTGCAGTCCCTCGTAGGCCAGTAGCAGCTGCTGCCCCTGGGCCAGACACGACCTCAATCAAGTCAGGAAGCCGGGAAAGGGGAGTCTACTCCCCTTTCTTTATCAGGCAGGTGTATATATCAGGGCGCTACGCACTGGAAGTTTGAGGCGGCATCGATACTGCCGCTGCCGTCATAGCGTGCGACTTCGGGGTAGGGACAAAGCGGGCGGGAGCGGATCACTTCACCGTTGACGATCTTCCTGGCTTCCAGCCTGACCGGGACCACCCCGGCCTCCACCCAGTCGATCACTGCGGTCACGGCATCGTTCTGGTCGGGACCCAGTCCGCCGGCGCAATGGGTCATGCCGGGCAGCATGAACAGGCGGATGAAATCGGTCGCATCGGGACCGTTCGCCGCCAGGGCGCGCTCGTAGTATTCCACCCCCATCATGGGCTGCAGTATCTGGTCGGCCCATCCGTAGGTCATGATGACCTTGCCGCCTTTTTCACGGAACGCGCTCAGGTCGGCATCGCGGGCGTCCGCGAG
>Ga0181589_10003516_pt1 | contig 12474 bp, 9 predicted proteins | sample 071ome_25_FD_132444 | JGI IMG/M metagenome (GOLD analysis project Ga0181589, IMG submission 132444) | Coastal salt marsh microbial communities from the Groves Creek Marsh, Skidaway Island, Georgia - 071410BT metaG (megahit assembly) | ecosystem: Environmental > Aquatic > Marine > Intertidal zone... | reverse complement strand
GGGGCGGCGGGGGGGGGCGCGGGGGTTGAGACGGTGATGAGGCCCGGGGAGGCGGGGGTGGACGTGGCGTCGACGGCGTCCAGGAGGGTAGGGAGGTTGTCAAAGGTGGTCGAGTTGAGCACGTTGAGCGTGAATTTGCCGGCGAGGGAGACGATGGAGAGGGTGAGGGAGCGGGCGAGCGACGACCCGGGCGGGGACAGGTAGAGAAGGGCATCGTCCCCGTCTGAGGATCCGTGGGGGGGAGACGAAGCGGACGTGTGCGGATCGTCGCGCCCGGCGGACGCGGATGCGGACATGGCGTGTCGTCTACCGTCTACCGTCTACCGTCTACCGTCCGCCGTCCGTTCGGGTGCGTGGCGGAGCGAGCGTGATGAACGCTTCGTTCTTGGAAAATTTCGCACAAACCGTTCGAAATGCTTTCTGTTGCGCCGAGGCTGGCATCGTTCCGGTCTGCCGTTCTGTCGACGACTCGTACTGCGACGGTGCGATATCCCTCCGTGCGATATCCCGTCCGCGCACTGACGACGATGGCTTCGAGTGGTGGGTGCCTTGCTCCCGTTGCCTGGTGCCGTGACTGCGCGGAAACGACTCACCCGCTCGCTCGCTCGCGCTCTTGCGCTCTCTGCAGTCAACGCCGCCGCCCCCTCGCCGCCGTCGTACCACGTACTCCAGTACAAGTACGTGCCTGACATCTTGGACAGGCGCGATCCCTTCCGCGCCGAGCATCTTCAGGGTGCCAAGGATATGGCCGCGCAGCGGAAGATTGTCATGGCTGGTGCGCTCACTGATCCCGTCGACGGGGCTGTATTCGTGTTTCGCGATGTGACGAAGGAGGAGATTGAGGCGTTTGTACGTGTCGACTTGTTCTCTGTTGCCTGTTGTCTGATCTCACGCTCGACGCTCGACGCTCGACGCTCACTCGCGCTGCTCTGCGTTTTGCTCGTTCCCAGGTTCGGAAAGATCCGTATGTTCGTGTTGAGCTCGACCGACGCTGCTATCAAGCTCGAGGCCCCCTCCCTCCCTCCCTCCCTCACTCGCGGTTGCTCGTTTGCCCCCAGGTTGTCAACGGCCTCGTGCCCGAGTATGCGATCAGGCCCTACATGGTGGTCGCGGATTCCCTCGACTCTCTCAATTAAATACGTCTTCATACGTAACGACATTGTATCCTTTTAGTTTTTCTTTCTCTCGCGCCGCCGGTTCTGCTGGCGCCGCCGGCGCCTGGCGTCGTCTTCGTCGTCGTCACTGTCGTCGTGTTGGGGCTTCCCCTTTCCATTCGCCATCGCCATCGCCAACGCCGTCTTCGTCCCTTTCTCTGTGACGACGTCTTCAATACGACGACGACCTCCCTCAACCTCCTCCCGTTCCTCCCGTTCCTTCCGCTTCTCCCGCACCAACTGCGCCCGCCTTCTCTTCTCCTCCACCTGCCTCAGGATCTCGTCCGTCATCTTCGTATACTCCTCCTCCCGCAACCGCTTCCGCTCATCCAGCTCTTTTCCCATCGCGTCCACCTTCTCCCCCAGCGTCTTGTCGTTGTGCCGATCCGCCAGTGCCCCGCTCGCCACGACCGCGGCTGCATACGCACGCAACACCTCCTCGCGGGAACTTTCGTCAGATAGCGCGGCATAGGATGCTTTAATCGCCTCGAACGCGTTTCGTGCCTGGGCTTTCAGCGACTCGTCGTGGACTTTGTCGGGGTGGACGAGGCGGGAGCGCGCACGGTACGCTTTCGTGATTTCTGACTGGGAGACTCGCCAATGTGGGCGGTGGAGGGCGTCGATGGTGGGGGCTGGGAGGCCGAGGATGGTGAAGTGGGCGAGTTGGGAGCATTGGGATAATTGGGCAGGCTGGTTGATGGCAGCGAGACCGGCCTGGTTGGTGGCAGCGTCGAGGATGGTCCGGACCAGGGAGGCGGGGGACAGGGAAGGGGTGTCGGAGGAAGAGGCCATCGCGCGGGCGTGGGTGGGTGTCTCTGGTCTCTCGTCTTCTCGTCTTCTCGTCTTCTCGTCTTCTCGTCTTCTCGTCTTCTCGTCTTCTCGTAAGGAAGACCGGTACGACGACGACGAGAAGCCGCGCAGAAAAAAAGAATTCTCCGAAACTGGCACACGACTTGTCTCTCTGTACGCTCTACGATACGACGCATGTCGGCTGTATTCGCACGATGTCCGTGTCGAGCGTTGGTCGTGGTCGGTCGCGGGCCGGCGCGGAGACCGGCCTCGCGCTCGCTCTCGACCTCGCCCGCTCGACAAGCGATCCTCCGACACGGAAACCACCAGGTGGTGTCTTTGCGCCAGCCGTTTCACGTTTTTCACGTTGACGTTGACGTTGGCGTCTCCAGACGGGGTGTCGGGGCTCCAAAGTCGACGTCTCGAGACGACGACGAGTTGAGTGCTGCGCCGTGGGAGGTGCTGGGCGTCGAGCCGGATTCGTCCGAGAAGGCGATCAAGGCGGCGCACCGGCGGCTTGTTCTGGAGCATCACCCGGATCGGGTGCTGGGAGAATCGGGTGGGAAGGCGGGCGCCGAGACGCAAAAGGTCCAGCGGCGGTTTATGCGGATTCAGGAGGCGTACGAGATGTTGATGGGGCGCAGGCACGTGCACATGGGGTCGTCGCAAGAGCAGGATGGGTGGAATTTCCACGACTTTTTCTGGTCGTTCAATTATCATCGGCGGAAGAAGGAAGGGGCGAGGAAGCAGCCGAGGCCGGCGGCGGGGAGCTGGAGGGGGCAGATGGAGAACCTGAAGCGGCGGGCGGCGGCGAGGAAGTGGAAGAAGGCGAGGCAGGGGAGGCAGGGGAGGCAGGGGAGGCAGGGAAGGAGGGAGAGCGAGGATGGATGGTTTGGGAATATAATGAATATGAAGGCCGGCGGGGAGTCTGGTGGGGCGGATACCCAAGAGAGCAGCAAGGCTGTCAGTGACCAGCTGGAAGGGTTGCGGCGGAAGGCGAGCCTGAAGAAGGCAATTTTGAGTGATGATGACGAGTGATGAGAAGGGACATTTCGTGTATTGTATCGTGTATTGATTACTTGATTGCTTCTTGTCAGTATCGGGATCTCTCGTGATCTTGCCAGTCCCGGCGCCTCATCGGCCCCAGCCGCGCGTCCCGTACGGTTTCGAGGTCGTAGATGATGCCTCCGAGCTCGCTTATGAGATCCGGGGCGCCCATGGCACGGTGGTGTTTCTCGAAGGCGCGCCGATTGGCCATTCTCGTGACGGTGCAACCGGCGTCAGCCGCGAGGACGAGGAGGACATCTTCGTCGCTCGCGTCGACTACTTCTTTAGGTATATCTCGACCTGCAGGTCTCCGCGACGTTTCTTCCATTTCCACCTTCCAACTGGAATCTGACCACAGCGTGGGGTAGTTCCAAGCAATGAACGTTGCGATGCAGCCGGTGAGCACGTCGCCCTGCCCGCCGGCGCGGCGATTGCTCCCTGGTTCGGCGCACTTCAGGGCGTAACGAGCCTCGAGAGTACCTCCCTCGAAAAAACGTCTTTGGCTGAAATCATAAGGCCGCGTATCGTCGCGGCTGTAGATGTCGGGTATCGTGATCCCCTTCCTGACGATGGTCGCTCCGCCGTCTCGGATTACTCCGTCTCGATAGAATGTTCCGTCCATGAGCCGTCGCCATTCCGCCCCGTTCGGTGTGAGCACCACGTTGTTGAGGTCCAGCTCGTCCCACAGATCCTCGAAGTGGCCGAGCATATGGAGCCCGTCGGCGTCCAGGACGACGGGAACCCCCCGCGCGTTGAACTGGAGCAAGATCTCCCTGGCCTGCGCCAAGACCTTAGGGTCCCTGCCCAGGCCAGGTCCGACGATGACGCAGGTACCGGGAACCTTGAACTTGTTCAGCCACGGTTCGAACTTTTTCATCACCGTGGACACGGCCGACTTTTCGCTCAAGTACGGGTGGACGATGAGCTCCGGGGAATACGCTTTGATGACCGGCCCGGCTCTCTCCGTGCAAAACACATGCGCGAGATCGGCGCCCATCTTCAGCGCAGCATACGCGGCAAAGTAGGGAGCGCCAGTGTATCTAGAGGGGTTGGAGAGCGCGAGACATGCCGGAGATGGCGAGGGACGGTGAGGGACGGTGAGCGGTGCGTAAGTGTTGTCATCACACGTACTCTTCGCAGCCGCCGATGACAACGATCTTGCCCATGTTGCCTTTGTAGTCCTTCTGATTGAGTGACTTGATCATGCGCGCTGCTCTTTCCTGGAATTCAGACGTCGGCTGGGCGTCGCCGACGGAGTCGCTGGCCATGACTGCCGTGCGTGCTCTCGAGGGGGACAGCAAGGCTGACGACTTGTACAAGGACCTCGACGCCAGCCGCAAGCTCAGCATTGCAAGTGCAGGTACTTTGTCGTCAACGAGACATCGGTGGCGGCTCGGAAACGATAAAACGAGGGAGAAAATGATGTTTCGTTTTTTGTCACGTGACCTTAAGCTGGACTCTCGTCGTTGGCCCACCCACCCGACTCGCCATTGCCGCCATCATCACGCTTCCTCTCGCCGGCCCCGTCCTGCAACGCGAACCACCACTTCAAGAAGCGGGCACCGACCCGCTGCGAGGCGTTCAGCCCGATGTCCACCGGCATCTGCAACGCCCTCGCTCGCTCGTCGGGCGTCAGCGTCTGGACTTCGCGCTCGAGCCAGTCGAAGGCGTTGAGCAGCTCTTCGATCGATTCGCACGATGAACCGATGGTATGGGGACCCCCGGGCGTTCCTGTCGCTCGGTCGGCGCCGAGCGTGCCATAGCCCTCGGCGCTCGACGTCTTTCGTAAAGCCGTCGCCAGCCGACTCAGGCCCTCCAAGTGCTCTCGGTCGTCGTCCGTCGATAGACTCAGTCCCGTCAGTTCGTTGATAAAAGACGACGATGTCGTGGACGACGACGTCGTCGTCCTGACGACCTCGGCGATGGCACCGTCAAACAACACGCGCCACAGCGCGTCCGCCCCCCGGCCCAGCTCGTTGACGACGATGTTGCGCACAAACGTCCCCTTGGAGGACAAAATCAGCGCAAGCGCGTCTCCTCGAGGTGCGGGTGCGTCCTTCGGGGCGTCGCGATCCCGCTGGGGCGTCGACCGGGTCGCCTGCGTGAAGAGCGACTCAAGCCGCTTGAAGTTCAACTTGCCCCGCTTGTCGTAGATCAGCGACATCAGCGTCTCCTGCAGCTCGGGCGTCGTGTCCGTGAGCAACCGCCTGGCCACCCACGGGTAGGCGGCGCTCAGTACTTTATAATCCGGCTGGCTCACCAGGGCGATGCCCTCTAATACCGACAGCGACCGCACGAGCAGCGTGTAGTAGGACGGGAGCTGGAACTTGTACTGGTACATGGTCCTTCCGAGGTTCCCCGACAGATCCCCGAACGACAGGTTGTTCACGCCCCCTTCGAGGGCTTTGGCGAAGACGCCGGTGAGCGCGGGGACAATCTGCGCCCTGTCCGAGTCTTCGGGCAGCATTCCGAGCGTGATGAAGTCCTCGGCGAGTGCCTGGTACTCTCGGTTGACGAGATGCAGCGTTGCCCTGATCAAACCTTGCCGAATCCGCTCGTCGACCTCGCCCATCATCCCAAAATCTAGATAGGCGAGGCGCCCGTCTTTCGTCCGCAGCAGGTTTCCAGGGTGCGGGTCCGCGTGATAGAACCCGTACTCCAGCAGCTGCTCCAGAGAGCACCGAACTCCAACCTCCACCAGCCGTACCTCGTCCGACAGGTCGGCTCCCGGCGGCGTATCGGCATTCGTATCGGCATTCGTCCCCTTGGTGAGGAGCCGCACGCCGTCGATCCACTCCATGACGAGGACCTTTCCCGTCGTCAGCTCGGGGTACATACCGGGAACGTAGACGCCATCGAGATGACTATACAGCTCTTTGAACTTGATCCCGTTCCGGCACTCTCGCCGGTAGTCCAGTTCCTTGAACAGACTCGCCGCCCACTCGTCGATCAGCAGCGGGAGGTTTGTGTTGAGCTTGCCGAACCGCCTGACCTCCTTTGCCAGCCGCCGCAGCACCAAGACGTCCAGTGAGATCGACGTCGCCACCCCCGGACGCTGCACCTTGATCGCCACCGTCTCGTTCGTGTCCGCCAGCACCCCCTTGTACACCTGTCCGAGCGACGCCGCCGCCACAGGCTCCGCTGAGATCGACCGGAACACACTCTGATACGGTCTGCCGTACTCTTCTTCGATAACTCGAAGCGCCTCCTCCGTAGCAAAGGGCGGAAGCCTGTCCTGCAGCTTTTCCAGCTCGGTCAGCATCTCGGGGGAGAGCACGTCGGGCCTGCTCGACACTGCCTGCCCGATTTTGACGTACGCCGGTCCCAGACGCGTGAGAATCTCGTTCAGTCTGCCAGCGCGCGCTTTCACGGCCCGAATATCCTTCTTTCTCGCGTCGGAAGACAGCAGTCCGCCCGCGACCCAGACGCCGAGCGACGCCCCCACCTCGGCCAGGCGCGTCGTCACCGTCACCGGCCGCGTCCGCCAGTACGCGACGTTCTTCTCGTGTGTGTAGCCCCCCGTGACAATGTCGCTGATCTCCTCGTCGTAGTCTGGAATCGGGCCGAGGGCGGCGACCGACGTGGACAGCGGTCGCCGTAGCCACCGCCGAAGGACCTGTGGGCCCTTGCGAGTCGTCGCCGTCGCCATCACCACCTCTGCGTTCGTATGTGCCCGGAATAGCCGCGGGTGATGGGAGCAGAGGCACCGAGACGTGCAGAAGGGCTCCAATCTAATCGACATGTTGAGAGCTCATGCTGCCTCGTCTTCTCGCTCCTGCCCTCGATCGATCGGTCGCCGTTGTGCGCCACACCGGGTTGAGACCGATTGATACGTTTCTAGAATGGCGATCGACTTCGAGTGGCGACGACCCGTTGTTGGGGTTGCCCAAATTCATTACCATGTCGTGGGTCGGAGATCCCGATGGGGGGACCTCGCACCTGGTCCGACACCCAGACCCAAGACGAGCCGGCGCGTACTCTCTATTTATCAATACCATCGGGCGTCCTCGCGCGAACGCCGAACCCCGAACCCCGAACGCCGAACGCCGAACGTCTCCCCCGCCCTCGCTCGAAAGCCCCAGGCGGCGCCGTCCTCCAGACAGAACGACAAACAACGAACGACCATCTCATGGCGGCCGTCCTCGAAAGTCTGGAGCGGATGTTGGACGTGTACCGGGAGAAATGTCTCACGCAGAGTGCGGAGATCGACCGACTGAAACAGGCCATGGAGGACACGATGATCCCGTCGGTGCGGGCCCCCGTCGCGGCCAAGACGCCCCTGTCGTCACAGTCCACAACGGTCGCGCACGCTCCCACCAGCGCTCTGGATACAGCGCTGCCGTTCTGTTCACACGCGTCGCGACTGTATATCGACGAGATCGCCGAGGAGCTCGAGGCGGTCCTGGAGAAGAACGAGCAGCTCGAGCGGGCGGTGGCAAGGCTGCAGCGTCGGCTCGACGTCGAGGAAGAGTGGCGCGAGGCCGCCATGGAGTTCATGGAGATTGATACACGGATCCACAAGATCGTGGGCGTCGACGGCTGCGGCGGCGGGAAGAGGAAGAAAAAACTCAAGGGGTCGCTGTCGGCGGCGAGCGCGTCTCTCCGGGAGGCGCTCATCAAGACGCGCTGTCTCGAGAAGTCCCTTCGCAAAGCCCTGTAATCATAATACCCTTCCTTCTCCCGGTCATTACAGGATCAGCAGCTTGCCCGTTTGCGCGTGGTTCAATCGGATGGTGCCGACGATTTGCGCGAGGAGAATGCTGTTCAGGCATAGCTGGGAGAGCGCCGTGGCCATGATGATGGGGTCTTTGACGAGCGCGAGCGTGGTGTACACCCGACACCCGTTGCCGATGACAGAGAGGAGCGTGGAACCGAAGCTCAACTCGCCCGAGTTGCCCCGCCGCCAGTTGAGCACGACCTGCGGTATCCGCCCCAAGACGGCCAATATGACAATCACGAGACTCTGCAACCACCGCAATATTCCGTCCGTGCATATGGGGGAAAAGAGGAACGCCGCGCCGCCCGTCAGACCGACGACAATCACGAGTTTGACGGCAGGGTTGACCTCCTCGTTGTAGAAGAAAATGAGTCCCACCAGGATGGCGTGCTGGAAGGCATTCGTAAGGGTCTCTCCCCATGTACTCAGTGGGTAGGCGAACTGCACGTTGTACGCGATGGTGATGAGGAAGGCAGCGAGCTCGCTCGCAAACGACAGGAGCGAGATGCCGGCCACGCTCTTGTTCTTGGTGATCCGCATGATCTGTGGCACAGACCGGACGCATGAGCCCGCTATGACTACCCAGCCGACGACCTGTGCCGGGAGGTGCGTGAGCTGCGGTGCCGCCGTTGCCGCTGCGAGCGAGCACACCGGTGTCGTCGGTGTCGTCGGTGTCGCAGACGCGCAGGCGAGTCCCGGGTTCGTACGGTCTCGAACGGGCACGCGAGCGTATCGCGCGTGTCGTATGTACAGAGGTCGTACGTACGGCGCGGAGAGGAACCGTAGGCGTGTCGGGAGAGCGCAGCGTGTCGCGACCCGCGACAAGCGCATTCGCCGCATGTCGAGTGATGGGTGGGACACACACACGACAAACACACGCGCGGTGGGAGAGCTCGTGGACGGATGGATCGTATTTTACAGTATCAGTGCGTGTACAAACAGCGCAGTATCATTGCAGCTGGGTTGGGACGGGACCTCCGGCCCGTCGAGAAGCGGCCAGGTCGACGTCGAGCGCTTTCAACACGCACGGGTCGGTCTCGAGCTCCTGGAGGACGCTCGCGTCGCCGCCAACCAGACCGGGTGCGACGGGAATACTCGAGTGGAAATTCCGCCGCCCTCCCGGCGACATCGCGCACGGCATGCTCGGCGTGATGCCGGTCAGGTTGATGTCCGTCCCGGCCGGCGTCAGGTACTTGGCCACGGTCACAAACAGCCCGCTGCCGTCCGCCAGCTCAAACACGCTTTGGATGCGTGCCTTTCCGAAGGTTTTGGAGTCGCCGATGACGGCAGCGCGCTTGTTGTCTTTCAGCGCACCGGCCAGGATCTCAGACGCAGACGCGCTCTGCGAGTTGACCAGGACGGTCAGCGGCGCCTCGGACAAGGCGTGCGCGTCGCCCTCGAGCTTGACGTCTTGAAGGTTGCCGTGGCCAGCGGTCCCGCGGCCCGATACCGAGAAGATCGTCGGGTGGGCGCTCGAGTCGAGGAAGAGTCCAGCCACGTCCAGGGCAGACGTCACCAGGCCGCCAGGGTTGTTGCGCAAGTCCAAAATGTATCCTGCGGCGAACGGGCGAAGCGCGTAGCGCGAGTGAGAGAGACAGTGCGCGCGCACGACGGTCGAGGTCAACACGAACCCTCGGACCCCTCCATGGCCAGCTGGTTGATGGCCTTGGACATGTCCGCGGACAACGCCTTGCTGAACTGGAGCGCTCTGATGTACCCGACCGTGCGGTCGTCGTCGGTGTGTAAGGCCGTGGCAAACACCTGGCGAACGAGCGAAGCGCGTAGCGCGAGTGAGAGAGTCAGGGCGAGCGGGCGCGCGTCGGTCGATTTCGATACCCACCGGCGACATGGACACCCGCTGCCGCTTGAGCCTATACTTCTTCCTCTCCAATCGCGCATCCTCCGTGGGCCTGCCGCTCATGCCGACCTCCCCCGGGACCTGGCGGGCAATCTCCAGCTCGACGTTCGTGCCTTGCTTGCCCCGCAGCGCCTTTCCCACGTCTTCGGAACTCTCCAGCACGGCCCCGTTCACCCGGACGATCTCGTCGCCGCTCTGGATGCCCGCGAGGGCCGCCGGTCCGCCCTGGATCGGACTCAAGACGAGGTGCTTGCCCGAGACAGGATCCGAGGCGATGAGCAAGCCCACGCCCTGCACCTCGGAGTTGATCGAGTCCGTCAGGAACTCTTGGTAGGTGTTCGCCGGCATCCATCGTGTATACACGTCTCCGAGGTCGGAGACGAGGTCCTTCAGCTGCCGCTGGCCCTCCTCGACACTCTCGGAGGTCGCGACCGATCGGAGTCGCACGGCCAACTCGTTGTCCCAGTCGACGTGGTTGAAGCTCGGATCGACGTACGTCGTGCGAATCAGATTCCAAGCCTCGATCATCACCCTTTGCGTGTCCTGGAGCTCTGGAGTTTGCGCGAGCGGCGCCCGGACCAGGCGCTCGCGGGCTTCCGCGTCGCCGGTTCCGAACGGTTCGAGGAAGAACAGCGTGGCAGCCAGTGACACGGCCACAGCGCCACGTTTCGCCTTCTCTAACAGATCATTGTTCGTTGCATGCACGGAGATGGGCGAGATGGGCGAAACCCGTCGGCGAGAGGGCCAACGACGGGTTTTCTGGACAAGGGTTTCACGTCCACGTGGGTGCGCCCTCGTCGTCGTCTGCATGTTGATGCGCGCTGGTGTATGGTGTATGGTACAAGGTATACATGCGGATGCTACTGAAAGGGGATTGCCGAATACATTCTGCAACGACCGTTCCGGAACCCGAGAGATTTCTCTCGACCTCAAACCTCCTCCCGGATGATGGGCCTGCCCTGGGGGTCCAACGGCACGGGGCGCTCCTCCATGTATCTGCGCAGCAGGTTTGCGCACTCGGCGAACCCGCGGCGCGAGGCGTCCTGCAGGCAGTTCCTGCCGAACTTGACGTAGTACAAGTCCACGTCGTACTTCTCGACCAGGTGCCTGATCGTGTGGGGTTTGTTGCACATGGTCGCCCACTGCAGCGGCGTCCACCCCTCCTTGTTGAGACCATTGGGGTCAACTCCATACTTCTCCACGATGTAGTCGATCACGTCGTTGTGACCTCCCTCGGCGGCCCGGGAGAGCGTGCCGATGTCGACCCGCCCGTTGAACTCCTTGACGAGAATCTCCATTACGTCGATGTGCGAGCACCTGGCAGCCTCGTCCATCGCAGAGACAAAGTCCGCGGGGCCGCTCAGACCGGCCAGCTTGCGGATGACGCCGTGGTCCACGTTCATTCCACACGCCCACTTCAGATCAGCATAGGCCTCCCTCCAGTCGCGCTCCATGACCTTCACCTTTGCCGGATTCTTGGCCCTCTGGAGCACTGCCGTGCTGCCCAACGACTTCGTGTACACCTTCACCGGGACGTAAGACAGCGCCCCGTAGCCCCGGTAGAGCTCGTATTTCGCCTGCATCGAAAGCGGGCTGCTGATATCCATCGGGAACACGTACTCCCCCTCGACCCTCGTGTGTGCCCTGAAGAATGGCATAGCCTCCATGATCACACGGCGCATCTCCTCAACGCTCATGTACAGCCACTCTTGCAGGACAAAGTCCTCCTCCTGGAAGCCCCAAAGCCGCTGGAAGTACACCTCTTTCAGGTCCACGTCAGACAGCAGACCACCGTAGCAGCGCATCTCCAGCACACACTGCAGGTCATGCAGCTTCCACGGGTTCAGATGGGCGAGCACCTTGTCGCGAATGAGCTTGCAGAAGATGGCGTCCTCGCCCGCGTGGCTGGCGACGAGCGTCGCGAGCGTCGAGCTCGTCGCGGCCGTGCTGGCCGTGGCGGTCGTAGATGCCGTAGCGGTCGTCGAGATAGTGTTGACGACGTCGAGGGCCGGGGACGAGGACGGGGTGCCGTCGTCGACCCTTGGTTCGAGAGCCGGGGCTTGGAGGGCAGGTGCTGCTGTCGTAGGAAGGACCTTCCTCGCGCTTCCAGCAGCGTCCACGGTCCCAGTCTTGGCCTTGCGCGCTTTCTTAGGGCCTTTCTTAGGTCCTTTCGAGCCTCTCGGAGCGTCGGTGGCCTGAATGCGCCCGGCCGGGGCCTTTTTCGCGTTGGAAGAACGAGTCGAGGGCATCGAATTCTTTCTTGTTCGCGTATGTCCTTCAATTCGAGCGTCGCTGGCAACTGAGTGCGGTTTCCAATGACGAAAGCCAACGTCTTGTGCCGCAAGGCACGAACGAGTTTTCGAAATTCAAAAGTGGACTGCCCGACCACGCGTCCCGAGCCATGGCCCAGTGGAAGTAAGCAGCGACGAGCGCGGGTCGACGCGGTGGATGATACGACGTTACTGATGGATGAAAATGTGTCTCGGTACTGTCCTGTTTTTTGGGGAAAAGCCTTGAAGACATTCGCACGGCCTGGCGTGGCCGACGAATCTCCGGAAGAGCGAAAAAACCCCGGGGTTTTTTCGCTTGAGTACTCAAGCGCCGTTGATGGCGATGCCATACGGGCTGCCGAAAATGGCCCCAGTCAGGTGGGTGCAAGCCGTCAGCGACGTGCCATCGATCGTGCACTGAGTGACTGAACCGCCGAAGTAATTCGCCACGTACGCAGTGGTCCCGCTGATGGCGATGCCACGCGGAGTACTGAAGCCGCTGAAGCTGCCGGTGGCGGTCATGACGGTGCAATCCGTCAGCGACGTGCCATCGATCGTGCACTGAGTGACTGAACCGACGGCATTCGTCACGAACGCAGTGGTCCCGCTGATGGCGATGCCAAACGGACCACTGAAGTT
>Ga0181589_10003499_pt1 | contig 12506 bp, 16 predicted proteins | sample 071ome_25_FD_132444 | JGI IMG/M metagenome (GOLD analysis project Ga0181589, IMG submission 132444) | Coastal salt marsh microbial communities from the Groves Creek Marsh, Skidaway Island, Georgia - 071410BT metaG (megahit assembly) | ecosystem: Environmental > Aquatic > Marine > Intertidal... | reverse complement strand
AATCACGTACAACGAGGAACGACCACATCAGTCGCTTGGAAATATCACACCGGCTGAGTTTAAAAGATTAGCAACAGCAGAAATTCCCATTAACCAACTGTGCGCTTGACGGGAAGCTTACGAAAGCACCAGCATATAACTCAATGCGTGCAATATTTTTATTTGCCCATTTCCGACGAAGACATAAATGACATCAGACAATGTGAATAGCGATAGAGCTAATACAGTTGTTGCAAATAGGCCAAGGGGTGATAGGAAGAACGACCGTTCACTGAGCCAAAATTCATCTAAATATGTGCATACCTTCTGTGTAGTTATTGTGTGTATTTGTAAGTAATAGTAAAGAAAGTATGAAATTGCTGTGATCACTACGATCAAAGCTAATCGGGATTCTGCACTCACTTTTCTGGACGTTTCCATGTTGGTCAACGTGGCTTCTAACATTTGTATATCGAGCGTGCTCGCTTTGCTACCTGGTTGAAATTTGACCAGCCGTAACACGCTGATATGTGTATTAAAAATACGTTTAATTTTTTCTTCTCGCTTTAAAGCGTGCGTGCGCGTGTGCAATTTCTGAATGCGCGATAATCTTCTGGTGAGGGAATTAACTTTCTGAATTCCGTGGCATTTTGTATACGTCCTGGTAACAAAGCGAGCGCCTGTAATAGACAAACCGTGCCACAAATTGGCTATTTTTAAAATATCTACTACAAATTATATATATCAGACAAACATGGAGGTTTGTCATGCCCAGTCCTTATATTGAATCTGTACGAGGAGCCATCCGTTTGCGGGGGTACTCCATGGCAATGGAAAAGACCTATCTCACCTGGATTCGCTGGTATATCCATTTCATCGGTAAAAAACATCCTGCTGATGTGCCGGTATCTGAAATTACTCGCTATCTGACGTATCTGGCTACGGAGAAACATGTATCCATAAATACACAGAAAGTTGCCCTGAATGCGTTGGTGTTTCTGTATCAAAAATTTCTGAAAATAGAAGTGGGTGACCTGGGTTCAAGCATGCAACAAGACAGCGAATTCTGCCGACGGTACTGACTCCCGGGGAAGTACAGAAAATTCTGGCGCAACTTGAGAGCCGCAACAAATTGATCATAGAGCTGCTTTATGGCAGCGGCTTGCGCGTGCAAGAGTGCCTTAGACTGAGGATTCAGGATATCGATCTGGAACGGCTCCCCTTGATGGCACACTGTGTCGGCATCACCTTCACCCGACAGTCGTCAGGAAGTTTCTGGGCAAAGCGGTTATGGCTGCGGGTATCCTGAATAAACGGGTGACGTGTCATACCTTCCGGCATTCATTTGCCACAAGCTTGTTACAGGCAGGAACAGATATCAGGACCGTGCAGGAACTGCTGGGGCATAACGATGTGAAGACTACCCAGATATACACTCACGTATTGGGCCGCCACTATTCCGGGGCGGTCAGCCCGCTTGATCAGTTGTAGTTTGTGTATAAAGAGGGTGCTGCGGTGTATCAATGATTGCGCCCCCTTTGTGGAGGGGCGCATCATTAACTTTTTATATTCTGCCTTTGGCTGGATAGCCGGCCATCGCGAAGGCCTGGTAGATGTGCTGCTTTAGATCGTTAACTCAAGGGCTGCCTTGAACTGGACTGCTAGCGTAATGTTGCACGCCACTGACCGTTTTTGAAGGCGTCGAGCAATTTTTTGGCGCGGCCTTCATTAAGGTCCATAAAACTTTTACCGGTATAGAAGAAGTCGTTCAGGCCTTCGATCTGGGAAATTTCATTGATGGTGATGCCGGGATATCCCATGGACCACTCAGCGAAACTTCGCTCTTCTATGGGTTCCACGATAATTCTGGTTAAGCGGTCATGCCGTTTATCCTGCTCAATTTTTTTGAGCAGGGCTTCAACCGTTTCAGCCTCTCCTTCCAGAACCTGGAAAAATGCACCATTGTCATAAAGCAGCATGCCCGTGACATCCAGGCTGGCATTTGTCTTCCTGGCCTTGGCCAGTATGGCGAGGATGTCGTCCTCGCTCAAGGGCGCGGTTTCAGCACTTGCGTAAATGCAGTGAATCAGATTGGGTTCGTTGTTGTCGCTCATGTTCCTGTCTTCATAGTTAGTGCGCCGGAAAGGAATCTTCCGGCTACAACATGACTATTACGACAGGTTAATCAACTTTCCTTACTGCTCCTTTGTCTGCACTGGTGGTCAGGGCAGCATAGGCACGCAGGGCTGTGGTGATCTTGCGGGTGCGCTCTTCCACCGGTTTCCAGGCGGCATTGCCTTTGTTGACCATGGCTTCACGGCGATTTTCCAGCTCCTCATCACTCACGGCCATACGGATGGAGCGTTTCGGAATGTCGATTTCAATGATGTCGCCTTCTTCCACCAGGCCGATGGCGCCGCCTTCTGCCGCTTCCGGGGAAGCATGGCCGATGGACAGGCCGGAGGTGCCGCCAGAGAAGCGGCCATCGGTGAGCAGGGCGCAGGCTTTGCCCAGGCCCTTGGATTTCAGGTACGAGGTGGGGTAGAGCATTTCCTGCATGCCGGGTCCGCCGCGAGGGCCTTCGTAGCGAATGATGACCACGTCGCCTTCCTTGATCTCGTCCCCCAGAATGGCTTTTACCGCACTGTCCTGGCTTTCAAAAATGCGGGCCGGGCCGGAGAAGGTGAAGATGCTTTCATCCACGCCGGCGGTTTTCACGATACAGCCGTTCTCGGCGATGTTGCCGTACAACACGGCCAGTCCGCCCTCAAGGCTGTAGGCGTGTTCCAGTTCGCGGATGCAGCCCTTTTCACGGTCATCATCCAGGGTGTCCCAGCGGGTGTCCTGGCTGAAGGCGGTCTGCGACGGCACGCCGGCAGGGCCGGCACGGAAAAAGGTTTTTACCGCATCAGACGGATTGCGTTTGATATCCCAGGCGTCCAGGGCATCCTTGACCGTGGCGCTGTGCACCATGGGAATGTCGTTATGCAGCAGCCCGGCACGGTCCAGGGAACCGAGAATACCCATGATGCCGCCGGCACGATGAACGTCTTCCATGTGATACAGGTTGGTGCTTGGGGCAACCTTGCACAACTGCGGCACCTTGCGGGACAAGCGGTCGATATCTTTCAGGCCGAACGGCACTTCGCCTTCCTGCGCTGCGGCAAGCAGATGCAGAATGGTGTTGGTGGAACCGCCCATGGCGATGTCCAGGGTCATGGCATTTTCAAAGGCCTTGAAGCTGGCCACTTCACGCGGCAGCACGCTGGCATCATCCTGTTCGTAATAGCGTTTGGCCATCTCAACGATGCGGCGGCCGGCTTCCAGGAACAGGTTTTTCCGGTCGGCATGGGTGGCCAGCGTCGAGCCGTTGCCCGGCAGTGACAGACCCAGCGCCTCGGTCAGGCAGTTCATGGAGTTGGCGGTGAACATGCCGGAACAAGATCCACAGGTGGGGCAGGCGGAACGTTCATATTCCAGGGCCTGTTCATCAGACACCTTGTCATCAGCCGCAGCGACCATGGCATCGATCAGGTCCAGCTTGATTACCTTGTCGGCCAGCTTGGTCTTGCCCGCTTCCATCGGGCCGCCGCTGACAAAGATGGTAGGGATGTTCAGGCGCAGAGCCGCCATCAGCATACCGGGCGTGATCTTGTCGCAGTTGGAGATGCACACCAGCGCATCGGCGCAATGGGCGTTGACCATGTATTCCACGGAATCGGCAATGATCTCACGTGATGGCAGGGAATAGAGCATGCCGTCGTGGCCCATGGCGATACCGTCGTCCACGGCAATGGTGTTGAATTCCTTGCCCACGCCGCCGGCCTTCTCGATCTCGCTGATCACCAGCTGACCCAGGTCCTTCAGGTGCACGTGTCCCGGTACGAACTGGGTAAAGGAATTGGCCACGGCGATGATGGGCTTGGAAAAATCATCATTCTTCATGCCGGTGGCGCGCCAGAGCGCGCGGGCGCCGGCCATGTTGCGGCCTTTGGTGGAGGTGTGTGATCTGTAATTGGGCATGGAAAGGTCCTGCTGTTTATATCATTTATATCTGTTGATTGGTGCTGCTGTCAGAAGCGCAAAGCACATCATACGTGAATTGCTCCCAGCCTTCCGCAGAAAAAGCGATTTCCCTGACTCGCCAGACAGCCGCCATGGCCTCCCCGGGATCCAGTCCCTGGCGCTGCATGAGCGTGTAAGCCATCAGCATGCCGGTTCTGTCCTTGCCCGAGGTGCAGTGAATGAGTACTTTGCCGCCAGTGGCCAGTTGGGAATCCACAAAGCGGTAGGCCAGAGGCAAGGCCTGCAGGCAGCGTTCGAGGTCGCCTTTCACAGGCGGGGCATTGCTGGTCAGCGGCTGGCACAGGTAGTCCAGTCCAGCATTCCGGATCTGGTCCGGGTCACAGGACAGGCCGTCGTTGACCGACACTATCCCGGTAAATCCTGCATTGTTAAATGCCGTTGGGTCCCAGGGGTGGGTATCGGGCCCGGGCCGTCCGGCAACCCGGCCGGGTTCGAGCCAGAAAATATGATCCATAACTTATCGGCTAATCGTGTTGTTGGTTTGAATTGGAAAAAGGCTCATCGTGAAACGGATAACCCTGATAGCCATAGGGGGATCTGGGATGTCTGTCGCAGAGTTACCATCGGTAATCCTGGGTGTCACAGCTGGTCAAAGATTTCGAGTTCATCACGCCTGTTTTGCAGTTCACGGTTGATGTCTTCGATAAATCCCCGGTTAACATCAGACCCGTTAGTCCAACCCTCCCAGTTGCCATGATAGAAATCCGAGTTGGCGATCAGCAGCAGGAGAATATTGCGGTATGACCTGTATGTGGCCTCATCAAGATACCCACTTTGGTACTGTACCCAGAAATCTTCGCGAGTGCGCAGCATAATCAGAAAATAAGCCTGGGCACGGCCGTTTTCTTGCTCTGTGTGCTCTTCAGGATTGAAGTCAAACTGCAGAAGATAGGGATGGTCAGCGGCCATTTGCAGGACACTGAGTTCCGCATTGACGATGGACTCTCTTACCTGACTACGCGTGGCTTCAGTATTGTTGTCCGTAGCTTCGGCGCCTTGCTGCACCTGCAACCCGACAAAGATCAATGACAGCACAATACAAATGGCGGAAATGATTTCCGCGATGAGGGCGTATTCCTGGAGTTTTTCTTTCATACGGCAGCCACTATTTATTATTGGCAGCCTGGGCTTCCAGGCGTTCGGCCAACCAGACCTTGATAATGGATTGGCGAGTAACGCCAATCTTGCTGGCTTCACGGTCCAGAGATTCGATCATCCAGGTAGGGAAATCTACGTTGACACGTTTGCAGGGCTGGTTGGGGCGACGTGCCGATGTAGCATCCAGATTACTGGTAATGTCAGTAATTCCCTGATCAAACGCCTGGTCAAATGTTTTTGCTTTCATACAGGGCCACCTCTGATTGTCGTGAGCGGCGCACCGAGATGATCCGGATTTTGTTGCCCCGGAATGTTGCGATGGCCGACCAGATTTTTTTACCAATGCATCCGACATACAAATACCTGGGTTCGTCATCAGACATTGCCTGTATTTCCAACAGGTCCGGGTCTGCCAATAACTGCTGTGCATCTTCAAAGTTGATGGCATGTTTCAGCAAGTTGGTTTTGCTTTTGGCAGGATCAAACTCGAATTTCGGCATTGGTATAAAAAATATACTGAAATTATACTTGCTTTGGCAGGATTGAAAAGCAGGTTACTGGCCGTAATAAAGTGGCTTGATTACAAACTAGAACAGTATTGGGATACTGCCAGGGGAAATGAGGCTAAGAAGAACATTAGCCTGGCAGGAAGGATTACTCAGGCTTATGTTCCGTGAAAAAATCTTATAACGGTTTGACGAAAACCTTGGACCGCCGTTGGTAGTTGTACAGCGACTTCTTCTTTTCCGGCAGGCTGGCAATATCGCTTTCCACGAAGCCCCGTTCCACGAACCAGTGTGGGGTTTTGGTGGTCAGGACGAACAGGGATTTGAGGCCGGCTTTTTTGGCCTGCTTTTCAATCAGCTCAAGAATGTCCTGGCCGCGGCCGGAATCCCGGTAGTCGGGATGGGTGGCCAGGCACGCGAGTTCACCGCTGCCGTCTTCCTGGGGATACAGGGCACCACAGGCGATGATCATGCCTTCCCGGTCGATGATGGAAAACTGCTCGATCTCGTTTTCCAGCAATTCGCGTGAGCGTTCCACCAGTACACCGGCGGCTTCCAGGGGTTCGATCAGTTCCAGGATACCGCCGACATCATCGATGGTGGCGCTTCTGAGTTGTTCGTATTTCTCCTCGGTGATGAGAGTACCGTTGCCGTCGCGGGTAAACAGCTCGGATAACAGGGCGCCGTCTTCCACGAAGGAAATCACCTGGGCCCGTTTCACGCCACCGGTACAGGCTTTCACGCCCAGTTCGAGGTTGAGCAGCTGCATGTCCAGGCCCTTGTTGGCCACCTTGTCACTGATCAGGGCCTTGGCGGCCTTGGCATTGAGCTGGCTGATGGGTTCGCCTTCAGCATCAAGGATGCCGGACTCCTCGGCATATATCAGAAGCTTGTCGGCTTGCAGGGCAATGGCCACACTGGCGGCCACTTCTTCCACAGTCAGGTTAAACACTTCACCAGTCGGTGAATAACCCAGGTTGGACTGCAGCACAATATTGCCGGCATCAAGCTGTTTACGAATGGCATCGCTGTCCACCTTCCGCACTTCACCGGTGTAGCCATAGTCGACACCGTTGTGCACACCATAGGGCTTGGCGACCACATAGTTGCCACTGGCGGTGTTGATCTCGGCACCATGCATGGGGGAGTTGGGCAGGCCCATGGAAAAAATGGATTCCAGGTCGATACGGATACCGCCGACGACCTGTTTGATAACGTCAAGGGTAGCGGTATCTGTCACACGTAAATCGATATGCAGCTGGCCCTGGATGTCGTCATGCTTCTTGTCTTTCAGGCCTGCAGTCTTCAGTGCGGCTTCGATCTGCGGCCGCGCGCCATGCACCAATACAAGTTTGACGCCCAGGCTGTTGAGCAGGGTGATGTCGTGGGCGATGTTGTAAATATTGTCGTGCGCGAGCGCTTCGCCAGGCAACAGAACGACAAACACCTTACCCCGGTAGGCGTTGATATAGGGTGAAGCCTGCCGAAACCACTTCACATACTGGGAGTTGTCGTTTTCCATCTTTAGGGCCTTTCGGGTCCTGTTGAGGCGAAAAGGGCGGGTATTCTAGCGGAAGTCCCTGAAAAATCAAAGGTTTTACGGAGGCAGGAGACAGGAGGCAGGAGGCAGGGACGGTATTGGAGATTATTTGTGGGTTTTGAATTTGGTGATCAGGCTGTGGAGCATTTTGGAAATTCTTTCGGCTTCGATTCTCCACGCCTTGCCTTTGGACGTTTTTATGTAGCCGATTTTCATGCCTATATAGATCTGGGAACGTAATTCGCCGGCAGAACCCTTGGCGTAATTGAGGAAATTGGCGATCTCCTTGCGTGATTCTCTTTCGTAGCCTTCAGCTATGTTAGACGAGATCGAGAGCCCGGCACGGGTAATCTGGTTCTTGAAGCCGAAATCGTTGAGTTCGCCAAATTCTTTGTAGATTTCTACCACCAAAGTTGCAGACTTTTTCCAGACATCCAGATCCTCAAACCGAAACAAAGCTCAACTCTCCATTACCTGAACAAGTTGACTTCAATATAGTTGACGCCTGAAAAATAGCGAGAACAATGTCCCTGCCTCCTGCCTCCTGCCTCCTGCCTCCTGCCTCCTGCCTCCTAGAAACAATACCGCCGAATCATCTCCTGCAACACGCCAATACAAGGCTTCACCTGGTCCAGTGCCATGAACTCGTTAGGCTGGTGGGCCTGGTCGATGCTGCCGGGGCCCATGATGATGGTGTCCATGCCCAGCTGTTGCAGGAAGGGGCCTTCGGTGCCAAAGGCCACACTTTCGGGACTGTTGCCGGTGAGTTTCTCGGCCAGCCTGGCCAGTTCGCTGTCGGGATTGTTGAAAGGTTCCAGCCCTTCGATCAGACGGGTCAGACCAATGTCCACATTGTGCTTGAGGCCGACTGGTGCAATTAAGGCTTCGATCTCGGCACGAATGGTGTCGCAGGCCATGCCGGGCAGTAAACGCACATCGAATTCAAGATCGCAGTGACCGCAGATGCGGTTGGGATTGTCTCCGCCGTGGATCACGCCCAGGTTAAGAGTGGGTATGTCGATCAGAAAGTGGGGATTCTGGTATTTTTTCTGCAGAAGAGTGCGATAGGCCAGCAATTCTGTCATCACCTCATGCATGGCTTCCAGGGCATTACGGCCCAGTGCCGGGTTGGAAGAATGGCCGCTTTGACCCTGGATGCGGATGCCTTCCATCATCACGCCCTTGTGCATGTTGATGGGTCTGAGATTGGTGGGTTCACCAATTACAGCGGCGCGAGCCTTCGGCCGTCCCTGTTGCACAAGTGTGCGGGCACCGTTCATTGAGCTTTCTTCATCGGCGGTGGCCAGGATGATCAGCGGCTGCTTGAAGTCGGCGTCCCTGAAGTCCAGCAGGGCTTCATGCACTACCGCAAAGAAACCTTTCATATCGGTGGCGCCCAGCCCGTAGAGGCGATTGTCTTTTTCGGTCATCGCCAGGGGATTGAAATCCCAAAGTGCCTCGTCAAAGGGTACAGTATCCGTATGCCCACTGAGTACCAGGCCGCCGGGTCCTTCGCCACGGGTGGCAATCAGGTTGGCTTTTTCGTGATAGCCGGGAACCGGGACCAGCTCGCAGGTAAAACCCAGGTCCTCGAACGTTTCCGCCAACAGGTGAATGACACCCATATTTCCCTGGTCAATATTGGGATTGGCCGAGCTGACCGAGTGCTGGCTGAGGAGGCGATGGAAAAGATCGTTGAAGCGGGCGGGCATGGTGGCATCCTGTAACGGGGGTGGCCATCATAGAAACTCATTCACAGGGAGTAAAGCGGTGGAAAGGCAAAGCAGTGATTTTCCCTGTTTGCACTGTAGAATGGCGAAAGACAAAAACCCTGGAGGGGGAAGACAATGTTGAAGAAATCCATCATGGCCCTGGGAGGTCTGTTGATTATGGGCACACTGGGTACCAATGCCCAGGATGTAACTGACCCGCAAATGCAGAACGCCTTTGCAGAAATACGTGCCATGGGTCCCAACCTGAATCCGCAGGTGATTAATGGTACCGGCAGGCTGTTTGCAGACATTCACAAATCCAGTGACAAGCGGGGCGTCACAGCGCACCGGGATATAAAATATGGCAGTGACCCCAAGCAGGGCCTGGATGTTTTCACACCGGACAATGTTTCAGGCAGCAAACCCGTTATAGTGTTCATCCATGGCGGGGGCCTGACCGGCGGTGACAAGGTCAATCCCATCAGCAACCTGATGAACGCCAATGTGGCAACCTACTTTGCCCGTCACGGCATGGTCGGTATCAGTGCCACGTACCGGTTGGTGCCAAATATCACCTGGCCCCAGGGTGCGCAGGACATGCAGGGCATTGTCAGCTGGATTCGGGAAAATGCCGATCGTTACGGCATGAACCCGGACCAGATATTTTTCCTGTGTTCATCTGCAGGTTGTACACATACATCCTCGCTGTTGTGGAATACCGATGTGATGTTTGAAGGTGACCCCGACATTGCCGGCGCCATCATGCTGTCGGGTGCCTATCATGCTGAAAGCCGTGATTACTTTGGCGGGGATGCAGCTGTTCGTGAGACCCGTTCATCCTATGCCTTGCTGGACAGTTATGATGGTCCGGAAGTGCCCGTTTTCCTGCTCAGTGCGGAGTATGATCCCAGCGGCATCGAAACCGGCACCGCCCGCCTGTATCTGCAGTTGTGCGAAAAGTATGGCCATTGCCCCCGCTTCACCCAGGCACGGGACCACAACCATATTTCCATCAACCAGCACATCAATTCGCCGGATGATCGGTATACCAGTCAGATGGTTGGGTTTATTCGGGACGTGCTAGCGGGAAAATAGAGCGCAGAATTTTTAGAGAGGAGACGGACGCGTTTCGCGCGGAGGCAGGAGACAGGAGGCAGGAGACAGGAGGCAGGGACACGGTTTTGAAATGAGGTATAACGGCAGGCTACCTGAACCAACTACAGCATTTTTATTAGAAGTCAAAAACTGGATACACTATCCTGCCAAAGCCAGGTGGCCGGAAACCAACATTAAATGAAACATTTAAATATTCATTTTATTGCTTTGCCACACTTCTTATCGTCAACTCCTGATAATCAAACCGTGTCCCTGCCTCTTGCCTTCTGTCTCCTGCCTCTGGCGCGCCAGTAGCGCGCTAGAGCCCATGCACCAGCATGGCCGCCCGGTCACAGCGCGCGGCCATGATGAAGTCGTTGCGGTGCAGGCCTTCGATGGTGTGAGTCCACCAGGTGACGGTGAGTTTGCCCCATTCCAGAAGCAGGGCTGGATGATGGTTGACCTGCTGGGCCATGGCCCCGAATTTATTCATCAGTGCAAGTAAAAATTCGTAATCCCGGGATGTATACACACGCATCAGTTTTACGGTTTCGCCGTCAGTGATCACTGACCACGCCGGAATTTTCGTCAGAAGTGTTTCGGCATCTTCCTTGCTGATGCCTGCGTCCCCTTTTTTACACAGGTGAAGGGCTTCGTCGGCGAGTCTGTTCATGTTTTGTCCGGCAGCACAGCAGTGGTCAGTCGGGACACGCAGACCAGTTTGTCGTCAGCATCATAGATATTGATTTCCACCACGACAGTGGTGCGACCGATGTGCAATGGGCGGGCTATACCTGTGACATACGGCGGTCTGCCGGGACGGACATGGTTGGCATTGATGTCCAGGCCAACGATGTGGAAGCCGTGTGGTGTACACAGGTTTCCCACCACGCTACCCAGCGTTTCGGCCAATACCACCGACGCGCCTCCATGGATAATCCCCATGTGCTGACGGGTGCGGTTGTCCACCGGGAGCGTACCCTTGAGAAAGTCATCGCCCAGCTCTGTCAGCTCCATGCCCACATGTTCGGACAGGGTGTCTTTCATCAGGGGGCGGATGTCATCCAGCGTGACGTTTTTTTTCCAGATAGCCAATGGGTTCTCCTTGGTGTTAAGAAGGTGTTAATGACAACCGGCAGGTAGAAGAGAATCGGATTTCCCGGTCAGATAATAAGCCAGCAGACCCAGCCACTCACGGGTAACATGATTCAAACTTCCTAAATTCTCACCCGGGTTGAATTCAATCCTGAACTGTCTGCCGGGTGCTGTTTTATGATCAACCGGATAGGGAATAACCGGCCAGCCCTGCTGGCAGAATATGCCCACTGATCGGGGCATGTGCTGGGCTGATGTAATCAATACCCAGGATTCTCCAGGTTCAGGGTTGACCAGAGCCTTGCTGTTTAGGGCGTTCTCCTGAGTATTTCGGGATTCCCGTTCCATGACCAGATTACGTCCATTTATGCCGATCGTAGCAAACACAACCTCGGCAATATCGGCTTCCTTGAACGCCTGGTCACGAACGCTGCCGGAACCCCCGGTGAACACCAGTGTGGCATCCGGATATTGCCGGGCAAGATCAGCCAGGGCAAAGTAGCGATCGGCAGCGGGGCCGAATTCCGGCTGATTCCAGATGTATGAGGTCATGGCATCGACAGCGCCGCCCAGCATGATGATGCCATCGACTGACTCAGGTAATTCAGGGTTGGCTTCAAAGCGCTGCTCCAATGGAGTGGCCAGCCAATTCCCCAGTGGAAGAAAGGCGACCAGCGTGAACAGGGCCAGGGTTGGTCCGAGAACCCGGCTGGCCAGGCGGGTTTTCCCGAACCAGAGCAGCAGGCATCCTCCCACGAACAACAGGTAGAGCACAGAAGCCGGTGCCACCAGGGCCCAGATAAACTTCGACAGGTAAAAAAACAGGGTGCCTAACATCAAAAACCAGACAATTCGCACTGAATGAGATCAAGGGCGAATTATCTGGTAACGGGGGGATTATCTCAAACGGGGATTGCTGCCTTTATTCACAGGCAAGCTGCTGTTGAACTTCCTCCAGGCTCTTGCCGCTCTGGTCTGCACAAAGTTCTTTCAGATCCAGACCATACAAACTGGTCAGTCTTTCCAGTTCGCTGGTGGTTCCGCCCAGCTTCAACAACCTGACAATGTCCAGATCGGTGATGGCGTGTATCTGTTCCAGACTCAGGCCAAAATCACGACAGTACCCTTCGGGGAACGCCCGAAAACGTTTGCAGTTTTCGTCAGTCATCAGCGAATCCAGCAACAGGCGTAGTGCCTGGCGGGCGCAGTCCGCATTCAGGGGCGGCGTTCGCCGGTTGATAGCGTCTCGTGCTGCTGTGATGGGGATTACATTTGACATGGGCGCTATTGTTGAACCAAAGCACAAAACCCGGCAATCCCATTCCGGCAGGTGGTTGATGTAAGTCAACAGGGCTGGAGCCCTGGGGCATTATTTGGAGGCGTGGCAGATTTGTT
>Ga0181589_10003494_pt1 | contig 12511 bp, 13 predicted proteins | sample 071ome_25_FD_132444 | JGI IMG/M metagenome (GOLD analysis project Ga0181589, IMG submission 132444) | Coastal salt marsh microbial communities from the Groves Creek Marsh, Skidaway Island, Georgia - 071410BT metaG (megahit assembly) | ecosystem: Environmental > Aquatic > Marine > Intertidal... | reverse complement strand
CTCGCCAGACGGGTGTCGCCGGTCCGCATCGGCGGCAGGCTGGCACCTGAGTTGCCCGATTGGGCGCGGGTATAGGTTTTACCCGTTATTTCAATATCTTCCCGGTTGTCGCCGGAGGCAAGGCCCCCGGTCCGGGACCACATGGAAAGCGCCATTTTCGTCAGTTCACCCGGTAATTGCGGCGCAATTTTCGCGCTGATTTCGTTAAGGAAGGGCTAACAAAACGGCAAAAATGGGCACGGCTGTGGACAAGGCCCTATTCCTGCCACATTGCGCTCTATAGTGGCTATGAATCGCGGTAAAAACGGTGGAGTCCGGCGCGGACACTGCGTGCGCCGAATATCTACATATGGTATAAACAGCCTTTCATACGGCAGAGTGTAGTAGTGACATGGCAGGCCATTCCAAATTCAAGAATATTATGCACCGCAAGGGCGCGCAGGATGCGAAGCGCGCCAAGGTTTTCACCCGTTTGATCCGCGAAATTCAGGTCGCCGCCCGAATGGGGCTGCCCGATCCGGAAATGAACCCGCGGCTGAAAAGCGCGGTCGCGGCGGCAAAGGCCGCCAATATGCCCAACGACAATATCGATCGGGCGATCAAACGCGCGACCGGCGATGGCGAGGGCGATAATTACGAGGAAATCCGCTACGAGGGCTACGGGCCCGGCGGGGTCGCGGTCATTGTCGAGGCGCTGACCGATAACCGGAACCGGACGGCCAGCGAGGTCCGCGCCGCCTTTACGAAACATGGGGGGTCGCTGGGCGAGACCAACAGCGTTTCTTTCCAGTTCGACCGGGTCGGCGCGATCACGCTGAAAGGCGATGTCGCCGATGCCGACGACGTTTTCGAAGCCGCGCTGGAGGCCGGCGCTGCGGATGTCGATTCCGGCGAGGAAAGTCACGAGATTATTTGCGCGCCGGAGGATCTTCACAGTGTCCGCGACGTGCTGGAGGAAAAATTCGGCGCGCCGGAGGAAGCCGCTCTGACCTGGAAGCCGCAATCCACCGTCCCCGTCGAAGAGGACAAGGTGGAGCAGCTGTTCAAGCTGTTCGAGGCGCTGGATGAAAGCGACGATGTGCAGAACGTCTCGGCCAATTACGAAGTCGATGACGCCATTCTCGCGCGTCTCACGGCCTGACGCGGCAAGGGGAAACGCCATTGATCTTTATAGGACTCGATCCCGGACTGCGCATCACCGGATGGGGAGTTATCCGGGTCGAGGGTAATCGCCTCAGCCATATCGCGGACGGGGCGGTTTCCGTGCCCGCCTCGCTCGATCTGGCGGAGCGTCTGGCGACCCTGCACCGGGCGTTGGCGGAGTTGTTGAGAGAGTTTGGTCCCGATGAGGCGGCGGTCGAGGAAACCTTCGTCAATCGCAATCCCGCCTCGACGCTGAAGCTGGGGCAGGCGCGCGGCGTGGTCATGTCGGTTCCGGCGCTCGCCGGGGTACCGGTTTTCGAATATGCCGCCAACCGTATCAAGCAATCTCTGGTCGGGTCCGGCCATGCCGGCAAAAATCAGGTCGAGGTTATGGTGAAGACGCTGCTGCCCGGCGCGGTCGTTGAAAAGGCCGACGCGGCCGATGCGCTGGCGGTCGCGATCTGTCACGCTCATCACCGGCAAAGCGCGCGCCGTTTCGCGGCGGCGGGAGGGGCGCGATGATCGCCAAGCTGCGCGGCGTCGTGGATGAGGTTGGCGACGATTGGGCAGTGATTGATGTCGGCGGTGTTGGTTATCTGGTGTTTTGTTCTTCCCGCACGCTGGCCGCGCTCGATACGGCCGGCGGTACGGTTTCCCTGTCGATCGAAACCCATGTGCGCGAAGACCATATTCATCTCTACGGTTTCGCGGAGCCTTCCGAAAAAGAATGGTTCAACCTGCTCACCACGGTGCAGGGTGTCGGCGCCAAGGTCGGGCTCGCGATTTTGAGTGCGCTGCAGCCCGCCGATCTCGCCAATGCGCTGATGGCGCAGGACAAGGCGTCGCTGACCCAGGCGCAGGGGGTCGGTCCCCGGTTGGCCGCGCGCATCCTGACGGAGCTCAAGGACAAGGCCGGTGATCTGGCGGTTGTCCGTCATGTCGATTTCGGCGGCGGCGCGGCGGCGGAAAACGCAGCCCTTCCCGATGCGGTTTCAGCCCTGGTCAATCTCGGCTATCGCCGCAACGACGCGTTCGGCGCGGTCACCCAGGCGGCGCAGCAGCTGGGCGAGGACGCTACCGTCGAGGCGCTGGTGAAGGCCGGGCTGCAGGAGCTTAGCGCATGAGCGAAGAGCGGCTGGTCGCGGCGGAAGTGGCGGATGGCGACGGCGTCGATATCGCGCTGCGTCCGCAAACACTGGATGATTTCATCGGTCAGGAACAGCTGCGTCAGAATCTTCGCGTCTTCGTCGAGGCCGCGCGCGGCCGGGACGAGGCCATGGATCATGTGTTGTTTCACGGCCCGCCGGGGCTCGGCAAAACGACACTGGCGCAGATCGTCGCGCGTGAGCTCGGGGTAGGGTTTCGCGCGACCTCCGGTCCCGTCATCGCAAAGGCGGGCGACCTTGCCGCGATCCTCACCAATCTGGAGCCGCGTGATGTTTTGTTCATTGATGAAATTCATCGGCTGTCGCCCGCGGTGGAGGAAGTGCTCTATCCGGCGATTGAGGATTTTCAGCTCGACCTGATTATCGGCGAGGGCCCGGCGGCCCGTTCCGTCCGGATCGACCTCGCGCCCTTTACCCTTGTCGGCGCGACCACGCGGTCGGGTCTGCTGACCACGCCGTTGCGCGAACGGTTCGGCATTCCGCTGCGGCTCGATTTTTATCGGCCGAAAGAGCTGGAAATCATCGTCCGCCGTGCCGCCGGTCTGATGGATATGGCGCTGACCGATGACGGCGCTGCCGAAGTGGCGCGCCGCGCCCGCGGCACCCCGCGCGTGGCGGGAAGACTTTTGCGCCGGGTCCGCGATTTCGCCTCCGTGGAAAAGGCGGGAGAGATCGACGCGGCGGCGGCGGATGCGGCGCTCAACCGGCTGGAGGTCGATCAGCTCGGGCTGGACGCCATGGACCGGCGCTATCTGCGCTGCATCGCGGAAAATTACGGCGGCGGGCCGGTCGGGGTGGAGACCCTGGCGGCGGCGCTCTCTGAACAGCGCGACGCGATAGAAGAAGTGATTGAGCCGTTTCTGATCCAGCAGGGTCTGTTGCAGCGCACACCGCGTGGACGGGTGCTGACGCGGAACGGCTATGGTCATGTCGGGATCGCCGCGCCGGCGGATCGCGGGCAGTTTGATCTGCTGCAACAGGGCGGGGATGACGATGGCTGAGCCGATGCCCGCCGAAAGCGTGGTCCATACCCATCCCGTCCGCGTCTATTACGAGGATACCGACACGGGCGGGGTGGTCTATTACGCGAATTATCTGCGTTTCGCCGAGCGGGCGCGGACGGAGATGCTGCGCGCGGCGGGCGTTTCGCATTCCAGTATGGCGGAACGGGAAGGGCTCGCCTTCGCGGTCCGGCGCTGCGATGCGGAATATCTGAAACCGGCTCGGCTCGACGACGCGCTCGAAGTCGACACGGGAAATATCGACCTTCAGGCGGCCAGTCTGTGGCTGGATCAGTTTGTCTGCCGGGGCGGCGACGTTCTGGTAACGATGCGGGTCAGGCTCGCCTGCATTGATCGTGACGGGCGTCCGGCGCGTCTGCCGCAAAGGTTGCGCGGCGCGTTACAGGAATTTCAAAAACCAACGTCATAACAAAAGGGACAGGTCGGAAGCATGGAACAGGCAGCAGTATCTTCGGCGGCGCTCGCGGGATCGGTGGCACACGACATGTCGGTCTGGGGATTGTTCCTTCAGGCCGATCTGGTGGTGAAGGCGGTGATGATCATGCTGCTCCTTGCCTCGTTCTGGAGCTGGGCGATCATCTTCGAAAAATGGATTCGCATTCGCAAGATGTGGTCGCGGGCCGATGCGTTCGAGGAAGCCTTCTGGTCGGGAGGTTCCCTCGAAGATCTTTTCGATCGCACCGAAAAGGGCCAGCCGGATCCCATGTCGTCGGTCTTTACGGCGGCGATGCGGGAATGGCGGCGTTCGGCGTCGCGCTCGGGGGGTGACACCGCCGGTCTGTCGCAGCGCATCGAGCGGGTGATGTATGTCACGCTGGGCCGCGAAATGGACAAGGCGGAACGGCATATGACGTTTCTGGCCTCTGTCGGTTCCACCGCGCCCTTTGTCGGGCTGTTCGGCACCGTCTGGGGCATCATGAACAGTTTCCAGGCCATTGCGATGTCCAAGGATACGTCGCTGGCGGTGGTCGCGCCCGGCATTGCCGAGGCATTGTTCGCCACCGCGCTGGGGCTGGTTGCCGCTATCCCGGCGGTGCTGGCCTATAACAAGCTTTCCAACGAATTCGGCCGTTATGCAGCCCGGCTGGAGGCATTTTCCAGTGAATTCGGCGCCATCATCTCCCGTCAGCTTGAGGAGGGCAGCTGATCATGGCCATGGCGATGCCGCCGACCGGCGGCGGTTCGGGGGGGCGACGCAACCGGCGTCCGCCGATGAGCGACATCAACGTCACACCCTTTGTTGATGTCATGCTCGTCCTGCTGATCGTCTTTATGGTGACCGCACCGCTGCTGACCGTCGGCGTGCCGGTTGATCTGCCTGACAGCGCCGCAAAACAGATTGTCGGACAGGATGAGCCGCTGGTCGTCACCGTGACCCGCGACGGCGAGATTTTCCTGCAGGATTCGCAGCTCGCGCTGGATGAGCTGGTGCCCCGGCTTTCGGCGATCACGGAGAACAAAAAGGACGCCCGTATCTTTCTGCGGGGCGATAAGACGATCGCCTATGGAGACGTCATGTCGGTGATGGGCGCGCTTAACCGGGCGGGGTTTAACCGGGTCGCGCTGATCACCGAAACTGCGGCTTCCGTTCCCGCGACCGGCGGGGGGGCGCGGTGATTTATGCGGCGGGCGCTGTTTTTTTCGATGACCCTGCATGTGGCGGTGTTTTACGCCGCCTGGGTCGGTGTGCCCGCCCTGTTTACGCCGCCACCGCTCGATCCGGCAAGTATCCCGGTCGAACTGGTCTCGCTGGAGGACCTGAAAAAGCCCGAACCACCGCCCAAGCCGGAACCCGTCAAGGAAGTGAAACAATATACCCCGCCGCCGGAGCCCCCGCCCGCGCCATCGGCGCCCTTACCGCCGCCGGCTCCGGAACCACCCGTGGCGGCACCCGAACCACCGCCGGAACCGGTCCCGCCGCCCGCGCCGAAACCCAAACCCAAGCCGAAGGCGAAGCCCGAACCGAAGAAAATCGTCAAGGCGCCGCCCGCGCCAAAGCGCAAGCCGAAACCCAAACGCCGTCCGAAACCCAAGCAGAAAAAGACCGCGGAAAATCAGCTTGCCTCGATTTTGAAAAACCTCGCGGTGGAAAAGGAACAGGCGCGGCGCACCGAAAAGCCGAAGAAGGTTGCAAAGGCGGCGCCGGAGCCGGCAAGGCAGCAGGCGGTTTCCTCCATCGACCGCAAGCGCCAGGCGCAAGAACTGGCGGCTGCGGTGAAAAACCAGCTTACGCCATGCTGGAACATTCCGGCGGGCGCGAAGGACGCGCACCGTATGAAGGTCGGGGTGCGAATCCAGTTGAATCCCAACGGGTCGTTGCGTGTGCAGCCGCATGTACTCGACCGGTCACGGATGCAAAGCGACCCGTTCTATCGCGCCGTGGCGGAGAGCGCCGTCCGCACCTTGCTTCATCCGCGCTGCATGCCCTTGAAACTGCCGCAGGCGCAATACGATCTGTGGAAAGACATCACCTTTAATTTCGATCCAAGCGAAGCCCTCGGACAATAGGAACCGTCAGATGACCGCTCTTGAAAGACTGTACCGAATTTTCCGCCTGCCGCTTTTGGCGCTGGCCGCACTCGCGATGTCCCAAACGGCATCGGCCCAGCTGCGTGTCGATATCACCAGCGGCAATCCGGAACCTTTGCCCATCGCGGTGACCGAGTTTTTCGGCGGTGATTCCGGGGCGGCTGATTTCGCGGCGCGTATTTCCGGGGTCATTGCCAGCGATCTGGAACGGTCCGGCCTGTTCCGGCTGATCGACCGAAAGGCGTTTATCCAGGACCGCGCTTCGTTGCGGACGCAGCCGCAATTTCCCGCCTGGCGCCAGATCAACGCCCAGGCGCTGGTGGTGGGGACCGCAGAATCCCGGCCCAACGGTCAGTTGCGGGTGGATTTTCGCCTGTGGGATGTTTTTTCCGCGCAACAGCTGATCGGGCGCCGGCTGGAAACCGAGCCCGCGAACTGGCGCCGCATCGCCCATATCATTGCCGATGCGATCTATAAGCGGATCACCGGCGAAGACGGATATTTCGATACCCGTGTGGTTTATATTTCTGAAACCGGCCCGGCCCGGAAACGGATCAAGCGGCTGGCGATCATGGACCAGGACGGCGCCAATCTGCGCTATCTCACCGATGGCCGGGGTCTGGTGCTGACGCCGCGCTTTTCACCCACCGCGCAGGAAATAACCTATCTGGCCTACGAAAACGACCGGGCGCGGGTCTATATCTACAATATCGATACCGGGCAGCGCGAAGTGCTGGGCGATTTCCCGGGGATGAGCTTCGCGCCGCGTTTCTCTCCCGACGGCAACCAGGTCATCATGTCGGTCGCCCGCAATGGCAATTCCGATATTTTCACCATGGATTTGCGGACGCGCCGGACCCGGCGGCTTACCAACCATCCGGCGATCGACACGTCGCCGTCCTTTTCCCCCGACGGAACCCGCATCGTCTTCAATTCCGACCGGGGCGGAGAACAGCAGCTTTATGTCATGAATGCCTCGAACGGGCGGGCGCGCCGGATCAGTTTCGGCAAAGGGCGCTATGCGACCCCGGTCTGGTCGCCGCGCGGCGATCTGATTGCCTTTACGAAAATCAGCGGCGGATCCTTCGCCATCGGGGTGATGCGTCCCGACGGGTCGGGCGAACGGCTTCTGGCGCGCGGGTTTCTGGTCGAAAGTCCGACCTGGTCGCCCAATGGCCGGGTCCTGATGTTTTTCCGGAAAGACCGCGGTGGATCGGCGGGCAGCCAGCCGCGCCTCTTTTCCATCGATCTGACCGGCTATAACGAACGGGAAATCCGCACGCCCACATCGGCGTCGGATCCCGCCTGGTCGCCGCCGAAACCCTGAAGAAACATTGAATTTAACCGGCAGAACAACATGTTGTGATTAAAATCCCGCTTGATGTCGGGCGTGTGCGCGCTAGGGTAGGCGCGATTGCGCGAAAAGCGGGTTCAACCAGAAGTGCGAAAGGATACTTCTCATGCGCTTTAAGTTTGTTTTGATGATGATTGCCGGCCTTGCCCTGGCGGGCTGTGAATCCACTTCCGACGGTAGCGGCGGGGCGGATGGCAGCGGCGGCGCTTCCGGTTCGGGGGCCAGCGGCGGGTCTTCTTCCGTGAATTCTTCCGACCTTGCTTCCCGGACGCCGTCGGGCGGTGTTCCCGCGGGCACGCAGGAAGATCTCGTGGTCAATGTCGGCGATCGCGTCTTTTTCGAGACCGACAGCTTTCAGCTTTCGGCCGACGCGCGCGGCGTTCTGGAAAAGCAGGCCCGCTGGCTTCAGCAAAATCCTGCGGTGACGCTGAGCGTCGAAGGGCACGCGGATGAACGTGGCACGCGGGAATACAACCTCGCGCTCGGGGAACGCCGGGCAACCGCGGTCCGTGATTATCTGGTTGCGCTGGGGATCAATCCCGACCGTGTGCGCACCATCAGCTTCGGCAAGGAACGGCCGGTTGATCCGCGTTCCGTGCCACAAGCCTGGTCCAAGAACCGCCGCGGCGTGTCGGTCGTCAAATAAATAACCGGCGGCGGCAACGCTGCCGCCGGACCTATTTTTTGCAGGAGAATGCGGATGCGTTTTTCAGGACGTATTGCCTTCGCGTTGGCGTTGTTCCTTGTTATCGCCGCCGTCGATGGCGCCGCGCTGGCGCAATCCGGGCAGGCGATGCAGACCACGCTGGCGCGCCAGGCATTGCGCATCGATCAGCTTGAGACCGAAATCCGGCGGCTGACCGGCCATAACGAAGGTCTTGCCCACCGGATCGACCAGCTGGAACGCCGGCTGAAATCATTACAGGGACGGTTGAGCGAGATGGAAAAGCGGCCTGCGGCCGCGACGCCCGAAGCGCCGGTTGCCGAGGCGCCGCCCGCAACCGCCCCGGCGGGAAATTCCTCCGTTCCGGAACCGGCGAAGAGCGCGGCGGCGGACGCCATCCCCGGTGCGGACAAGGGCGCGAAGCCGCTCGGTATGCTGAAATCGGACGAGGATACGAAGACCGCGGCGGTTCCCCCGAAGACCGAACTTTCCCCCGAGCAACTTTATGAAAAGGCGCAAAACCTGATCGTGAAAGACCAGAATTTCGCCGAAGCGCAGACGCTGCTGACGCAATTTATCGACAAGAACCCGAAACACGATCTGACGCCCAACGCGTATTACTGGCTGGGCCGGACCCATTTTGTCCGCAGCGATTTCAAGAACGCCGCCTATGCCTTTGCCGAAGGGTTCCAGAAATTTCCCAAATCGGACAAGGCGCCGGCGAACCTTCTGAATCTCGGTATGGCGCTCGCCGGTCTCGGCAAGAAAAAGGAGGCCTGCACCACCTGGGCGCAGCTTTCAAAATCCTATCCCAAGGCGCCCGCTTCGGTGAAACGCCGGGTCAGCCGTGAACAGCGCCGGTCGAAATGCCGTTAGGCGCACAGCGCTGAGGCCGCCGTCATTTCCACCGCTCTGACCAGGAAAAACTTTGACCGCGCGATGGCGCGGCTAGGCGGGTTTGAAACATCGCCCTATATCGCGGTCGCCCTGTCGGGCGGCGCGGACAGCACCGCCTTGTTGCATCTGCTGAAGGGGTGGATTGCCAGGCAGGGCGGAACACTGACCGCACTGGTTGTCGATCACGGCCTGCGGGCCGGTGCCGCGGCGGAGGCCCGGCTTGTCCGGGCACGCGCCCGCGCCGCCGGCATTGACTGCCACATCCTGACCTGGCGGGGCAAAAAACCGGCAAGCGCGGTTCAGGAAGCGGCGCGCGCCGCGCGCTATCGGCTGCTCGGCGATTGGTGCGAAAATCATGGCGTGCTGCATCTCGCCGTCGCGCATCACCACGATGATCAGTTGGAAACAATCCATATGCGGGCGCAGCGAGAGTCCGGTCCGGATGGCCTGGCCGGTATGAGTGCGATCCGGGAAACCGGATGGGGGCGTATTATCCGCCCCTGCCTGTCTTTCTCCCGCTCCGATCTGCGGGAATTGTTAATCGCACAGGCGATCCCCTGGGTCGAAGACCCGTCCAACCAAAATCCGGCCTTCGAACGCGTCCGTGTCCGCCGGGCCTTGTCGGGGGGAAGCCCCGAATTCGTGCCCGTCGACAGTGCGTCCGGGGCACGCGTCGCAACCGACCGGGCGGTGGCGCGGTTTCTCGCCGGCGCGGCAATGATTTCACCATTGGGATATGCGGAATTCGATCTGGAGGCGTTTCGCAGACTGTCCGACGAAACCGGTCGGCGCGTCATCGGCGCTCTGTGCGCCGCGATCGGGGGGCTGGAATATTCACCGCGTCGGGCGCGGATCGATACCGTGCGGGACGCGTTATGCGGCGGGGAATTCAGGGGGCGTACGCTCGGTGGGTGCCGCTTGTCCGAAGCGCGGGGCAATGTGTTGATCACCCGCGAGGCAGGGCGCTGCGCGATGGAAAAATTTGCGGTTAACGCAGAGATGTTCTGGGACAATCGGTTCAGATTGGGCCCGGCACCGGGTCCCCGCGGTGTATGCGTTGGCCCGCTCCTCCATGCCGGTCAGGAGGAACGCGGTAAAATTCGCAGGCTTTCACCCATCGCAAGTCGTATTCCCGCCGCCGCTTTTGCCGCGTTGCCCGCCTTTTTTCGCGGGGAAACTCTGCTCGCCGTGCCGCATTTGGGCTATGGGAGGTCTTTCCGCTATGATAGGCTTCTCGCGGTGAGGGTGCGTTTCAGGCCGAAAAGGTCTGTTTCCAATGCACCGTTTGCGGTTGTTTAATCGACTTTTGGCACCATTTAATCATTGAGTTTGTTTCAGAGACGCGCCTTTCAGCGTGACTCCCGGCGGTAAAGGATTGAAGAGTGGGTAATTTGGGTAAAAACCTGGTCTTGTGGCTGATCATCGGCGCGCTGCTGATCGTTCTGTTCAACATGTTTCAGCAGCCCAGCGGGCGCAGCGGCCAGATCGGTATTCCGTTCTCCGATTTCGTAGCGGAGGTCGGTAACGGTCAGGTGCGCGAAGTCACCATCAAGGGCAATAACATTGAAGGCTATTACACCGATGGGCGCGGATTCCGGACCTATGCGCCGAACGACCCCAATCTGGTGCAACGCCTGACCGACAAAGGTGTCGTGATCAAGGCGCAACCCACCGATGACGGCTCGCCCAGCCTGCTGCAAATCCTGATTTCCTGGTTCCCGATGCTGCTGCTGATTGCGGTGTGGATATTCTTCATGCGGCAGATGCAGTCCGGCGGCGGCAAGGCGATGGGTTTCGGCAAATCCAAGGCGAAGCTGCTGACCGAGAAATCCGGCCGGGTGACGTTTGAAGACGTTGCCGGGATCGACGAGGCCAAGACCGAGCTGGAAGAAGTCGTTGAGTTCCTGCGCGATCCGCAGAAATTCCAGCGCCTTGGCGGCAAGATTCCGAAAGGCGTGTTGCTGGTCGGCCCGCCGGGCACCGGTAAAACGCTTCTGGCCCGCGCCATCGCGGGCGAGGCCAATGTGCCGTTCTTTACAATCTCGGGTTCGGATTTCGTCGAAATGTTTGTCGGTGTCGGCGCCAGCCGCGTCCGCGACATGTTCGAACAGGGCAAGAAAAACGCGCCATGCCTGATTTTCATCGATGAAATCGACGCTGTCGGGCGTCATCGCGGCGCCGGTCTCGGTGGTGGCAATGACGAACGCGAACAGACATTGAACCAGCTGCTGGTCGAGATGGACGGGTTCGAGGCCAATGAGGGCGTGATTCTGATCGCCGCGACCAACCGGCCCGATGTTCTCGACCCGGCGCTGTTGCGACCGGGCCGGTTCGACCGCCAGGTCGTGGTGCCCAACCCCGATATCCTGGGCCGGGAGAAGATCCTCAAGGTCCATATGCGCAACGTGCCCACCGCGCCGAATGTCGATGCGCGGATCATCGCGCGCGGCACGCCAGGCTTTTCCGGCGCTGATCTCGCCAACCTGGTGAATGAGGCGGCATTGCTGGCGGCGCGGCGTAACAAGCGTCTGGTCACGATGGATGAATTCGAGGACGCCAAGGACAAGGTCATGATGGGCGCCGAACGCCGTTCCATGGTGATGAGCGAGGAAGAGAAGGAACTGACCGCTTATCATGAGGCCGGGCATGCTATCGTCGGGCTTCATGTGCCGAAACATGATCCGCTGCATAAGGTGACGATTATTCCGCGTGGCCGCGCGCTTGGCGTGACCATGAGCCTGCCAGAGAAAGATCAGCTGTCGATGTCCAGAACCCAGTTGACGTCGCGCATCGCGTCTATGTTCGGCGGCCGCGTCGCCGAGGAAATGATTTTTGGCGAGGAAAACGTCACCACCGGGGCCAGCAACGACATTATGCAGGCAACAGGTCTGGCGCGCCGCATGGTGACCGAGTTCGGATTCAGCGAAAAACTTGGGCCACTCCGCTACAGCGAAAATCAGGAAGAAGTTTTTCTGGGCCATTCGGTGACGCAGCAAAAAAACAACTCCGACGCGACCGCGGAAATCATCGATCAGGAAATCCGTCGCATCGTCGAGGAAGGCGAAGCGACCGCGCGTAAGGTCCTCGCCGAACACAGCGAGGATCTGGAAACGCTGGCCAAGGCGCTGCTGGAGTATGAAACTCTCAGCGGCGATGAGGTCGATGCGCTGCTCAAGGGCGACCCGATCATCCGGCCGACGGCTGACGATCCGCCGCCCGATTCGCGCGGCCGTTCTTCCGTGCCGACGGCGGGCAAGCGCAAAAAGCGGGGCGATGACGGCGAACCGGATATGGAGCCGGAGCCCCAGGGCACCTGACGTCCCGACCGGGCGGTAACGCCCCCATGGAATTCCAGACCCTGCCGGAATTGGCGGATCAGATCACGCTTGACGAAGGTGATCCTTGTCCGGTGATCCTGCGGCCATGCGGGATCGTCTTCGGGGCTGATGCGTGCGCGGAAAACGTCCTGAACCTGGCTGGCGGTGCAGCCGGATTTTCAACTCTCGAAATTTTCCTGGTTGGCAAGAACAGGCTGTCGATCTGCCGCGCGGCACCCGACGCCGCCGCGGACTGGGCCGCACGTCATGGGCTGACCAGATATTTCGAGGCCGCGCTCTCGCGCCTGATCGAACCGCGCGCGCCCTTTGCCGGTATTCCACTCGACCGGCCCTGTATCATGGGGATCGTCAACATAACGCCGGACAGTTTTTTTGCCGGGAGCCGCGTCGCGGTAGCG